>Ga0209208_10008333_pt1 | contig 13824 bp, 4 predicted proteins | sample S1TSphfallax_3_FD_187694 | JGI IMG/M metagenome (GOLD analysis project Ga0209208, IMG submission 187694) | Host-associated microbial communities from peat moss isolated from Minnesota, USA - S1T2_Fd - Sphagnum fallax MG (SPAdes) (version 2) | ecosystem: Host-associated > Plants > Peat moss >...
TATTGCCCCTTAAACCCTAAACGCCATAATGAAAAAGGGACCATTTTTTTTCTCCTAATCATCATTTTGATGCTCTTAAAGTTATTGAAGCTTGATAGATTAAAATTGTTTGTGGATAGATTAGTTTGTTGTTAAATGCTTTCCATATTTTTGTCCAGCCATGGATCATGGAGATTATTCACAATCACAAAGGTGAAATCAAAAAATTTCAAGAGATGTGGCCTTAACATTTGTTGAGTTAATATACATAGACACCAATACATGGCCATCACACAAGTATTTGGTTCTTTCTTTCATCCATGATGCGTGATTGTTTATGAAAGGTGCCAAAAAAAAGAAAAAATATTTTAAAAATAAAATGAAAAAAAAAGAAAATTAAAGAGGAAAGCTAAAATGAGAGATTTTTTTTATTAAAAAGGGAGATGAATGAAAAGTTAAGGTAGGGACATTTTCAAACTTTTTTTAACAAAATCATTTTTTATTAAAAACATGGACATGGTCCATTCTTTTGGTCCAAATTGGGTTTACACTATGAACAAAAGCCCTAGAGCCATAGCCCATGTGGTTTTCCAATGGTCTCAACCAAAAAGAGAGGCATCACAAGGTTCTATAGGCCATGGCCCAAGCCCTCTAGTGTAAAGAGCCCCTTAGTGGTTGGTCAAAACTTTTTGTTAAAAATTTATGAACTTTATGGATTCAACAAATTGGGGGTGAGGGGAAAATAAGGGATCAACAGGATACGAAATAAGTTTTGTGCTGAATATGATTCTTCAGAATTCTCTAATACCTTTCCCTCATTCAGAGATTAGCTTTGAAGGACTATATGTCCATGTTAATTCATGAATGCAATGCTCTACCAACAAGCTTTGCAAGGAGATGGCCTGGCTTGATACAAAAGATTTTGGGTATAGTTTGGATTGAACTTGCTTTCTAAGTTAGCTGGCATCATATGATGCAGCATCAATGCACCATTGCAGGCACTACTAATTTACATGTTCTTTTCCTGCTCATCATTTCACAGACGAAACATCGTTACTGTTATTATTGTTGTGGTAGGAAAGAGAGGGGACATGAGGGCTTAGTTGGTGGAAGATAGTTGTCAATAGATCCTGCATCATGTAGTGTTCTCCCCTCTGGTTACACTTCAAAAATGGTCATCAGATCAGGATTCCAAATCTTCTTTGTATATAAATTAAGCTTTTTGTATTTTCAAACATCAGGGGGACCTTGATCTAGGACAATTCATGTGTTTGGAGCATCAGCAATTGTTTTGTAAATGACAATGATTCCTCAAATTGCACAACAACCACCCCTCGCAGTGAATTGGCATCAGGCATTGTTAGAAAAGCTTTTTACAACTCAAATCTTCCTATGCCAGATTGCATATTTAATTGAGATGCTCATTCAAAGGTTAGAATTCTCTTATTCAAACTGCAGCTAGTTTCTTGAGCTGTCTTTTAACTTTAATACTCATTTCATGTCCTCTTTGAGGTACCACTTATGGCAGGCAACACCCCTGCCAAACTCATCTTCTTCCTGTCGCATGTTTTACACTTTGTACAAAGGATCCGAACACAAACTTCTGAATACCATGTAAAATTCACACCCAAGAAAATCAGCCAAGATCCTCAGCAAATTTACTTCTCCCATCCAATCAAACTTGAATAGATTGACTCCTGCACTAATGATGTTCTGTGTTTAGATTGGTTTTTTCAGTATTATCCACAACTTTGGCACATGGAATTTTCATGTAATAGCTATTTTTGTGTGTTTAGAATGGTTTTTTTTCATGTTGCACCATGGAATTTATCAGCTCTCCTTGTGCAAGGGAGAAATTATTAGTATGGAAAGATGTGGTTCACTAGGTGTTATTAATGAATTAAGGTGAAGCAGATTTATTTCAATATTTCAAGGAATCTGAGGTGTAACCCATGTCTCCATAACCTCAAACAAATTGACTTTGTAGTTCAATTCATGAACTTGAATTCTTGGTGCAATAACACTGTCCATTGAACTTCACTACATATTGATGATTAAGAGTTATAGAGGCAAGGATCCTGATATAAAGCATGAGGTCCTTTTCAAGATCAGTTGCAGAACTTGCTGCAGAATAAAGTATGTTAAGGACAAATGTGTTTCAATTGTTTACTTTCATATCTGGGTAAAGCATAGCATTCAATAGCACTTTTGCATGGAAGAAATTTTAGTGTCCTATTCAAGTACCTTTTAAGGTTTTTTCCTAGATGGACCATGGGACATCTATTAGTTACACTTTTTGTTATGTTAGATCCACTTGTGATGGCCATCAATGGTGGGGAACACCAATTACATTTTAAAATAAACCCTTGTAAAACTCATTACCACATGAAATAATGACATTTCACCTTGTTGAGCTTGATGTGTTTATTGGTGGAAATTTTAAGAAAGATGAAAACATTTTCAACCAAAACAAAAGAGTTTATTCACACAATTAGCTTACAAGGTTAAAACATTAATGTTGATTTAACTATCATTTTATTATGTTTTGTTAAATGCATAACCCAAAAAGTGGGAATCGTCAACCATCCAATACTAAGCATGGTTTATTCTATTTTTTAACAAGTAAAACTTATAATTACATTGATATACCCATGGGTATATAAAAAGTTAAATTTTTTTTTTGATATACCTTACCCAAAGGGTAAGTTTTTAAATCCCTTTTAATTTCATAGCTAAAATTGGTAAATATTTTCCATATTTATATTTTACTTGGCTACATATAGTTGTTCAATTTATCCTTCTTGAATGGAAGGTAATTATTTTTGAAGAGGGTAATTAATGAAGGGTATATGCCAAAATCAATATATAACATATATGTATTTCCACATTTTGCAATGTATGTGGTTATGATGAAATTCCTCAAATTATAGTGACTAACAATTGAAATTTTTTTTTGATATTTTATTATACATTATGGTAATTACCTTGCAAAATACTCTTACTGAATGATCTTGGAATATGTCATTATAAGAATGCCTCACTTGAGAATTCATTTTTAACACTATTGAAATTGATTCTATTATGTTATGTTGATTTTATTCATAGGATGTTAAAAATTTAATGTGTTTATGTTTTCAATTCCAATTTTACAAGGACATTTTTTTTTCCCGTTAAAATCTATCATAGCTTTGTAAATTTTAAACTTATGCTTACCAATTACCAAATATTAGGTATGGTTTGAAAAATTAAGATTGGACATTTGAACTTGTTAGTATCTTGTTCAATGTGAAAAAAGAAAGGAAAACAAGACACTTGTACTACATTAATAGAAATAAGATAATAACTCATTGAGAAGGGAAATGTATGAAAGATTTGAAAGGATTTTTTGTACACTAAAAAAAAAAGACATTATTCAATGAAAAGTGTATTATCTTTGTACTAGAAAAAAAAAAATCTTTGTCCACTTCTTGTGCATGTTTTAAATTCTTCTGCGGATGGTTTGTACAAATTATTGTTGAAAGGTGACAAATGCAAGTTGTCACATGAGTATGAATATTACTTGTATCTCCATGTACACCCTTGTTCTTGTATATATTATTTGTAATCTAGGGTTTTTATATTCTTCACCACCCCCTCTTTATAAAAATGACTATTGTTTGTTGGATTGGAAAGTCTTTTTTTAAAAATCCCTTGTGTTGGTTTTTACACATATGCAAGTGTCCCACCACTACCAAGAAACCTGACTCTAATTCATTAACCCCTTTTGCTACAATGTTTTAAAACTGAAATGGGTTCACTAACTACTATTTTAGCCAAGTGCAATTTCACCATTGATGAAATCATTGATGTTTAATTTATTAAGATTCATTTTTTTGTTATCCAAATTATTTACAAATAAATAAATAAAAAGATGTAGTCATTGAATGTCAGTATTTATTAAACATGTGTATTTATTAGTTTATTAAAAGATTTGTTATTTGTACAACTTTTAAAATATGTTATAGTTTGTATTAAATTTCTTTTCATGAATAAAAAAAACTTTTCCAAAAACTAGATGAAAATTTTACTTCAAATAAAAATTTTATGCAATTTGTAACACCAAAATATTATATGTGTATAGATTTATAATTAAAATTTTTCCATATATAGTTAAAATTAAATGATAAAATTATTTACCCTTAATTTGAAATAATTTATTCTAGAATTCATTTTTCTAGTATTTAAATATTGTCAACACATATTTAAATATACATTTTAGTTCATCATTTTATATTTTATATTCTTTTTTTATTTATCAATTTTTTTGGTCATACAGTTATTTTTTTAAATGTATAATTTGTATTAAATGTCATTTTATAAAATTTAAAAATCCTTAGAAAGATGAAAATTTATTATTCATAATAAAATATAATAAAAATTATGATATTGAAAAAAAATGTGTGTATAAACTAATAATTATTTACATGATGTTTATAGTATTATGTATCATTATCAAGTAGATTCAAATGACATAATAATGTGTTTTAATAACTTAAATATTACACATTAGGGTAATTATTAAATAATTATATTAACATAATAAAAGAATTGTACAATTTATATTGATTAAACATATGTTTAAAATGTGGAGGGATATAATATTCATACTATATATATGATCATCAAGAATCAATTTTTTTTGAAACAAAAAAACAATGCTTTTTTAAATAGGTTTATTTACAGTTTTCGTTATTTGAAAAAATAAATTCCTTCAAAACATATCATGTTAAATGAGATGACTGGATGGCAAAGGCTATATGTTACAAGCTTTTAATCCAAGGTTCAAACTTTTCAGTCAGTTTGGAAGAAAAGATTGTTGCCCATGACTAGCCTAGCTCATGCAGATTTACTTCCATAACTAAGTTTCCTTATTTATTTACTTGCTCACAATTACTAAACTATCTTACTATATCTTCATCCATTAACATATTGCATTTTTATCTGTTTGTTTACAATACACTTCCAATTTCCATGTTACCACCTCCATCACCTACCTTTCAAGCTACATTCTACCTCCTCCATCACCTAAATATAAATAAAATTTTATGGGTTTAGTATATTTTCATCGTCCATTCTCCTCCGGTTATAATAATTTGTCTTCCATTGAAGGCGCATGCCAACAGTTTGAAGGCTGTGATTAGAACTGCAATCGAATGTATATCGAGTTGCCTCTAATGAAGGAATTTGCCTTAATCGCCTAGTTATTTTCGTATCTAATGAAGGAAGTGGCCTATATCGACTAGTATAACCATAATTAATGTTCCAGTTACTCCATATTGCCGATTTTAGACAATTTGCCCTACAAGAGTTTTGAAGTATATTTGTACAATCGTCCACAATCAAGCTACTGAAGTTGGGCAAAATCTCCAAAGAGAGAGGCAAGGTTTCAAGAGAGTGACAGCCATTGAAATCTATTGTTCGCAATTTAGGCAGAGCACCTTGATCCACTTCTGGAAATTCAACAAGCTCATAACAAGATAGTTTTAGGGTTATAAGAGCTGGGAACGCCCCACGATGTGTAAAAGAGTTTGGAAGATATTTCAACATCCAGGAACACAATTCAAGTTCTTGAAGTTGTATGCACTGACATGACATGTCAGCTGGTAGGGTTTTAATGTCCACCCATACCTGTAGAAGTTGCAGCTTTGTAAGTGAAGATATATTGTGGGGCAGCTCATTCTGAGGTAGCTCAAGTATATCCAAAGCTGCATGCGCATCTTCTGCAAAAATTGTCAGTTCTGTGAGAAGAAGTAATCGGCATATATCCTCCAATGAAGCTCCAATGGTTGAATATCCGAGTGCTGCACCTGAATATCCGAGTGCTGCGCCTGCCGTGCGTGATAATGTATGTTCAGCCCATGTCAAGTTTCCACAATGCGCGGTGTGTAATACTTGCAATGATGTGAGGTCAACCACTCCAGAAGGGAGATACTTTAAATTCCAGCAATCATCTAAAATCAGGAATTTCAACTCATGTAGTTTGCGTACTGTGTCTGGCAATTTCTCTAAATCATGACAATTAGAGAGATCAAGACAAACCAAATTTTTAAGATCACCAAGTTCCTCAGGTAAACTGTGAAACTGTCCATCCCTTAGATTCAGAACACTCAGCATCGGAAAATTGCTCGAGAAATTTGCTGATAAAGAGATTATAGGATTCCCACCGAGTAGTAGAGACACCAAGTTAGGTGCACGAAAACTTTCAGGAAGTCTCTCCAACTTGTTTGTGTCCAATGATATTGTCCGAGCTTCCAATAATGTTTTCCACTGTTTGGGAACTTCACCCAAGTTTTGACCTGCTCGATAAAAATAAACCTCCTTTGCAGGGGGTGTGCCACAATCTTTTTCCAGTATGTACAAAGCCAAATCTCTCATCACATCATGCACCTTGAAATTCAGCGTATAACATTTATCTGAATTGAACTGTCCATTTGATTCAATGAATGATCGCTCGCACAACTTCTTTAGCAAGGAAAATGCATCTGCTGCAGAATCATCTTCATCATCCACTGACACCAACTTCTGCGCAGTCCAATGGAACAAAATCTCTTCAAAAATGATGGTAGAATCTTCAGGAAACGCTGCAAAGTATTGAAAACATTCCTTCAAGCGACAGTCATCCTCAGAGAGGAGATCATAGCCAATTTTCAAACGCTCATACAACTGCGCTTCGACACTCTTGTCATGCATGGGCGTCATGCACACCTTCAGTAGAGGCTCCCATTCATATTTGCGGTTGACTTTTCCGCGCATTGCTCCCCCAATAACTTTGAGTGCTAATGGTAGACCCTGGCACTCCTCAGCCACGCACCGTGCCAATGCCTCTAATTCACATGGAACATTGGATGGTGGTTTGAATGCATGCTCACAAAAAAGGCTCCAACTATCCTCCTTCGACAGAGGAGTCATTTCCTGTTGCATTACCTGTCGAGAAATTTTGTCCAATAATGAGTGGTTTCTAGTGCTCAACAACGTGACACTTCCTTTTCCCCTGGCTAAGTCAAGAGAATTAAATGCTTCGACTGTCCAAACATCATCCAAAACCAAGAATACTCTTCTCTGTTTAAAATGATTGAATAATTTGTGCTTGTAATACTCTGGGATCACAGTTTCTTCTGGTTGAAGACCCAGTTCTGCACTGAAGGTCCGATATAGAGCCATCATGTCAGGTCTTTGCGTTACTGTGCACCAAATGAACTTTGGGAGTTGAGACTCGGGAGTCTTGGGGACTGCCCTAAAATGATCATGTACTTTTTGACTCCCATATAGTATTTGAAGAAGAAGTGTTTTCCCAACTCCACCCATTCCCCGCACGGCCACATATTGAGGTTCTGCATCACTTTGTTCGGACGTCACCAATGATTCTACCCTTTCCACATAGCTGTCCATACCAAACATTGCTCGAGGCAAATCATAAACCTCTTGTAAAGGTTGATCATATTCTCTTGGCACCTTCATATTGAACATTCATTTACCATAAAGTTAGTCCATTTATCATATATATAACACAACATTAGAGCATAATCACTGGCTTAAAATGACGCTCTCCCAGGAAATTTGGATGGGACGACGCAAAATTAATTCAAACCTTAAACTCAAAAAGATCAAATATCCTCGCTTACTACCACTTAATAGAAAAATTATACTGTATTTTACAAGTGCATCCATGTCAAAAAACACCGAACTCACTATGATCAAAACTAACCTGTTGGCAACTGAGGATAAATTGTAGAAGCAAACTGTAGCTCATATCTTGTTGGTTTCGTGGCTTGCAAACCTCTATGTGATTAGCATCCTCAACCTTGTAAAAATTATCTCCTGCTAATCGTTGTGCCGAGCTAACCTCCACCAAAATTCCCTGGTCCAATCATAATGCCAAAACTAATTAAGTCTGTGCCAGACAACATCAAAATTATCACAGGTAGTTGGTTGCAAAAAATCCATTTCATTAAACACATACATACCACTTGCTCCATTCGTATGCCCTCGCAGAAAGCAAACACATTGATTTTTTTTTCAGTGGCAATGTCACCAAAATCCTTTGATAACTCTTCCATGTCTCTTTTCCAGGGTCGAATGTTATCTATTAATGGATGATATCTGACATTCCATCTCAACAATTCCACCAGGGCTTGCCACCACGAACTGGTAAATGGATGATATCTGACATTCCATCTCATCATTTCCACCAGGGCTTGCCACCATGAACTGGTAAGATTTTGGTTGCAGTATCTTACCAACTTGTTCACATTCTCAGCAATATTCGATCCAGAATGTGGAACAGCATAGAATGCCACGCCTCTCACATTCCTCAAAAAAGCTTTAGCGCGCTGCACTGTAATTTCAGACAACGGATTGGTAGGATTCTGGATAGCTGATGCCTTCACCAGTTTCACAACCAGGCTTTTCAAAACCAACCCTCCAAAACTATGGCCTATTAACACAATAGGATGCTGCCATTCATACCTGCAAACATATTCATTCACTATGATGGTTTCAAAAATTGTTCAATTGCGTACTACATTTCGTATAGTATTGTGAATGAATCTCTTCACATTAAAAAAAACCCATTCCACAATGCACTAGCTTCTCCTCATGGCAGTTTCAGAATTGAAAAAGTCCTGTTCTTAAAAAAACACACTACATTCTACAATATACTACATAGCATATATACATGTTCAATTTCGTGCATTGAAATATAATATACAGTTGACTGATCTAAAAACACTGAGAAGTTTACAGATATTCGATACAAATTAGAGATAACCCTCCAGTGGGGCTACAAAATCTTATTTTTGAAAAACTTGATTACTATGGACATTTGCAACTGAATAAACCTCATTGGCCCAAGAAAGCTATGTTAATAATCAAAGACAAGTGACTCGTACCTACGATTGGTTATGAGAGTCTGGAATAGGTTATGTGCAATCTCTGATACGTGATCATGAGGGGAGGTTACTACATGTACGTTGTATGATATGGAAATAATGCGCAAAGCTCCCCCAAGATCAAACGGCAACCATTCTTCAGGCCAGCATACATTTTCGTTTCCTCGTTGTGTCCATGTGCTACGCCAGGCATCAACAGTGTAATCCGCAGTAAATTGGAGACCATGAAAGAACAACACATCGCATTTAGTATTCCGGTTGTCTTCAGGAGGCGGCCATAGCTGATGCAAGGGCCCATCGCTCTACAACCAAAATCCGAAATTCAAAAAATGCAACGTTATCCAATGTCCACGTAACAGAACCAGTGAGTTTCAGATTTGATCAGGAGCAGGTGACGATTTGCATTACAACTGAGAATACAATCGGGAATTTAAATGAAAACGCTCATTAACAAGTTAGAGACTCGACCAGAGGTGAAAATACTCACATGACTACCAGCCATGACGTCCAGGACACCTTATCGTTGCATATTAACCCTTGATATGGTTACACGCTGAATATCACGTATCTTAGTAGGGCCAGTGATTGGTACAATGCCATTCAGTTGCCATGTAAAAAGCTTCCGGCAATTCAAAAAACCTTACTGCATGTAGTGGCTCCTATAACATAGAATAAGATTGGGCGTTGCTCTCAAGAAATAATAGCCTTCATTTTTCTGAATATATAGATGAAAAAAAGTGTGTTGAAATGGTCGTTCCGCTCTCATGCACCATTTCGCTTCAATTACACGAGGAGAACGCCCCAGAAAAACTTACTGTTACAAATAGGATACCCTGTTGCACATTGTTGCACTCTTCTCTGAAATGCCAAACGTGCAAAAGTGTCATATTATAACTCTATAACCTGGCGTTACACCCTAAGAAAGACACTTCCAGAAAAAACACTATGAGAGAAGCAGCCCGAAATCATTCAACATCTGGAGAAATAGCTGAGATTCCTCAGAAGCAACAAATAAAAGACATTGACAGTATGACGAGTTGAGAAGTCACTAAGAACACCACGCTGGTATTTTCCGAAAAAACACACGTAAAACACAATAAAAGGAGGTTCATTCCTCCTATTACAAAGGAAATCTGCAAAAAAAGGTTCGAGGTCCAGAGCACGCAGTACGACTCCTAGGTCTAAAATGGGATTTCACGAACTCTCGAAAAAAACCTGCATGTCACATCGAAAGCAACCTATTGAACTGATCCGTATTAGTGAACCTTCAAAACAACGAGGGTTGGGAGCTTTCGACACTGCAGTACATCGTTCATTTCTCACGGAAGACAGGAAAACCATCGACCATACCTACTGCGTGAAATTTCTACGGATGCTCCCCGCCCAAGAACGACACAACACCGAGATACACACGACTGATCTTCTGTACTCTCCACGTCACAATGAACGGTATCGTTCAGCGCAGCTCCATGAAGCTGATTACATTATGACCTCCCAGGCGAGACACTGAACCAATAAAGCAGCGAAACGGGTCCTCGTTGAACTTCAACAATCCCAAACCTCTGTGAATTGTACACGCAGGTTTAAAATATCCAACAGCAATCTTCACATCTACAAAACAAGCTACGAACGTCTACGGCACTCCGCGCGAACTAGGAAGACAGAGTGAAGCGACTGGACACAGGAAAAAATGACAGCGAGGAAAATGAAACAACAAAGCCCACAAGCTACAGCTACCAGCGAGACAAAAAGAAATTTCCATCTTGCTCTGCAAAGGAAGAAATTGCATCTAAAAACACGTCTCGGAGGTGGAAAACGCTGTCAGCTCTTCAACTATGTGAAGAATGAAACTCGGTCAGAAATCTAGTTGAATTTGCTTGAAAAAATAATTTTGAAAATTCTTACAACGCGGAAATTCGCCTCGAAATCGCTTATGCATACGCGGAAGGGAGTCTTCCGCGCTACAGCACAGTGATGTTCTCAAGTATTGGAAACAACCTGAATATAGAAAATAAAATAAAGATTCATGATTCATCAAATGAAACAATTGTACTGACTAACAGGAAGATTACAAAGATGGTATGCTTCAAATGCAGAAATGACCATACTATGGCTTGCAAAAACTACCAGAGCGTGAGGGATGTTCTTGCACTCGAAAACCACAATTGTTGAAAAAGGTTCAGATATGAAAATCCCTCCTAGATATATTATTTCCTAGCCGCCATCTAACCCTAACCCTAGCCGCCAGCTAACCCTATCTGACCGCTGTCTAATCCTAGCCGCTGCCTAACTCTATCCTAGCCGTCTAACCCTAACCCTAGCTGTCGTCTATTCGTCTAATTATAATCACCTAATTATAATCACCGCCTAACTCTATCCTAACCATCTAACCTTAATCCTAGCCGTCGCTTAACCGTATAATAGGGGTTGTCTATCCTAACCTTATCTGTCGCCTTGCCTTAATCCTAGTCGCTCCCTAATACTAACCCTAATCGTCACCCAAGCTTTAAGTAAATTGCATTGCCAAATTTTAACTATCATTATTCAATTTAATCTAATTATTATAAAGATGTAAATATTATTCTTTTTTTTTTACGAATGTTTAACACACTTCACCAACATTGAGAATTAAAAACGAATCATACTTTCTAACATTAACTGCATATAACGTAATAAACATATGAATTTATTTTTTAAAAATTAAAATATTATTTAAATTCAATAACAAGTTTTCAGTGTGCCATCTGCTAATGGCCATTCCTTCTTATGGTGCTTGCAGACTCAAGAATTTCAGATATTTTTCCTGATGATGCAACATTTTGAGGTGCTCCACTCTGTTTCTTTAGGTATTTTTGGTGGAGCATCTCTTGCTTAGAGTCTAATGACTTGTGAACCTTTTTTGATCACATAATGAGTAATTCTTTGCTTAAGAGTAAACAATTCTCTACTAATCGTGTCATCAGATCCAATCACTCAAGGACCAAAAACCAGCTGATATATGTCCAAAACTGCTCTTAAGAAAACATACTAAAAACTATTTTCCCTAAGCATTTCCATTTTGAGGATTGGGCATCCTTTTGTAGAATAATAGGAATAGTATCAAAATATGAGGCGAAGCATAAAATAGATATATCAGACAAAATACACCATCCTAGTGTTTGCTATACAATGATTTTATTATGGCGGAAAATGGGGTTGCATCTTATCAGAACCAATGACAGATGTGTAAACTTAGATGCAAGTGCCAGAGGTTACAATGGTGGCTGTGATAATAGCTATCACATACCATGGTCTGGAACAAAATAACTGATACAATTCAGTTCTCATTACATACAGTGAGGATTTACACTGCTTATTGATTTCAGACACCATGTCTGCGTATTCTTCTGAATTGTAGGCCAAGCAGAAATCACTTTGCAAATTACTCCAGCTTAGATTGTGGGCTGCAAAACCAAGGTGAGGGCATGGCATGGGCCTCTCATTTCATACGGCCATTAGACCTTACAGCTGGGCATTCTTCACCTCAATGTTGGAAAACTTTCCACAACAAGGACCGGAGCTTACAATCGGTGCCTGAGCAAAGTCACAAGCTATGGCGTCCCCTTAAAGCACCAAAACAATTTCCCATTTTCCCTACACTGTACAATGTGCTTGCTTCCTCACAAGTAGTGTCAGGAGTAGGGATTTCTTAGTACATGTAGATATTTAATGTTTACCATATAAGATACTTAAATTATGTGGTAACATTTTTAAGGGCCCTTCTTTTCGAATTATGGAGGATTCTTTAGTGAGAGATGATTCATTTGTTATCAACAAATAGAAAAAGAAAAAAAGACATGTGAATTGTGACATAATTTCATGTCTATGCATATACATGCAGAATAAATGAAAATGCTCTTGTTCATCCATTCACCAAAAAGAATAAACCTATAAATATGATATTATGGATACAATGAACTACACAGTAATTTTTTGGGGTCATGTTGAAATTAGCCGCCAATTTCAATTTTAACCATGACACTTAGCCATAAGTACACTTGCTCCATGAAAAGGATAAATGTCAATTGTTTTTTATTGGCATGCTTATAGAAATTCAAATGCAAACCTCACATAAACTGCAACTGGGAGCCCACATGTTGCTTGGCTTGGAAGCCTTTGAAATAGGTGGAGACTCCTTGCATAGAACCAACAATCTAAATTGGAATAGCCTTTTTGCTATTGCTTCCATAAAAGCTTGTGAGAGGTAGAGGAGAACGCTGGGTTATATAGGCACCTCGGGCTCTGAGCATGAGTGTCTCTGCTTGAGGATTTGGTAAGCCCAGAAAAATATGGTCAATAGGGTGGCCACATTCCGCCAATTCTGCAAATTGTGTGTTCAGGGCTGCGGCATGTTAAGAAAATTCAGGCATGTTGGGGAGTTTCACACTGCACAATTCGGTCAGTGATATATTTTTCTATTTAAAACCCTCCATTTTGGATGAAGTTTATATCATCATAAATATAATCCTACATTTGGGGAGACCAATATATATATATATTACAAAACACTTAAAGATAAAAACTTCTTTTTGGTATGCTATAAAATAATGGTATATTTAAACTATGTTTTCATAACAGTTATAAACACCTTATTTACATTCAAATAAGTTATAAACTATATTGTTTATAATAATTTGGACCTTATATTTTTTTGCACACTCATTTGGAATAAATTGGAAGTGACCTCCCCATGCTCCTACCATTATGATCATAGTGATTCAAGCATGACACAATTCTTTTATTAAAATTACTATTGCAATGCCAAGTAAGTAGACTACGATGAAAGGTAGGTAGAGTGTATATGTAATGAAAGCCATTTATTTATTTTGTTAAAAGAATTTGGTGTTGTTATTGATATGAAAAGGCCTTAAAAGAACAA
>Ga0209208_10008334_pt1 | contig 13824 bp, 17 predicted proteins | sample S1TSphfallax_3_FD_187694 | JGI IMG/M metagenome (GOLD analysis project Ga0209208, IMG submission 187694) | Host-associated microbial communities from peat moss isolated from Minnesota, USA - S1T2_Fd - Sphagnum fallax MG (SPAdes) (version 2) | ecosystem: Host-associated > Plants > Peat moss >...
GCCGCCGATGCCGATATTGATGACATCCGTGAACGGCTGGCCGTCCGCGGCGGTGATGGCGCCGGAACGGATGCCGTCCGCGCAGGCGAACAGGCTGTTCAACGTCATCTGGATGGCAAGCGTGATGTCTTCACCCTCCAGGAAGATGGGGTGCTGGGCGCGCAGGGCGGTGTGCAGGACGGCGCGGTTCTCCGTGTTGTTGATTTTGGCGCCGGTGAACATGGCGTCCCGTTTGCCGGCGACATCCGCCTCCAAGGCGATTTGCAGGAGCAGGGCGCGGGCCGCTGCGGTGATGGCGGTCTTGGAATAGTCGAGCAGCAGGTCACCGAACGACGCCGAGAAATTGGCAAAGCGGGCGGGGTCCGCGGCGAACAAGGCGCGGATGTCGCCGGGTTGGGGCAAGGTGGCGAGCTGGGTCCAGGCGTCTTGCGGCATCACGCGCTCCTCGGGTTGGGCGGCGACAGGATGGCGGTGGTTGGGCGCGCGGTCCAGTGCAGCGCGCGCCGGTCATGCCGGATGCCGATGGATGATATGCCGTGACGGTGGGTTTTGTCGCGCGGCGGGATGAATAGCTAAGGCCAAACGACGATTGTCAGGAGTTTGTGTGTGATGTTGCGGTTTTTGTTGGCGTTGGCGCTGCTGGCCGGTTTGGCGATGCCGCTGATGGCGGCGGCCCCAGCCACGGAACAAAGCGGTCAGTGGACCGCCAGCCCGACCGGGTTGTGGGCGACGGCGAACCGGAATGCGGTGGTGCAGATCATGCCCTGCGGCCCGGATTTATGCGGGCGGATCGTCGGCTTGGCGCGGGCGCCGGCGGCGCCGGCGCCGACCGACTGGCAAGGCGCGTCCCAATGTGGGCTGACGATCATCAGGACGGCGCCCGCGAATGACGGTTCCGGCGACCAGCTCTGGCGAGGGTCGATCCTCGATCCGCGCGACGGGTCGGTCTATAACGCCCAGATCAAAGTGGATGCGGCGCATCATTTGCTGCTGCGCGGCTATGTGGGGCTGCCGATCTTTGGCGAGACGCAGACCTGGACGGCGTATAATGGGCCGACCGGGCCGGATTGTCAGATCGCGGGCTAAATTCAATTCGCCGGTTAAACGGTCACTACAAAGTGTTCACGTTAGCGTGCTATTCTTGAAGCAAAAGCTGGCGATCCCCTTTTCGTGGTTTATTAAGAAAACGAAAGCCAAGGGGTTGGACGTGAACGCTCTCACACTGGGTAAACAATTTACGCGGCCGGGGTTGCGGCTGGCCGTGGCGTTGGCGGGATCGACCGCGCTCGGGCATTTTGCTTGCGCGGCGGGTATCGGCGTGCCGGAGCAGGACAGCTTCGCGATCGCGCAGTCGAACGGGGGCGAGGCCACCGAGGCGGTGCCATCCATCTCGTATTACAACCCGGCCGGCATGGTGCTGATCGACGGCGACGAGGTCGAGAGTGACGCGACCTTCTACGATATCCATTCGGACGTGAACGCGACGCTGGTGCCGGATCCGGGGGCGCCGCCAGGGACGGGGCTGACGGGCCATGCCACCGGCTTCGTGGAGAGCACGGCGGTGGCCAATGCGTTTGGCGTGTTCAGCCTGCCGAACGGCATCAAGGCGGGGTTCAGTATCACCCAGCCAGACGCGGGGCGGGATAAATATCCGTCGAATTTCGTCGGGAATTATGAGGCGGACGAAGCGCTGTTGACGGATATCCAGTTTGGATTTGACGTGGCGGTACCGGTTTATGGCGGGCTGTCCGTCGGCGGCGGCCCGATTGTGGACTATTTCCAGGACATTCTTGGCACGGTGCAGAACCTGCCTTTGGGGCTGGACAAGCTGACGTCCGGCGGTGATGGCGGGATCGGCCATTTTACCGGCAAGAGCTACCGGATGGGCTATAATATCGGCGCGATGTACCAGTTTTCCGACAGCCTGCGGGTGGGCGTGGATTACCGGTCACAGATCAAGCACGACAATAAGGGCGTGCAGTTGATCGATAATGGCGCGCTGGCCGCGATTCTGGGGCCGCTCGGGCCGCCAACGGCGTCCGGCGCGTTCACCAACTTCCTGCTCCCGCAGACGGTGAGTTTTGGCGCGTTCGACCAGCTGACACCGGAATGGGCGGTGATGGCGAACGCCGAATGGACCAACTGGGCGGCGTATCAGATGCTGAACGTGGATGATCCGGCGGTGGCGCAGACCTTTCTGATCGGCGCCAATATCAGCCCGGTGGTGGAGCGGTTTGATTTCCGCAATACCTGGACGCTGGGCATCGCCACCAATTATACGCCGGCGATGCTGCCGCAGCTGATGCTGACCAGCGGGGTGGGTTATGACGAGACGCCGGTGCCGGGAGCCGTAAACCGCGTGACGGGGCTGCCGGATAATAATCGCATATTGTTGGGCTTTGGCGGCAAGTACCAGGTGACGCCGAAGCTGGCTCTGCAAGGCGCGTATGCGCATTACTTCATTCAGGATGGCGGCGAGGATTATCAGCGGCTGGATGAGGCCGGCGGGACCAGTTATTCCGGGACGCTGGTGGGTGAGTACAAGTTGAGCGCGGATGTGTTTGACGTCGGCTTGATTGCAAAGTTTTGATTTTCATCGGTGGGCGACGCCGCGCCCGCGCGGCTTTCCCACCCTACGCATTAGGCCGCGATGGTGTCGCCGAGGGTTTTGCTTGGGCTCGCCGTGCGTCGCGCATCTCGCCGAGGGTTTTGCGGCGGTTGCCGTACCATAGGCTCCAGGCCATCATCGCGCCGAAGATGCCATAGGAAATGAACGGCGAGAGCAGCAGGTAGCGGCTGATCGGCCAGATCCAGGCGAGCCAGCACATCAACGCGGTTTGCAACACCAGGCCGACACCCCAGACGGCCGTCATCAACCGGAACACGCCGGGCACGCCGGGGCGCAGCCACAGGGTTTCGAATTTGCTGGCGCCTTCCGCGGTGTTGCGGGCCTGGGTGGCGCGGGCGAGATAGAAAATCATCGGTTTCGGCAGAGCGAGCGAGCCGAGAAACATCAGGCCGATGACGCCGGTGACCAGCGCGTCGCGGATTTGGATGAGGCGGGGCGAACCGCCCATCGCCGTGGCGGCAACCGTGAACAGGATGCCGGAGACGACCAGGATGGAAATCGCGTCAAGCCGGCGGGTTTTGATCAGCTCATAGGCGCTCCAGAGCAATGGCGGGAGGGCGGAGGCAATCAGCGCAACGGTGTCACCATAACGGGCGTTGAGGAGTTGGTACACGACATACGGCCCGACGAAGTTGGCGATCAGCTCGGGCGCCAGGCGTAGGGCTTTTGTCAGCGGATCAGGCCTGTCGTGGGGCTGGAGGGGATGGCGGCGTCGCGGCGGGGCATCCGACCGGCGCGGTAGGCGAGGCGGCCGGCTGCCACGCCGGCCTTCATGGCGCGGGCCATCAGCACCGGGTCCTGGGCGTGGGCGATGGCGGAGTTGACCAGCACCGCGTCACAGCCGAGCTCCATGGCGAAGGCGGCGTCCGTGGCGGTGCCGACGCCGGCATCCACCAGCACCGGGACCTGCGCGTTTTCGATGATCTGGCGGATCATCAGCGGGTTCTGCACGCCGAGGCCGGAGCCGATCGGCGCGCCGAGCGGCATGATGGCGACGCAGCCCATGTCTTCCAGGCGTTTCGCGGCGATCGGGTCGTCCGAGCAATAGACCATGACCTCGAAGCCGTCGGCGATCAGGGCTTTCGCGGCCTCGAACGTGGCCGGCATGTCAGGGTAGAGCATCGGGGCGGGGCCGAGGACTTCGAGTTTCACCAGGTTCCAGTTGCCGGCCTCGCGGGCGAGGCGGAGGGTGCGCACGGCATCTTCCGCGGTGAAGCAGCCGGCGGTGTTGGGCAGATAGGTGTAGTCCGTGGGGCTGACATAGTCTTGCAGCATCGGCGCGTTGCGGTCCGCGAGGTTGACCCGGCGCACCGCGACGGTGACGATTTCGGCGCCCGAAGCGGCGATCGCGGCGGCGGTGGTGGGCAGGTCCTTGTACTTGCCGGTGCCGACGATCAGGCGGGAGGAAAATTTGCGGCCGGCGACCGTCCAGCGGTCATCCGTCTGCACGAAACCGTCCATGGCTAGCCGCCCCCGATGAAGTGGACGATTTCCAGGGCGTCACCGGGGCACAGGGTGACGGTGGCGTAGGTGGAGCGGGGGACGATTTCGCGGTTGCGCTCGATGGCGATTTTGCGGGGGTCGAGATCAAGTTGGGTGAGCAGTCCGGCGAGGGTGAGGGTGGCCGGGATGTCCAGCGTCTCGCCGTTCACCGTGCATGGGATCAGGTCGATGGTAGCGCTCATGGTTGTATTATCGGCCGGGGTGGCGGGGGGTGCAAGGGTGGCAAATTGTGCGAAACGAAAGGCCTGTGCTACCGGGCGGAAATGGCGACACGTCCCATATATGTGTTGAACGGTCCGAACCTGAACTTGCTGGGGGTGCGGGAGCCGGAGGTTTATGGGTCCGGGACGCTGGATGATCTGGAGACGTTATGCGCGGAGACCGCGGAAGGGCTGGGCCTGGCGATCGACTTCCGGCAGAGCAATCTGGAGGGGGAGCTGATCGGCTGGGTGCAGGAAGCGCGGACCCGGGCGGCGGCGGTGGTGATCAATCCGGCGGGGTATTCCCATACCTCGATCGCGCTGATGGACGCGCTGCTGGCGGTGGAACTGCCGGTGATTGAAGTGCATCTGTCGAATATCCATAACCGCGAAGCGTTCCGGGCGCATTCCTATGTGTCGCGGGCGGCGCAGGGCGTGATTTGCGGGCTAGGTTTTGCAGGCTACCGGCTGGCGCTGATCGCGTTGTCCGACATGTTGGAAGAAGATCAATGAGTTTGTCCTTTGAGCCGGACGCCCTGCGCGCGCTGGCGGATTTGCTGAACGCGACCGGGCTGTCCGAGCTGGAACTGGCGGAGGGCGACCGGAAGTTGCGGCTGGCGCGGGTCGTCGCACCCGTTAATGTGCCGGTGATGGCGGCGGCGGCCCCGGCGGCCTCGGCCATGCCCGCGGAAGCGCCGGCGGCGCCGCGGGCGGCCGATCCGGCGCGGCATCCCGGCGCGATCAAATCCCCGATGGTGGGGGTGGCGTATTTGTCGGCCGAGCCGGGGGCGCCGCCTTATGTGACGGTCGGGCAGAGTGTGGAGGCCGGGCAGACCGTGCTGCTGATCGAGGCGATGAAGACGTTCAATCAGATCAAGGCGCCGAAGGCCGGCGTGGTGAGCCGGATTCTGGTGACCGCGGGGGCGCCGGTCGAATATGACGAGCCGCTGCTGATTGTTGAGTGATGAACGAAAACGGATGTTCATCGTTGGGTTACGCGCCTCGCGCTAACCCACCCTACGTTTTCGGGGTGCGCCTCGATGTTTAAGAAAATTCTGATCGCGAATCGCGGCGAGATCGCGCTGCGGGTGCAGCGGGCGTGCCGGGAGCTGGGGATCGCGACCGTCGCGGTGCATTCCACCGCGGATACGGATGCGATGCATGTGCGGCTGGCCGATGAAAGCGTGTGCATCGGCCCGGCTCCGGCGCGCGACAGCTACCTCAACATGCCCGCCATTTTGTCGGCGGCGCTGATCACCGGCGCCGAGGCGATCCACCCGGGCTACGGGTTCCTGTCCGAGAATGCGGCATTCGCGGAGATGGTGGAGGCGCATAACCTGGTGTTCATCGGGCCGTCCCCCACGCATATCCGGATGATGGGCGACAAGATCACCGCGAAGGAGACGATGGCGGAACTGGGCGTGCCGCTGGTGCCGGGTTCGCCGGGGGAAGTGGCAACGTTGGAGGAAGCGCGGGAGATTGCCGGGCGGATTGGCTATCCGGTGTTGATGAAGGCGGCGGCCGGTGGCGGCGGGCGGGGGATGAAGGTGGCGGCGGACAAGGCCGGGCTGGAGGCGGCGTTTTTCGAGGCGCGGGCCGAAGCGGGGGCGGCGTTCGGCAATGCCGCCGTGTATATGGAGAAATATCTGGACCGGCCGCGGCATATCGAGCTGCAGGTACTGGCGGATGCCCAAGGCAATGTGGTGCATTTTGGCGAGCGCGATTGCTCCTTGCAGCGGCGGCACCAAAAAGTGCTGGAAGAGGCAGGATCACCCGCGATTACGCCGGCGCAGCGGGACGCGCTGGGCGAGACGGTGACGGCGGCGTTGAGGAAGATCGGCTATCGCAATGCGGGGACGCTGGAGTTTTTGTATCAGGACGGCGCGTTTTCGTTCATCGAAATGAATACGCGGTTGCAGGTGGAGCATCCGGTGTCCGAAATGATTTCCGGCATGGACCTGGTGCATGAGCAAATCCGGATCGCCGCGGGTGAGCCGCTGGGGTATACGCAGAAGGATATTGTGCTGCGCGGCCATGCGATCGAGTGCCGGATAACCGCCGAGGATCCGGAGACGTTCGCGCCATCACCGGGGCTGGTGGAGGTGTTTCATCAGCCGGGCGGGTTGGGGGTGCGGGTGGATAGCGCGCTGTATGCGGGATATCGCGTGCCGCCGCATTACGACAGTTTGGTGGCGAAGCTGATCACCTATGGCAAGACGCGGGACGAGGCGATCGCGCGGATGCGCCGCGCGCTGCGGGAGTTTGTGATTACCGGGATCAAGACGACGATACCGTTGCATGAGCGGATTCTGGAAGACCCGGATTTCGTGGCGGGGGATTATACGATCCATTGGTTGGAGCGGTTCGTGGCGGGGGGTTAGGATTGAGCCGCTGCGATGTTCATCGGCGGGTGGCGCGCCGCGAAGGCGCGGCGCCTACCCGCCCTACCGGGTGGGTTCGGGTGTTAGTCGTTGACTGAGAGCACCATGATGGGGTCGGCGATTTTTTCGGGGGCGATTTCCTGGTCGAGGGGAAGGACCGCGGTGCCGATGGCGAAAAATTCGATGACGTGGGTTTGCCAGCCGTGGCTGCCTTCGTGGATGTCGACGCCGACCACGCCTTCGGCTTTTGCCGCGGCGGCTTCGAATTGCATGCGCTCGACCGCGATTTCGCGCGCCTCGTACATGGCGGAGGTGAAATTCTCCAGCTCGACATTGCGGCCGACGGTGCCGAGGCCGGACAGCACGCCGCGATGCGCGACGTGATAGACACAAGAGCCCATCACCATTTCCACCGGCCGGTAGCCGGCGTGAAGCAGCGACCAGAAATCCTGGCCCGACAGGTCAGAGGTGAACGGGCCGCCATCATGCGCGCGAAACCCTTTATGGCCGTCACCATGGACGACGCCGGTGCCGATCGCGATGAATTCCAGCAGATGCTCGTCCCATTCCAGGCGCTTGATGGTCAGTTTGACGCCGACGATACCGTCCGCGCCCATCGCGGTGGCTTCCGCGCGCATCCGCGCCATCGCCAGTTCGCGGGCGTGGTACATGGCTTTCGAGAGGACATCGAGCTCCTGGTTGCGGTTCCAGCTGCCATATTGGATGCCGACATGGTAGACGCAGGTGCCGACGCAGAGGCCGATCGGCTCGAACCCGGCCTTGCGGACCAGCAGAAATTCATTGACGGAAAAATCCGAGGTGAACACGCCGGAGGAATGCTGCGACGAGCGCAGGCCTTTCAGGCGTTCCTTGGCGTGGGTGGGAATTTGGTCGGACATTTTTAGATGGCTCCCTCGGCGTCATTGGAGGCGTAGGATTGGTGGTGGCGCGTGGTGCCGGTGAGCGGCGTGCCGCCGGCGTGCATGTCCACCACCATGCGGATGTCATGCGGCAGCGGCACGCCGCGTCTCGCGTCCACCGTGGTGGCGACGACGATGTGGCGGGCGAGGTATTGCTTCGGCTGGTTCTCGCCGCCTTCGCGCTCGAACATCTGGGAGAAGTTGAGATGGGCGAGCACGCCGTTGCCTTGGCCGCGGGCATGGGCGCGCAGATCGGCATGGGCGCGCTGGCGGACGGTTTCCCAGAGATTGGAGAGCGGCCGGGATTCGGTGTTGCCCATCCAGACATTGGCGGCGGCGTTGCGCCAGTCCGTCATCCATTCATAATGCGCGCCGATGGCGATGCCGGTCGGCACCACGTCCGCTTCCAGCAGTTTGACGAATTCCAACGCGGGGACAGTGGCGATGATCGGCTCGGCGCTGGGGGGCAGGCCGTCCACCTTCACCGCGGTGCCGATCAGGGTGAAATCCATGCTGTCTTCCGGGCCGACCGGGATGGTGCGCATTTTCACGTCCAGCACCGCGTTGGCGCCGGCGGCCTTGGCTTCCTCGCGCAGCCGGGTCAGCGCGGTTTCCCAGCCCTGGGCGTGGCCGAGCGTCCAGGACCAGCCGTAATGCAGCCAGCAGGTGGCGGAAATCGCGGCGATGGGTTTGAGGCCGTGGGAGCGGGTGATCATCAGCTCGGCGGGGGTGAGTGTCGCGATCCAGGGCCTGGTGCCGTTGGCCGCCCCCTGCAGGCGTTCGAGCGTGGAGGTGGGGACGCGGCCGGCGCGCAGGCTCATCAGAATATCCGCCTGGCGGCGGGCGGCGGCTTCCTGATCCGCCTTTGACGGCGCCGGCGGGCCTTTGAAACGGTCGAACAAGCCCATCAGCTGGCCATGAAATCGGCAATCGACTGGCTGAGGCTGCGGGCGTGGTCAGAGGCTTTCTTGGTTTCCTCCGAGAGACGGGCGAACCACTCGGCGGGGTCAATGCTTTTGGTGCTGAGGGCGATGCCGCGCACCACCATCGCGACACTGGCTTTCAGGCGGCCCTCGGCGATTTCCAGGCGGTATTTGTTCTCGCCGAGCTCGACGGTCACGCCGGTAGTGCGGCCGGTGCGGGAGAACAGGCCCTTGCTCTCATGGATGGTGACGAGATCGGGCATCGCTTCCTTCAGGCGCAAGGCGAAGGCGCGCAGATTGCTCTCGGCGTCAGCGCGGAAGCGGCGGAGCCAGGCGGCCTGGGTATCGAAATCCGCATTCTGGCTCATGGCGCGGGTCTCGGTTCGACGGCGCGGGCGTTCACGCCTTGCATGCCTTTGACCAGCCGGTTGCGGACCTCCGCCAACTTGGCCTCGCGCGCGCGGTCACCGGCGGCGACCTCGCGCTCGATATCGATCACCTCGTTCATGGTGGCGATGGCCTCGTCCGCGACCTGGGCCAGCACGTCGATATTGCGCTGGTCGCCGCCGAGGCTGCGGGCGGCGGAGGTGGCGGCTTCGCGGGCGCCCTTGGAGGCGAGCAGGGTGATCTGGCGGTTGGCTTCGTCGAGCTTTTCGGCTTCGCCGGCGGCGTTGCGGATGTCCACCTGCACCACCGCCTGGGAGGCGACCGCCATCAGGCGGGGGATCACCACCAACATGCCGTTGGAGATTTTCATCATGCGGGTTTCGGCGGCCTGCTTGTTCTGGCCGATGATCGGGATCAGCATCGCCGAGCCGACCAGAGCCTCGCGCATTTCCGCGACCTTGCCGCGGAAATTGGCGATGGCGCCGCGAAATTCCATGACATCCGCGGCGTCGGCGGGATCGCCGGTCTCGACGGCGTGCAGGCGCAGCGCCTCCAACTCGTCCTGGCCGCGGTCGATCGCGATCTGGCCGGCGGCGATTTCGATCTTTAGCGCATGCAGGCTCTGGCGGATGGCGACCGCCTGCTGGTCGAGCAGGTCAATGGTGACAGCCAGATCGGCCTTGGTTTTGCGCGCCTTGGCCTGTTCGGCGTCCATCAGGTCAAGAAACTGTTTGCGGTTCTCGGCGAAGCCCTTGAACGCGGTGTGGGCGTCAGCGGCGGCGCCGAGGAGCTTGCCGAAAATACCTTTGCGCGGGGCTGGCTGGCCGTTCGATTCGGCTTGCAGGTCCGAAATGCGGAGGATTTTCACGCCGTCAATTACAGCGGCGGCGATCCGGCCGACTTCGCCGGCTTCGCCGAGGCGGACGCCGGTGAGGAGCTGGCGGGAGGCCTGGGCGATGCCGGCCAGCACGCCGTCCCCATGCGCCATCAGCGTGTTGGTCTGGCGGAAATCGATTTTCGCGGCGGAGGCCTGTGCCGCGGCGAGGTCGGGCGGCGAAAGATTGGCGATCTCGACCAGCCGCTCGAGCGGCGGCTGTGGCGCGAGGCGGGGATCAGCGAGCGCCGGTTGGCCGGGGGCGGCCTGGGTTGCCAAAGCCTGGGGCTGGGCCGGCGGCGGATCGAGATTGTCGAAGATTGACAGGTCGAGCGGGGTTGAGGGCGTGGTCTCTGACATCGGCAAAGCTCACTTTCTTCTGGCCGCAACGAAGGCACGAAGCCTGTCGCGGATCAAGTGCCCAGAGAGGCGCTGCCGGCTTTGGTGACGCCGGCGGCGGCCAAGCGCTCCCAGGCCAGCGCCAGGGAGTTGTTCAGGTCGATGGCGCGGCAGGCGTCTTCAATGACGGTGGCGCGGAAACCGAATTGGACGGCGTCTTCGGCCGACCAGGCGACGCAGAAATCGGTGGCGAGGCCGCAGAGATAGATGTCGGTGATCCCGCGGGAGGCAAAATAGCCGTCCAGGCCGGTTTTGGTGGCGCGGTCCGCTTCCAGGAAGGCGGAGTAGCTGTCCACCGAACGATGCGAGCCCTTGCGGATGATCAGGCTGGCATGGGGAATCGCGAGGTCAGGGTGGAGCGCCGCGCCGGGCGTGGCCTGGACGCAATGGGTCGGCCATAGCACCTGTTTGCCGTAGGGCAGGTCAATCACGTCAAACGGCGCGTGGCCTTCATGCCCGGCCGCGAAGGAGATGTGGTCGGCCGGATGCCAGTCCTGGGTGATCACGACGGTTTCAAATTTTCGTGCGATGCGGTTGACCAGCGGCATGATGGCGTCCCCGTCCGCGACCGCGAGGGCGCCGCCGGGGCAAAAGTCGTTTTGGGCATCAATGACCAGCAATGCCGCGTGGGGACCCATGCAAGGCAGTATACGCGATTTGCGGCGAGGATATAGACAAGGGCCACAAAAACCCTGTAAGGCTCCGCCCCTCAGGAACGCGGGAGGTCGGGTGATGGTTCATCCGGCCGTCGGTACCGCGGTCGTTTGGCGTTTTTGCGCCAGGGATTAAGGAGCCAGCGATGGCGAAGAAGATTACCGGCTACATAAAATTGCAGATTCCGGCCGGCAAGGCCAACCCGTCACCACCGGTCGGCCCGGCGCTGGGCCAACGCGGGTTGAATATCATGCAGTTCGTGAAGGAATTCAATGCGGCGACGCAGGGCATGGAGCCTGGCATGCCGGTGCCGGTGGTGATCACCGCCTTTGCCGACCGCAGCTTCAGCTTTGTCATGAAGACGCCGCCGAACACCTATTTTCTGAAGAAGGCCGCGGGCATCACCAAGGGCACCACCACGCCGGGCAAGGGTGCCGCCGTCGGCAAGGTGACGATGGCGCAATTGCGGGAGATCGCGGCGACCAAAATGGTGCATATGAACGCCAATGACGTGGACGGCGCGGTGCGCATGCTGATTGGTTCCGCCCGGTCGATGGGCGTGACCGTGGTGGAGGGCTGAGCCATGGCACATGATAAGCGGCTGAAATCGGCCTACGCGGCAATCGATCGGACCAAGACCTACGCGCTGATCGAGGCGGTGAAACTGGCAAAGGCGAACGCCAAGGCGAAGTTTGACGAGACGATCGAGATTTCCCTGAATCTCGGGATCGATCCGCGTCATGCCGACCAGATGGTGCGCGGGCTGCTCTCGCTGCCGAACGGGACGGGTAAGACGCTGCGGGTCGGCGTGTTCGCGCGCGGCGCGAAGGCCGAAGAGGCGCTGGCGGCCGGCGCGGATGTGGTGGGCGCCGAGGATTTGGCCGAGAAGGTGCAGGCCGGCGAGATCGCCTTCGACCGCTGCATCGCGACGCCTGATTTGATGGCGCTGGTCGGGCGGCTGGGCAAAATCCTGGGTCCGCGCGGTCTGATGCCGAACCCGAAGCTCGGCACCGTGACGATGGATGTGAAGGGCGCGGTGACGGCGGCCAAGTCCGGCCAGGTGGAATTCCGCGCCGAGAAGGCCGGGATCATCCATGCCGGGATCGGCAAGGCGAGCTTTGACGAGGTGAAGCTGGTCGAGAACGCGAAGGCGCTGGTGGACGCCGTGCAGAAGGCGAAGCCGACCGGTGCCAAGGGCACCTATTTGCAGAAGGTGGCGGTGAGTTCGACGATGGGGCCGGGCATCCGGGTCGACGTCGCGAGCATCAACGCCTGAGATACATGGCGGCGTCAGCCGCCATGGGCAGGGACGCGCGAGCGTCCCGAACCCTGTCCCAGACCGCATGTACCCGCGAGGGTTTGATGGGAATTTCCCGCAGGCGATAGACGAGGTGCCGAGGCTTTGAGTTGAAGGCTTTGGTGGTTCCGATGAGGAGGACAGGCGATTGGTGTCCGGGGATGGTCCTTGGGCACCTTGGGTAACCGGGCGTCATGCGCGCGCATGACGCCGCAAGTTGGAGACGGATGTGGATCGCATCGAGAAGCGTGAATTCGTCGCTGAGCTTTCGTCGGTGTTTGCCGGCACGTCGATGGTCGTTGTCACCCGGAATGAGGGGATGACGGTCGCGGACGTGACCGAGCTGCGCCGGCGCATGCGGGCGGCGGGAGCGAGCTTCAGGGTGGCGAAAAATCGTCTGGCCTTGCTTGCTCTTGATGGGACCCGGTTTGACGGTCTGAAGCCCTTGATGAAGGGACCCACGGCGATTTCCTGGTCTTCCGACCCGGTCGCCGTGGCGAAAGCAGCCGTCGACTTCGCCAAAACCAATGAGAAGTTCGTTCTGGTCGGCGGTTCGCTCGGCACCCAGGTACTTGATGTATCCGGGGTCAAGGCGCTCGCCGAATTGCCGTCGCTGGACAGCCTGCGGGCCAAGTTGCTGGGGCTGCTCGCCGCCCCGGCGACGCGGATCGCTGGCGTGTTGCAGGCGCCGGCCGGACAGCTCGCACGGGTTTTCGCGGCGTATGCCGATGCCAGCAAGAGCGAGGCGGCCTGACGGCGCTCGCCACCTTGTCGCTTTTTGCAGGTCGGCATGGTGCTGGCTTGCGGATAATCAACCAAAGCCTACTTAACGAAAGTACATATCATGACGGATCTATCGAAGCTCGTTGACGAGCTGTCCAAGCTGACGGTTCTGGAGGCTGCCGAGCTTTCCAAGCTGTTGGAAGAGAAATGGGGTGTGTCCGCGGCGGCGCCGGTTGCCGTTGCGGCGGCGGGTCCGGTTGGCGGCGGCGCCGCGGCGGCGCCGGCTGAGGAACAGACCGAGTTTACCGTTATCCTTGCCGCCATCGGCGACAAGAAGATCAACGTCATCAAGGAAATTCGCACGATCACGGGCCTTGGCCTGAAGGAAGCGAAAGACCTGGTCGAGGGTGCCCCGAAGACGGTCAAGGAAAACGCGACCAAGGACGAGGCCGCCGCGATCAAGAAGACACTGGAAGAGCAGGGCGCGACTGTCGAAGTCAAGTAATATGCCTTCAACGCCGCCGCTGGTTCGCGGTGGCGGGATGCACGCCTGAAGGGCAGGCGATTACCTCCGGGTGATCGCCTGCCGCCTGTTTTTGTACGTTTTGAAGTGAGGGTGAGTGATGAACGCGATGAATGGTGGTCTTGGTAAAGGGTCTTTCACCGGTCGCAAGCGGATTCGCAAGAGTTTCGGGCGGATCCCGGAAGTCGCTCCCATGCCGAACCTGATCGACGTGCAGCGGGCCAGCTATGATTCATTCCTGCAGATGCATATCAAGCCGGATGCGCGGACGCATTCGGGCATCCAGGAAGTGTTCAAGTCGGTGTTCCCGATTGATGATTTCGCCGGACGGGGCCGGCTGGAATTCGTGCATTACGAGCTGGAAGAGCCGAAATATGACGTGGAGGAGTGCATCCAGCGTGGCATGACCTA
>Ga0209208_10008335_pt1 | contig 13823 bp, 14 predicted proteins | sample S1TSphfallax_3_FD_187694 | JGI IMG/M metagenome (GOLD analysis project Ga0209208, IMG submission 187694) | Host-associated microbial communities from peat moss isolated from Minnesota, USA - S1T2_Fd - Sphagnum fallax MG (SPAdes) (version 2) | ecosystem: Host-associated > Plants > Peat moss >...
GAAATAGCCGACTACAGCCTCCGATATGTAAAATCTTCAAGGAATGTAGGTAGTCTTTTTTAAAGACAGTCGGGCAGGGCGCGTACCTGACTATAAACCGCCGTAGTGGGAAACTTTGGGAGTACCAGGAAGGAAGTTCTGGAAAGATAATTTCTGCCAGAAGCCTACATCTACTCGCAAGAGAGATGTAGGAGCGTCACAAAGTCTTGATTTCCCCAACCTGCCACCTGCCTCTGCTGAAGTGCAGGGGTTTTCGGACTTAACGGGAAAAGTCAGAACTAATAACCTGGCTTAACCGCAACTTATCCAAACCAAGGTGATGCAGCAGTAACCACGACTGGATCAAATCCGGTCCATGGACATCCCCGGTTAAAGCCGCACGGAGCGATCGCATCACTAAGCCTTTCTTCACCTTCTGTGCTTTCACCACTTGCTGGATAATTTCCTGGGCTGTTTCTGCTGATAGTTGGGGTTGCTGTTCTAGGGCAGCTAAAATCTCTTGAAGTACAGCAGTGGAGCCTTCCTGCTGTAACTGCTGACTTGCTTCTGTGCTCAACTCCACCCGCTCTTGGAAAAAGGTTTGACTCATGGGGACAGCATCCACCAACCGAGTTAAACTGGCACCAATTAATGCGACTAGCTGCTCTAACCAGGAGCGATCGCGTCCCCCGGTAAATTCTACCCCCGCAGTTTCCCAATAAGGGATAAGTAAATCCGTCAGCTTATCCACCGGCATACTATGGATATACTGGCTATTCAACCAGTCCAGTTTTGCCCAGTCAAACTTGGCACCTGCCTTATTCACCCGCTCGAAACTAAATTCCTTCGCTGCCGCTTCCAAGGTGAATATTTCCTGGGTTGAGTCCGGTGGGGACCAACCCAGTAAGGTCATGTAATTTACCAACCCTGATGCCGTAAAGCCCATCTGCTGGAAGTCACAAATTGATGTTACTCCGTCCCGCTTCGACAGCTTGCGCCCGTCCTGGTTCAAAATCAGGGGAGTGTGGGCAAACTCAGGAATTTTTGCTCCCAAGGCTTCGTACAAAAGAATCTGTTTGCCGGTGTTGGCGATGTGGTCTTCTCCCCGAATTACATGGGTGATCTGCATATCAATGTCATCGACAACCACGACAAAGTTATATAGGGGTTGCCCAATTTCTCCCCCAACTGATGCCCGGGCAATCACCATATCCCCACCTAAATCACTCCCCCGCCAACTCATCTTCCCCCGGACTAGGTCATCCCAGACAATTTCTTGGTCATCTTCAATTTGGAACCGAATCACTGCTGTCCGTCCTTCCGCTGCAAAGGCTGCACCCTGCTCTGGGGTAAGATGACGGTGACGGTTATCATAGCGCGGGGCTTCCCCTCTAGCTTTCTGGGTTTCTCGGAGAGTTTCTAGTTCTTCGCTGGTGGTGTAGCAGCGATAGGCCAGTCCCCGATCTAGGAGTTTTTGTACTGCCTCCCTATACAGATGTAGACGTTGGGATTGGAAGAATGGTCCTTCATCCCAGTTTAGTCCTAGCCACCGCAGTCCGGTAAGGATATTCTCTGTGTATTCGGGACGCGATCGCTCTAGGTCTGTGTCTTCAATTCTGAGGATAAACTTGCCGCCGTGATAATGGGCAAATAACCAGTTAAATAGGGCAGTTCTGGCTGTACCTATATGTAGGTTTCCGGTTGGACTAGGAGCTATACGGACTCTAACGGTCACAGTTAATTTTCTCTCTTTCGCAAAGCTTAATTATAAACGGGACTGACGGGGCTCGAACCCGCAACTTCCGCCGTGACAGGGCGGTGCTCTAACCAATTGAACTACAGTCCCTTTTGCAGCAACTTTGTTATTCTCTTCCATTTTCTTCCCATTTGTCAAGTGGTTTAGGAAAGTTATCCTCAAAATAAATTATCAAATATTTTAGTTATCCAGGCTTTTAAACCTGCTGGCTCACTTTTTTCTTGAGCTGTTAATTTTTGTAAAATTTTTAACTTCAGATTTTGATATTCTGCCTTCAGAATCTCCTTGGCTTGACCTGGCAGCATTGTCTTAGATGATTTTTGACTCATCTTTAAGTAATCGGCAAGTTGTTGACGCTGCCTAGCACTGAGGGTTAAAGTCATGACCTTGGTGCAGTAAGTAGGTTCTTCTACGGAAAAAAATAGCAGATGATAGTAGCCTATCTCCGACAGTATACGTACTACCTTCTCTCCCCTCTCATCTTTAAGGTCCAAGGAATAAGTTAACCACCTTGTCAAAGATGACTGTTCATCGTGTAAAACCGTCACCCACAGTAGCATGGGGTATAAATTCATTTTGGCAATAAATTCAATCCCATGGGTTTTATTTAAAAATTTGGTAATTTCTGCTTTAGGTAACATTGCCCAAAAGGTGGGAATACTTCCTTGGGCGGTGTGTAGTAAGTGAGAAAAGCCAATGCGAGCGATGGGTTTATTTTTAGGCCAAGTTTTCTGTAAACACAGTTCTTCAGAAACTGTGGTTACAAGTACTAATTTGCCTGGAGCTTTTGGTATATAGTTACCTTTGTAAATATTGCTGTTTTCTTCCTCAGCTTGGACTTTAATCCTGATCAAACTTTCTAAAATTTGGTCAACATTTTGAGGACGATAGCTTACTTCTTTTGCTAAACAACCCATCACCAAGTTTTGTAATTCGGAGGGAATTTTGAATTGGGTATTCATCTGGGTGATGGCTGCGGGATTTTGATACCTATGAGCTTGATACCAACTGCCAAAAGAGTTACTTTTTGTCTGAAATGGATGTTGTCTGGTTAACATCTCAAACATCATCACTCCTAAACTATAAATATCGGAGCGCACATCTAGGAGTCGTCGTCCCTCCATGTGTTCTGGAGAGCAGTATGGTAAACTACCGACAAAAGAATTGGTCATTGTGAGGCTATTGCGATCTGTCAAGAATTTCGCAATGCCAAAATCGAGAATTTTGACTAACTCTGATTGTTTTGCATTATCGTTAATGAAGACATTTTCTGGTTTAATATCTCTATGAATAACCGGATAGGTTTCTCCTTTGTAGCTAACACCTTCGTGAGCGCACTTTAATCCCAAGCATATTTGATAACAGATATCTAAAAATTTTGTTAATGATAGGGGTTGAACTTTAAGTGTTTGTTTGAGGTTTTTGCCTTGGAGATATTCCATCACGTAAAATGGAACTTTCTGTTCAGTGACTCCGTAACCCAACACTTGAACTATATTTTTACTTTTTCGACCTAGTTGAGCACTAATAAAAATTTCTCGAGTAAATCGCTGGGACATTTGTTGATTTACTAGGTTCAGGTCCAAAATTTTGACTGCTACTAACTTATTACCTTTAGCCGTGTCTTCAGCTAGGTAAACACTTCCCATGCCCCCTCTACCTATTAAATCTTTGATTAAGTAGCAGTTGTTTAATACTTTCCCAATGTAAGTGTCTACCTTGACTCTTCCCTTTTCCGTATCCTGAGCTTTATTTTGCGTCATAAATTCAGTTCTTATGATATAGTACCTACCAGGATACTTTGGCTACAAATATGGATAACTTCAAATAAAGGTTGAATGAAATTATTTCTTTATCTTGTGTAAGGAATGTCTCATATAGTATAACACAATTTAGGCATATTTGCCCTAAGTTATTTTACATAAAATTTATGGGCAACATTTAATTTTGAAATAGTAAGTCCACTGTAGACACTGTTAAACTTGATTTTGAAAAAAGTTAACCAGCCAATCCTTTACTTTACGGGTAGCACGGCAATCATCTTCATTATAGCTTTGGATACATTCTAGTAAGGAGCGATCGCCTGTTTCCAGCCACTGATCGTACCAGTAAATACATTTAGCTCCGCTAGCTTCTTTTTCCCGCCACTCAAATCCTAACCAACGGGCTATGGTTTTCAGGGCATAGCTTTCCACTGGTAGGGTGACACTTTGGGTTAGTTGTGCATACACATCCACAAATCGAGTCAAAATGGGATTTACCACGGAGTAGGGGGTGTGATAGAGCTTAGCTAGCTGTTTAACTGTGTCAAATTCGTAAACGCAGAAGTGATAAATTGGTGCTTCCGGGTATTGGCAGACTAAATCTAGAAATTGCCGCCAGATTAATTCTGCCTCCTCTGGCTTTTCGGCTAAAAGCGGATAAAACTCCTCAGTATTGGTAAGTCGATTCACAACCAAAACCCCCAAGAGATAATGTAAATCCAAGTCCGGCTGGGACTCAATATCAAAGTAAAGTTCGATGGGGGCTGTGAATGTAATCTTGTCTCTCCGTGGAGCAGAGGGGAGAACAAAAGGTTGTCTCTCCAGTGCAGATTGAGCTTGGAGTATTAACTTCGGAGCTACATCGCCGTCGAACCCTGGCAGATTTGCTAAAGTGGCAGGACTAGTACTAGCTAGATCTGCTAATGTGGTGATGGAAAGTGCCTGCAATTGGGAGTAACGCCCAGGTGTCACCCCTGGTATGAGTGAGAGGTGTTGCTGAGATTGGGCGATACCATAACAATAACTGTACCAATGGCAAAGATGACATTTTTGGCGGGAAATAAACACCTCTGGTTCACTAGTTAATTGGAGAACTTGAATATACTCCGCCAAAATCAACTGTGTATGCGGTGTCCATTTGCCTAAGTCCACTTGATAGCTACTCTGTTTATGCCGCAATATTAGCCAGGCAGAACCTGGTGCCACTCCCTGCACTGTCGCTAAAACTTGAGCGTGAAAGGCAGCGACAACCTGATATTCCTGTTTGGGCCTTTTACCTAGTTCAATATTCACTGGGGCATATATCCAGTTTCCCACATCGGATGTTCCGGATTGTCTCACCAGTAAATCAGGACAACTCAGCAGGGTATACACTTCTGAGTATGTGGTTAATAACACTCCTTTATGGATGTACTCAACCCCCCGTTGCATGAGTTCTAGGGTTGCTGCTGCTCCTGCTTGCCAGTTTCTCGGTGGATAATCAGGTTGATGATAAGTCAAATCACTTAGCACACTCATTTGGTGAGCGGCTCGGTCTTGTTGTACTTTCAGCAGCAACTCATTGGTACGATCTCGCTGGTCGATATCACCATAGGTATCTAAAAAAGGTCGCCGCTGACAGCGTTGGTATTGCAATAGCAGTTCAGCATTTATTAACATCCTCTTAAGTTAACAAGAATTTAGGCATTTTGCTAGATGAAACAACCATTGATCAAGTATCGAGAACAGTTTCCGTCCTTAGGGAATAAGGCTTATTTTAACTACGGGGGACAAGGACCAATGCCCCAGAGGGCAATGGATGGGATCTCCCAAGCCCAAGCTTACATTCAGCACATCGGACCCTTCGGATCCCAGGTAGGTCGCTGGATCGGATCTCAAATTCAAGCTACCAAAGAAGCCATCGCCTTGGAGTTGAATGCCCCAGTTTCCACAATTACCCTGACGGAGAATGTCACTATGGGCTGTAATATTGCCCTTTGGGGTATTCAATGGCACGCTGGTGACCACATATTACTTTCTGATTGTGAACACCAGGGGATTATTGCTACCATTCAGGAAATTGGTCGGAGATTTGGGGTGACCGTTAGCACCTGCCCCTTAATGGTAACTTTAAATTCGGAGGAGGTCATTGCCCAACATTTGTGTCCCCGCACCCGACTGGTGGTCTTAAGTCATATCCTCTGGAACACGGGACAAGTGTTGCCTATTGACAAAATTGCTGAATTGTGCCGAAAAAATGGCACTCTGCTTTTAGTAGATGCTGCTCAGTCCGTGGGAGTCCTGCCTTTAAATTTAACTGAATTGGGGGTAGATTTCTACGCCTTTACAGGTCACAAATGGTTATGTGGGCCAGGGGGTGTCGGCGGGTTGTATGTGCGACCGGAAGCCCAAGCTGGACTGATACCAACATTTATTGGTTGGCGGGGTGTAGAACTCAATAGTCAGGGGAAGCCCATCAATTGGCACCCAGGTGGACAACGCTATGAAGTGGGGACATCAAACTACCCCCTATACGTAGGATTGCAAGAAGCAATTACTACCCTTCAGCAATGGGGAACACCCCAGGAAAGATATGAGCAGATATGCCACCTGAGTCAGTATCTGTGGCACAAGTTAACGGCGCTATCAGGAGTTAAATGCTTACTATCTTCTCCACCCCAAAGTGGTCTAGTATCCTTCAAACTCCCGAACGAGCGACCGTCGAAGTTAGTGGAATTCCTAGAGTCCCAAGGTATCTTCACCCGCACAATCCTTGACCCTGAGTGTATCCGGGTTTGTGTCCATTACCTGACATTAGCAGCAGAAATTGAGCGGTTGGTGGAAGCGATCGACGATTTTTTGGCAAGTAGGATTTAGAAGTTGAGGTAATATCTTAGCCACTGGTTACTGGCAGAATGCTGATCCAGCGACAGTTTGGAACTGCCAAGCTCGATTTGGCAACAGTTTCCCCGTTGGTTTCGGACTCTACACCAGCACGGGTATCCAACTGAATAAGTGGTGCGTTTGACACTACAACATCATGCTCCTATGATTTTAGCTGGAAGCAGGCAGAATCTGCTGAGTGCCAAAATTACTCACCGGAAAGTCCACCTGCTTGGTCAACGGGTCATTATAGTGAGTGGACTGTTTTACCCGCTCCACTATTTTTTGAGCGTTTTATCCGGGACTATATTTAGTGATTTTGCACTCCAAGATGAGGAGATTGAGGAGAAGGCAGACTTGTAAATTAGTGATGGTGATGAAGTTAATTACTTTTAGAGCCTAGACCTATGGGCCTTACCAAATAGTCAGAGAAAGAGGTAAAAAAAGAGGGTTCTTCCGCTTATTTTATGGTAAAGCCACCTACATTATTATTAAATAATCCATTGAAAACGATGAAAGCCTTGTTCTGTAAGGATTTAAAACTATCAAGCAACAAGCTTTTGGTATTGGGTTCCATAAAAGAGACCGTAGAACCGTTATTAGTAAGACGTGTTACTACATTCAAAGTACAAGAGGTAAAAGGCAAGATCCACGAGGATTACAGAGAATTTAGGTATACTGAGTTTTTTTCAAAAATCAAAATAGGATTCCTATAGTAGGCATTGCAGAAGTGCTATTATCTCAAACATAGGTTGTATGTAAGTTTTGAGTCATCGTCTTGCTAAACAATTACTCTACTACATCAACACTCTTTTTTAACCCTCGTCGTTTGGCGAAGGTATTGCTAAGCGAACCCTAAGGTGGAAATTCCTGTATAAAATAATGTAAATAGCAAGCTAAAAAATTATCCTTCCCCGGCCTCTAGCCTCCAGCCGCTAGTAGTGTCAAAATAATCCTACTTCGATACTTGGAAACAAATAACCATGACCATGCATCCCTCACTCCAACGTGCATTTACTAACCGCAGTGTCCTGAAGGTGATTAGCGGTTTGCAGAACTTTAACAGCGATCGCACTGCGGCAACAGTGAAAGCTGCTGACTTTGGTGGTGCTACCTTTGTCGATATTGCCGCTGATCCGACCTTAGTCAAAATGGCTAAAAACTTGACCCACTTACCAATTTGTGTATCAGCAGTAGAGCCAGAGAAGTTCCTTACTGCCGTAGCCGCAGGGGCGGATTTAATTGAAATTGGGAACTTCGATTCCTTCTACGCTCAAGGACGCAGATTTGAAGCCACGGAAGTATTAGCACTGACTTACCAAACTCGCGCCCTACTACCAGAGATTACCTTGTCAGTAACTGTTCCCCACATTCTGCCACTAGATCAACAGGTACAACTAGCAGAGGAACTTGTGAAAGCAGGTGCAGACATCATCCAAACCGAAGGTGGAACCAGCAGCCAACCCAAACACCCTGGTACCTTAGGACTAATTGAAAAAGCTGCTCCCACCCTAGCAGCAGCCTATGAAATTTCCCGTGCCGTCTCAATCCCAGTATTATGTGCTTCTGGTATTTCCAACGTGACAGCACCCCTGGCTATCGCTGCCGGTGCAGCTGGTGTCGGAGTTGGCTCTGCTATCAACCAACTAAATAGCGAAGTGGCCATGATCGCCGCTGTGCGTGGCTTAGTAGAAGCTATTACAGGTTCTCGAGTATTTGTTTAAGTATGACAAATCCACACACTGACCCTCCGGGTCAGTGTGTGATGAATTTTTGGGTGTAAACGCCATCTCTATCTCCTCGAGAAGCGACGCATAGCGTCTCAAATAGGAGATACCCATAGGGAATTGTAAAAACAGATCAACTACTCTGCTGCCCCCTGCCCCCTGCCCCCTGCCCCTACCCTCCATGAACAACCTACAGATTTTCCTCGACATTGCGACGGAAGCAGCCTTAGCTGGTGCGGCTGTCCTGCAAGGCTACTTAGGTAAATTAGAAGATGAGATTATCGAAAAAGGACGACCTGGTGATTTAGTTACTGCTGCTGATAAAGCAGCAGAAGCAGAGATTTTGGAAGTCGTGCGTCGTCACTTCCCCCACCATGCTATTCTGGCTGAAGAGTCAGGGAAACTAGGAAATCAAGATAATCAGGAATACCTTTGGGCCATCGATCCCCTGGATGGGACAACTAACTATGCCCATCAATATCCCTGTTTTACTGTTTCCATTGGGTTGTTAATTGATGGTGTCCCCCAAGTCGGGGTAATTTATGATCCCTCCCATAAGGAGTTATTTCAGGCTGGTGCTGGTTTGGGAGCAAGGCGCAACCGCCGCCCGATTCAGGTTTCTGACACCTCGGAACTGAGTAAAAGCTTACTAGTAACGGGTTTTGCTTATGATCGTCGAGAAACTTCAGATAACAATTACGCCGAATTTTGTCATCTCACCCATCTTACCCAGGGAGTAAGACGCAGTGGTTCCGCGTCCTTAGATTTAGCCTATGTTGCCTGTGGGCGGTTTGATGGTTACTGGGAACGAGGAATCGCCCCTTGGGATGTGGCAGCTGGGATAATTTTAGTCCAGGAGGCGGGGGGTAAGGTCACTGCCTACGATAGCACTCCTTTCAAAATTGAAACGGGTAGAATCCTTGCCACTAATGGTCATATTCATCACCAAGTATCTCAAACCTTGCTCCAATCTCCACGGCTAGCAGATTGGGAATAAAACTTAGTTCCTTGGTCTGTGGTTTAGATTATATTTTCGTAACTGATAAATTTAGTCCTGAAAATTGGCAAGATAATAGGAATAGAAACTACCCCTCAGGTTACTATCAACTCTATAGAGTTAACTGAGTTATAAGATCTGTCTGTTAATTAGTAAATATCACAGGAGTAAAGAACAAGTGTACTAGTATGATACTCAGTTATCCCATATTCATCCTTTGACTGGGGTGAAAACACAAAAGTGTCGGAAATAGGTTGTTGAGAATATGTCCTTACGAATAGATCGTGGTCTTTTCAAATATGATTTCATCGATCATCATGCAGTACTGGGCGTTACAATTGATGCTAGCATCAAGGATATCCGGAAACGCTATCTGAAAATCGCCCGTCGCTTGCACCCAGATAGCTCTATGCTCGCATCTGAAGAAAAGCAGCTAGCTAGTGAATTACTATCAAAACTAGTTAATCCAGCCTACGAAAGGTTGTCTGCAGAACAGAGTCGGACAGAATATATGTTTATCCTGTTACAAATGGGTAAGCGCTTATTACAGGAATCATCCACGCTGGAATTACACAGTGATTTAGCTAAACAATTGGCCAGTGAGCCTAATTTTGATCTGCTGTATAAAAGTGCGATCGCCAAAATCGCCGAAACCCAGTTTGATGCTTTACAGCAAGTACCGCCAATCATTGCCCAAATTAGCGAGTTAAATTTAATATATCTAATCAGGAGTACTGGCCAATCAATTCCTGCGTTACCAATAAGACCCCAATCTAATCCGCCAGCAACAACAAAAGTAGTGGTACCACCACCTAAAGAAGAATCAATTGCCGAGCAATACATCCGGCGCGCTCAAACTTTGATGGAGAAAAACCAATTCGCCCAAGCCAAAGTAGAGTTACAGGATGCTCTCAAGCTAGAGCCAAAAAATAGTCGCTGTCACAGTTTAATTGGCTTAGTCTACTTGCGGCAAAATCAACTGAGAGTGGCGAAAGTTCACTTTGACAACGCCCTGAAGCTAGATCCCCAAAATCCAGTAGCCCTAGAATGGAAACCTAAAGTAGATAAAGCTTTAGAACAACAATCTAGTAAGTCTCAGGTGAAATCATCTGCTAATAATGATAGTAAACAACCAAACACCTCTGGTGGTGGTTTGTTTCGTGGTTTGTTTGGTGGGAAGAAAAAATAATGGTGCATCAACCAGCAGCAGGAGCGAGGGATCTACTGCCATTAGATGTGGCGCAAAAACGGTGGATTGAGGATAGGTTAGAGCGGGTGTTTCACAGCTGGGGATACCATGGGATTATCACCTCAACTTTGGAACGAATGGATACCTTAATGGCAGGTGAAGCAATTCAACGCCAGATGGTGATTCAATTGCAAAACTCCCAAGATGAAGAATTAGGATTACGTCCAGAATTAACAGCTTCCATTGCTCGCACGGTTGTCACCCGAATGGTAGGTGTCACCTATCCCCAACGCCTGTACTACAATGCCAATGTATTTCGCCGCAACTGGGAAAGTAAGCATAACCATCGGCAAGAGTTTTATCAAGCTGGAGTGGAATTACTAGGGGCTGGGGGATTACTAGCCAATGCCGAAGTTTTACTATTGGTGGCAGACTGCTTAGCTGCCTTGGGTTTACAGCAGTGGCATTTGATCTTGGGTGAAGCAGGAATTACCAAATCCTTGCTCAGTGCCTTTCCCACCCAGCTACAGGGGAGAGTGCGTCAGGCTATCGCTCACCTTGATCGAATAACTCTGGATACTCTCCCCTTGGGGGAAGAACTGGGAAAACGGGCCCGAACTATGCTAGATATGCGGGGTAGCAGTGTAGAGGTTTGGCAACAACTCAGTAGTTTAGGACTAGATTCAGAACAGCAAGTAGCGGTGGATAACCTCAAGGCTTTGGTGGAGCTACTAGAATCAAGAGGAACTTTCCCTTTAACTCTGGACCTGAGCTTGATCCAAACAATAGATTACTATACAGGAATTGTATTTGAAATTGTTAGTAATATCGGGGGACAAACCCAGGTATTAGGGCGAGGTGGTCGCTACGACCAACTTTTGGGACTCTATCACCCCCAGGAAGAAAATATTCCCGGCATTGGGTTTGAACTCAACATTGATGCTCTACACCAAGTCCTCTATACAAGCCAGCAATTACCACAGTCTACCCCTGCTAGTAACTGGTTAGTAGTACCAGAGTCGCCTCACGCTGAAGCTGCAACCTTTGCATACGCCCAAAAACTGCGCGACTCTATCCATCTGGTACGAGTGGAAATAGACTTAGGGGGGAGAGATGCCCAAGCCATTCGTCAATACGCACGCGGTCGGGAAATTGCCCAAATTGCCTGGGTCAAAGCCGATGGTCTACCAACTATTGAATCTCTACGTTAAAATCCAAACCGAGGTAATATGCCGCATACAATTATCACTGATGTTTGTGAGGGGGTTGCTGACTGCACAGAAGCCTGCCCTGTAGCTTGTATTCACCCAGGACCAGGTAAGAACGTCAAAGGCACCGACTGGTACTGGATTGACTTTGCTACGTGCATTGATTGTGGGATATGTCTCCAAGTTTGCCCAGTAACAGGAGCAATCCTGCCAGAAGAACGACCAGAACTGCAAAAAATCTCCGACTAAGGACATAAGCAATTAGCCATCGGCTAGACTGCTTACAAAGAAAGGCTTCAGAGCAGGAGGCAGTCCCAGTGAAAAAATTTTCATCCCCAAGCATGAAAGAGATTCCTTTCCTACACCCCAAACTCTTGGACCCCTCTTTCAAGTTAGAGGGCAGGAGGGAAGAAAAAGTATAGATAAAAACTTTAGTTCTGGGTCTAGAGCTTAGTCCAAAAAAAGAATTGGATCGAGACTGCTTGCAGCGAGATCCAAAGCGTCTTTGCTTCAATCCCACTCTTTTAAGGGTAGGTTTCTCCAGCAAGAACTGCCTCCTGAATCAATCACCCACGACTCACCACCGATGAATAGTGACTATTTATTAGAAGTTCAAAATGTCCATGCCGGATATATCAAAGATGTAGATATCCTCCAAGGGATCAACTTCCACGTGGGACCAGGAGAATTAGTCACTGTGATTGGTCCTAATGGTGCTGGCAAATCCACCTTGGCAAAAACGATTTTTGGACTTTTGACACCCCACACAGGCACAATCACCTTTAAAGGTGAAAATATCACCTTACTCAAGTCAAATCAAATCGTACAACGGGGGATGTGCTATGTCCCCCAAATTGCCAATGTTTTCCCCTCACTCACTATAGAAGAAAATCTGGAAATGGGGGCCTTTGTCCGCAACACACCCCTTAAGCCCCTCAAAGATAAGATATTTACCATGTTTCCTAAATTGAGCACTCGCCGCAGTCAAAGGGCGGGTACACTGTCGGGGGGAGAACGTCAGATGCTAGCAATGGGGAAGGCTTTAATGTTGGCACCCAGTTTACTCCTATTAGATGAACCTTCGGCCGCCTTATCTCCCATCTTAGTAACGCAAGTTTTTGAGCAGATTAAACAGATTAATCAAGAGGGGACAGCGATCGTTTTAGTAGAACAAAATGCCCGTAAGGCTTTAGAAATGGCAGATCGTGGTTATGTCCTAGAATCCGGACGGGATGCCATCTCAGGACGAGGACAAGAATTATTGAATGACCCTAAGGTAGGAGAATTATATTTAGGTGCGGGAAAAGGGCATTGATTAAGAGGCAGGAGAGAGATTGATCCCCCTAATCTAGGGTGTTAATTCCGGGAACCTTTATACTCTAAACGGTTCGGCGCTTTACTTTTAAAATCGCGCTTGAGGTTAACAGGCAAAGTTTTTTGCCCAGGCAAAAGTACAGAAATCAGCCGTTTTTAGTATACCCCACAAGGCTTCATGCAGGTTCTTGACAAAAGGGTTTGTCAAATAAGATGGCTTCGGAGGTTAGTTCTCCAATTCAACTCTAAATTCTCCCCCAAGTACAGGCATTTGGGGACTCTAAATGCCTGTACTTGCACTTGTTTGGGCTAAAAACGATTTAACCCCTTACTTTAAATAGGTTCTATCCTGATTCAGCAAGCCCTAATTAATTCTATTCAAGTACTTACCTTGAGGATATTAGTTACCACCAGGTAAATTATCTGGATCTAATCCGAGTGAGCGCATATACTCTGCCAACCTTTCCGCTCGTTGCCGTTCAGCTACTTTCTGTTCCCGTTCAAGTTCAGCCCGTTGCCGTTCAAATTCGGCTCGTTTTTCTTGAACTTCTGCCCGTTGCCGTTCAGCTTCTGCCCGTTGCAGCCGTTGCTCTGACTCGGTGCTCAATTCTACTGGTGTCAAAAACCTCTTCCCATCTGGACGGGAAATCACTAACTCCCCAAATCCCGTCTCAAACTTAATCCCTAACCGGGGACTCACCCACCCATTTACCTGTTTCATTTGTACTAGTTGATTCTCCCGTCGCATCCACCCCTCTAGCTGCCATGATTCCGGATCAATCAATTTTGGATTTTGGATTTTAGATTTTAGATTAGGAGGAACTCAAGAATTTTGGTTCATCCCCTGCTCCTAACTAACTATGCAAACAAAATTTCGAGATTTTCTTTGATGGTGACAATCCATTTATATTGCTCGGTATTATCCGCCATCGGTTCACCATCGCTGCTGGGGTAGAGTATATCTTCATCTATTTGTTTGGCTGTAACCATTTTTCAGTTACCTCTGTCAATAATCTAAAATTCTTTTT
>Ga0209208_10008337_pt1 | contig 13821 bp, 10 predicted proteins | sample S1TSphfallax_3_FD_187694 | JGI IMG/M metagenome (GOLD analysis project Ga0209208, IMG submission 187694) | Host-associated microbial communities from peat moss isolated from Minnesota, USA - S1T2_Fd - Sphagnum fallax MG (SPAdes) (version 2) | ecosystem: Host-associated > Plants > Peat moss >...
CAAATGCCCACTAGTGCCCCACCCTTGCTTTTCTCAACCTCTTAAGATATTCCAATCTTATTACCCCTCGCCTTTGAAGTAGTCAAATTTGCTGCCAATTATTGGGTCATCACTCCCAATCCACAATCACCATTCACAACAGCTGGTGGGTTGGAGGAAAGTTTGGCAGAGAGGATCTAGGGCCTAAGTAGGACCTGGCTGTAGGACTTGTGTTTCCTTTTGAACTTTTGGTAATAGCCAGACAGGATGCCAATTTTTTCGACCTGTTCTTTTAATTTTTCTTTGGGCAGAGTGTAAGTGCAACATGATACAAGTTGTGTGAGTGCACCTATATACCAAGCTGGAGAGGCTCTGAAAGAATTTTGCTGTGCATCTTATTAACTTTGGTGTCTATGGGTTGGATGGTGTTGAAGAGCCATTGTCTGATGTGTATGGTGACAATCTGAGGATGCTGAGCTTGGACCTGAACGGAGTCAAGCTGGACTAAGTAGGGAGTAAGATGCCTGTGGTGTTCTCCGAGGGTGACTAATTTGGTCAAAGTGATTGGAAGAAGCAGGTCAGGGTGTAAGCTGAATGGATCAGGAGGGGTGAGAGAAAGAATGCTGCAGAACGATCACCCCATTTTAGCTCACAATATATACTAATCAAACTCCCTAAAGTTCACATTCTTGAAAACTCTTCACCTCCATGTGTTATCACATTTTTGGATCCAATTAACTTGTTAAGGTGTATCAATATCCTATCACTATGCCATCTTTCTTGGGAGATTAACACAAAGGATTGCATATTGAAATGCATTGCAAAATCAATTACCTTTAATTTTGACAATTCTTTTTTGAAATTTTGATTATCCTAAAATGTTGAAAGGGGATAAAAACATTTAACAAAGTTGAGTGTCAAAAAGAAATGGCAATAGTTTCTTTCAAATACCCACTAGTACCCCTTTCCCAAACCCTGACACGTTAGAAATAGCCCTGACATGTTAGAAATAGTGAAGAAAGTTTATTACAATGGAGCTCACCTCCCAATTATAGAAGCATCTTTTACAAAGAAGAAGATTTTTTTCCCCAAGCTCAAAGTTTACGTATTTTAGAGCAGACCTTTGAAGGTCACAATTGTTCAAACCCTAACTTCTTCACATCTATTTCAAAGAGTCATTATAGTTCATATCTCAAGAAACTACTAACTTCTAAAGTGATTATAAACTAACTACTTTTCTTACACTCCTACTCATATAGGTCATAATCAATCTACAATGCCTTGTTGCTTGAGTTTTTGACATAGGATTTCATTTTGGAGACCAAGGTGTAGAAGCTTTACAAGTGGAGTTCACATCATCAATAATTGGAGTAGCTAAACAATTAGATTCTTCAACGTTTCAAAAGTAAGATACTATATGCAATCTTTGTTTATTCTTTCCTTGTTTATGTGTTATCATCTAGATTAATTCTAAGGTTTGTTGTGACTTCACATGTTTGAGTTTTGGCAAACTTTTGGTCATAATATCAACTACCATATTTTCTATAGCACAATAAATCACGTTTACTTCTCCTTTTGCCACTATTTCTTGTATGTAATGATGTTGCATTTCTACATGCTTTGTCCTTGAATGTTAGGGCTTTGACTTATTGTTATGGACTTTGATTATCACAATACAAAGGTGTTGCAACTAATTGTTGATAGCCCAAGTCTCCAAGTAATTTCTTTAACCAAACAACTTCTTTTGTTGCTTCAATAAAAGACATATATTTTGCTTCTATTGATGAAAGTGTTGTGGAAGTTTGTCTCTTGCTTGACCAAGACACAACTCCTCCTACAAGAGTGAAACAATGACCTAATGTTGATTTTCTACTATCAAAAATCCCTTGCCTAATCAACATTTGCAAATCCCACAAAATTTGCACTCCTTTTTCCATCATAAAGTAATCTTGACATTGTGCCTTTGAAGTATCTGAAGATTCTTCTAACAACTTTCCAATGAGTCTCTCTTGGATATGTAAGAAAATTGTGATACTACGCCCACTGAATATGCAATGTCAACTCTAATGCAAATCATGTAATGCATTAAACTACCTATAGCACTTTGGTATGGAACCTTTTTCATATGCTCCTTTTTATTTTCAATTTGAGGAGACATAGCCTTTGTGAGCTTTAAACCTACTTCAAGTGGAGTTGCAACAACTTTACTCATCTCCAATTTAAACATTTGTAGTTTAGTTTCAATGTAATTTGCTTGGTGCATATAAATGGTGTGATTCAATCTATATCTTTTGATATGAATCCTAAGACAATATTGAATGTGCCCCATCATGGCAATTTTTTTTGCCAACTTACTTTTGAATTGCTTTAACAATCCATCAACATCATTATTGATCAATATTGCATCATCAACATACAAGGCTAATATCATGAATTGATTGTCTTGTGTAAGAATGTACACATTGGTGTTTGCTACATTTTTCTTAAAACCAAATGTCAAAAGAAAATAATCAATTATTTCATACCATGCTCTTAGTGACTATGTAAATCCATAAAATGTCATATGTAACTTATAAACTTTGTGATGAGTACGTCCTTGGCTGAATAAATCCTTGAGGTTGCTCCATATAATTTTTTTTTGCAGGTATCCATTAAGGAAGGTGGTTTTGACATCCATTTGGTGGACATCAAAATCATTTGTAGTAGCCAAAGCCATCAACACTCATATAAGCCCTCTAGCAAATCAAAGTTTCTTTTGGTCAGAAGTGATTTTGACAATGGGAGAAAAGGTGTCATGATAATCAACACCATGAACTTGTGAATATCCTTTAACAACTAATCATGTTCTCTATCTATCAATTCTCCCATTGGATTTCAACTTGATTTTTAAATCCACTTGCAACCAACTATTTTTCATCCTAGTGGTGGGTCGATCAATGTCCATGTTTCATTTTGCGTCAATGAATGGAATTTGGAATTGATTGCTTCCTCCCACTAATCTTGTTAGGTGTTGACATGGCTTCTTCAAAAGAAATAGGTTCTAAAAATAAGTTTTCATCTATTGTAGCTTCAATACCTATCATGGAAATGATGAATCTATCAAAAGCTTTCTTTACCCTTTATGACCTTCTTAGAATGAGAATTGGTTCTTCATGATTTGTAATTCTTTATTTTACATCCTCGACAATGTTATATGTTGTATCTTCAATGGTAGAATCCTCACCCTCTTCTTGAGATTACATTAACTTCCAATTTAGATACATCACCACTAGATTGAATATTATTTTTTTCATTCTGGACTTCTCCCAATGTTTCATCAAAAACTACATCTTTGCTATGAAATACAGTTTTTGTTTTCTCCTTGAGTAATTTATATCTTTTTGCTCCTTCGGTATAACCTATGAAGATACATTCTTTATTCTTTGACTTTGAATCCAACTTTTGTCTCTTTTATTTTGGGACATGAACATAGGCTTAACACCCAAACACTTTGAAATGTGCCACATATGGTTTCTCACATGTCCACATTTCCTCTGGTGTCTTTCTTGCAATAGCTTTAGTAAGAGTTTTATTTTGTAAATATATTATTGTTCCTATTTCTTTTGCCCAAAAACAGTTAAGAAGTGTAGCTTGTTTCAAGATGCTTCTAACACATTCTTATAGAAACCTATTCTTCCGCTCTATTACACCATTTTGTTCAAGTGTATAGGGCACTATGAATTGTCTTGTTGTAACCAAAAAGGAGAAGGCACGAAACCAAACAGACACCCTAACTAGTTGACAGATCCACACAAGAATCAAGTTTCTGAAGCACTGGAACATAATCGTAATTGCTGATCCTTCCTTCTCAGTCTCCACACAGGATCGAGTCTGCATATACCCACAAACCTTTGCTCATACCCAGCTTGTACTCGAAGATCAATGACAACTTTAATAAAAAATATTCAGCAATCTGCATCTTTATTTACAAAATGTCCCAAAGCAACATGCCACCGGTCACTAGTGTACTCATTACAGATCGGACATTTGACAAAGCAATGACTCTCAGACTAGAAAAGCTTTCAGTGTTCTCCTGTCCATTGAACCTCCACTCTGCTTCCTCAACAGAATGCAACAAAAACAACCTCACATCACTCTTCTCAACTGGAGACTTGTGATTTTGCAAGTCTAACTACATACAGAAAACCTTGACACAGAATCAGCTGATTGCAATTCTACCAGAGCTACTCAGAAAACTAGATCTCATGCATACATAATCAGCACACTTCAGGGACTGAATCTCATTCTATCATTCGTTCTGCTTATACTTTAAGAGCGAACACCAGTATTTGGCTGAGCTACTGGCGCAGCGGAAAAGTCTGTAACCAGCCAAACCTCTATCAACCAGCAGATCTCCTCCTCTATCTACACATCTCTAAGGTTGTCTAGTACAATCTGCACTAGTCCGACCTCAACAACATGTTCTCTAAAAATTTGGACCTCCTCAGAAGCTCCATACGCAACTACAAAAAAATCTGCCGCTCAAAAACCTTTTCCCTAGCTTTGAATTTCCAGCTCCTCAGCCACCGTCGTTCCAAACCGCCTCAGCTCATAATTGCAGCTCCCTTCCTTACCATAATTCGGCGTCGCCTCAACCACGCGTGATCAACCTCCATGCTCATTCAATAGCAGTCGCCATTCATTCCTTCCTGTACAACATCTCACACAGACCCAAAGAGAATTTCCCATGCACTCCCATGTAGTAGTAATGGAAAGACAGCCGCCACAAAAAGAAACGACTAATAAAGCAAACTTAACTTCCAAGATCAGGAAGTGTTCACATTGGTGTGGTGACTTAATTTCGTGTTACATTGTTATGCCATTATCTCTACAAAATTGATTGAAAACATTTGAAATGTACTCACCGCCATTGTCTAATCTTAAAGTTTTAAGGAATTTTCCTATTTGTTTTTCAACAAAAACCTCATTTTCTTTAAAGTTATTTAATACTTGGTTTTTTTATTTTAAGAAATTGACCACTACTCTACTTGAAAAATCACCAATGAAGGTGACTATGTAACTAGCTCCACTAAGAGACTTAATTTAATTTACATAGGGCTGCAAACATTTGAATATACAATTTGATCTATTACTCTAGATGCTCACTTTCGTCCATCCTTTGGGAATTTTTGTTTATGTTGTTTCCCTTTTACACAACCTTTACATTAATGACAATTTGTTATTTCATTTAAGGAAAGCCCTTTCACAAGGTTTAAGTCTTTTAGTTGCTTTAATTTTTCATTTTGAATGTGTCCAAGTATTCTTTGCCAAAGTTTTATATTTCACATAGTTCTATTAGTTTTTATAACAAGTGTTTTTTTTACAATATTATGATTTTGTAATCCATACAATTCATTCTCCAATATGGTTTTAGCTATTCCTTTTCCTTCTTCATTAGAAATTATACATTTATTATTTTGGAATAACACTTTATATCCAAATATTATTATCTTTCTCATAGAAAGTAGGTTTTTCTATTAAAGAAGAAACATGTAAAACATCTTTTATTTCTCTCAACACTCCTTCAAATGTCATAATTGAGATTGTACCTTCCCCACTAATAGGATGTTTATTGTCATCTCCTAAGAGTACATATTGAGTAGGAAAGATTGCATTATAAAATTATCTAAGTTTAGGGTCATGTGCTGAGACACCCCAAAGTTTACATACCATATATCATTTTGTCTAGATGAAAAGGCTAGTAAAGAAACTACAAATAACACAACACTTGTCTTTTTGGTAGTTATGTTTGATTGTGATTCTTTACTTTATTTGTTTTGTTTTTCATCTATTATTTTTTTCTTGCAATCTTTTATCATGTGACTTGATTTCTTGTAATAAAAACATTTTATTTTAGACTTTTTCCTTATATTAGATTCATTAGATTCAGCTCTTTCAACCTTTTGTGAAAAACTTCCAATTTTTTTTCTGATATCCAACCTTTCCTATGAATAAGGCTTTATCTACTCTTGTAGACACATGATTTTTTCTTCTCATTTTTTCTTTGAACAACAATCCTACGACTTCATCTACTAATAGTTTATTTTGTCATGTTACTGACACTACAAACCCATCATAAGATGTTAATAATGAACCAAGCAACACTACTACTAATTGTTCATTTGCCATTATAGTCCCTACAACTTCTCATTATGTCCTCAAAACATTAAAGGAACTCAAGTGTTTTTCTACACTTTTAGTTCCACTCATCTTTCGACTATAAAAACAAGTGGTAGCAAAGACATTTGATGTGATGTCTTTGGTTTCAAATATTGTGGCCAATTTATCCCACAACTCCTTTTGGGTTTTAACACTAGTGTCAAGTGCATTTGGTTGTCTCTAAGACTAGTTATACTTGACTTGCTCTACCCTTTTATCTTTTCTATACCATGCAATTTGACCATTGGTTGTACTAGGTCTTACACTTGTCCCATCAACAACTAACCACAAATATTTGTCTAGGAGAATCAGCTCCATTCTGAATTTCCAAGTGTGATAGTTTGATCCATCAAACCTATCTTCCACTCAAGCTTCTAATTTGTTATGGTTAAGCCCTTGATTACCTCAACCAAAGGAAGGTCAAGATGACATGAAAAACTACTCTCAATGATTCATGTCAATGAATTCTTTAATTTCATTAAATTTGATCCTATGACCATTTCTCTTTGTTATTCTTTCATTGTCAATCTAATATGGCTTCGATACCATGTTAGAAATAGTAAGTTTACTACAATGGAACCCTCCTCCCAACCATAGAAACATATCTTACAAAGAAAAATATTCTTCTCAATCAAGCTCAAAGTTTACGTACTTTAGAGACAAACTTTTAAAAGTCACAACTATTCAAACCCCAACTTCTTCACATCTATCCTGAAGAGTCATTATAGTTCATATATCAAGAAACTACTAACTTTTAAAGTGATTATAGACTAATTAATTTTCCTACAATAGAATCTAGCCAATAACAAATTGATGAAAACAATGATAAAAAGACAAATGCCAAAAATGGAAAGGGAAATAGTCATTGTTGAATGTCATGTGGTGATAAAGTTACTTTTCATGTGATGAACTCATAACAAATTCCCTATGGGATGATAAATCAAAAACTATAATTGACAAACTAGATGAAAATTAAAAATGCCATATGAATTTCACATTTATTTAAATTATAATTAAATCACATTTTAAAAATAGGAAATAGATAACATAATTTTCACTTTGATGAAAATATTCTCCAATTTATTAAAAGTTACAGATACATTACAAACGTGGACAATTATTCACAAAACCATGTATGCTTTTGGAACCATACTTGTAACCTAAAAGTGGTTTAGCATAAGCTATAATTACCAATGCGAGGTGGGTATTTAAATTTTTTGATATTAGTTGGGTTTGGGTTTTTGAAATGTTTTAAAAACACACTTATGACGTAGGGTGGGGATTTGAATACATTTAGAGGTAGATAAACAATCCCAGGTCTTTAACAATTTTTTTTTTTTAACCAATATCTTATTAGGTTCTTTAAGTTATCCCAATTCTTTAGATGAACAAAAACATGGTATAGTTGATAATTTGCAATGAAAGAGCAACAATAGAAGAAAAAGGAAACCAATTCATCAATAGAAAAAATTTCAAAAAATATGAAACCATGGATAAAATCATTGTTTTTTTTTCTTAAACTTTTAAATTTTAAACTTAATTGAAATAATCAATCCTAATGCAAACCCTAATTTAAATCAAAATGACTTTTTTTTTTTGTTAGATTTGATTATTTCATATCCAACAATTCCATGTTCATTTCATGTACATGTTTCATATGCTCCATAAAGTAAAAAGGCTTAACACTTGATTGCCCTTGCCCCAACTCCCCTAAAAGATGACAAACTTTCAAAAGAAAAACACAAACAAAAGCAATTGGAAAATCCCCAAAGACATCCCTAAAATACATACATAAATCAACTTTGATAAATAGGTAGAAGTAGTAAACAGACCCCTAAACACAAAGACAAACATAATCCAACTCTAAAAGACAAACATAACTATAAAACAGACCCTTGGAAACACAAAGGTAGACAATCCAACTTTGAAAAATAAATACAAGCATAAAACAAACCCCCAAACACAAAGATAGAATCTTGTTCACAAAAAGTAGCTTGTCCAAATAATCAATTTCAAGCTAACATCTTCAAAGAGTGTGTTTTTGCTAAAAGGAACCACCCGCAATGTAACAATTATTTAGTTTTTCAAATATTAAAATTTCAAAATTGATCCAATAACAAAAACCAACATTTTGTTTACATTCACATGATTGTTACATATTACGTTGTTAAACCCCAAAATATGAAATTTTTCTTTGAAAAATAAATAGTGCAAAAGCACTCTAAAGTCTCCATAACAACTGTTTTATGTCCTTAATCAATGCTTAATTGAATATTAGAATGGGAAGAAAATGATTTAATTTATTTTTGGGTGTATTGTACATATACATTCAATATAACATATGTTAAAACTATCAAGTTGCATGCTTGTAAATAATCTTAGATCCATTTTTTCAATATTTATTACTTTAAGATGGAAATAATAAATTACAAATAAATAATTTGAAGATGAATCCATTTTTAATACATAAATGAAATATTGAAAATTTTCATCCTTATAATGTATATAGTTTGCATTTTATGTGTGTGTATAAATTGAAGAATATTATGACATATACATATTTAAAATGTGCAGTTTTTTAAAATGGGTAAAAATAGTATTCTAAAAATATTTTGTAAATTGAAACTAGAGTTTAAAGTATAACTTTTCCAAATGTGTTCACAAAGGTGGGTCATTGCATCCATGCCATCTATGGTTGTTATCTTGAATTTATTTTATTAAAAAAAGTATAAATATTAATCAAAAATTATGTGAAACCTTGATATTTTTCATGCATTGCATCAAAACTATGAGTTTTTTCATCATCTTGAAAAGGAAAATATGTAAGAGCATCTAAACCTTATATCATGCATGATTGGTGGTAGATATGCATCCAAACCATCTACTCTCATCACCTTGAGGTACGAAAAAAAACTAAATGGGTATAAACTATAGACTAAGTGAATAAATGTTTCCCATTAAATTGTTAGGTCAAAACTAAATTAGTGTTAAGTCCAAATTGAGATTTTGTGTCTAATGTTCATCATCACACATACACTTGCTCTTTGAGTCTCAAGCTATAAGGACTTGCTTTTGAATTCCAAATTTTCAGTTTCATGGAAGATGAGTGGCAAGGCCTTTGAGTTTGGCAAGGTTGAATGAGGTAAAATTAAGTTGTGTTTGAATTTTTCTCAAAATTTGGGCTTGGTTGTGGCAGCATTGAGCTTTGCAATGGGCATTTTGTGGTTAATGTTGGTTTTGGAGCTTGCAAGTTCAAACATAAGCATGGCGCAAAAGAAAACTCATGGAAAAAAAGTTGATGATGTTATTTAATAAACACTAAAGAGGACACTCATCCCAAAGGAACAAAAAGTAGAGGATTCTAGTGAAGATGTTTTTTTCACACCTGTAGAAAGTTTGAAACACCTCCCACCTATTGTTATTGTGCCAACACCTTCAACGTTACATTGCCACTACACTATAGCTAGATTAGTTAGGTTGCTGAAATTACATGAAATAATTGTCAAGTAATTACTTAACATTGGACCTCTTTAGTGTCGTGCTTAATTGATCCCCCTCTAGAGTCCTCTTCAATTCTTGGTTCAAAGTCCAAGTCCTCCAAGTTCACAATTGCTATTCAACTTGAATTGCAAGGGAAGGAAGTGTCATTTACAAATTGACCATCCAATTCAAATTATATAAAGTTAAACTATACCAAGTATCATGATTTTTTTGAAATCAATGATGTTAATGACATTTGATCTTTATTTATTTCATTGTTTGTTCAAACTAAAATTGTATTTCAAGATATATGGGCATATTCACAATCAAGGTACCCAAAAGGATGGTCTAACAGAAAAAAAACTATAAAAGATTATTTTTGGATTTTTATTACATTTATTGTTTCATGATTATAAAGGATTGGTATATGAATATAACTAGAATGATGGCATGTTAATCTATTACAAAAATCTAAGAATAAATTGGATATAACATAGATGTATTTTTGAGTCCTTTTAAGTAATTTGAATCTTTGTTTTAATTACAATTTTCATCTTAAAGCAATCAAAAGGAATGTATTAAATAATGCAATTGAATTCAAATTTTTTTCATGGATAAGTAATGCATATATTTATGTTTGGTAATGTTCATATAATGCATTTGATTAAATAACATACAATATAAGAATTTTGAAGGCTATAAAATCCATTCTGAAAGGGCAACAAGGAAAATGATTTTATTTTTTTCCATTTGGTTGATTTTTTGTATTCACTAGGCTTAGAATTTGTGGCCCCAAGTGTTAGCAAAATGTGAAGGAAATTTTCATGCAAAAAAAATGTTAAATGGGTCCAAATTTTTTAAGGAGTACTAAAATATTGTCACATTCTCACCTTTTTGTACTCCTTTACATAGTCCTATTTAACCATGTAAAGACACAAAATGGATGAAAATGATGGAATCTAAAATTGTAGTGGTCTAAAATATGGTACTTATAAAATATTTGACACATTTTGATTCATTAATATTGATGGGGATCAAAATATAGGACAAAAAAGGACTCCATTAAGAATTAGGTCCTTTTTGTCCTTAGTGGTACACCTTAAAGAATTTGGACCCAAATTGTATATGAAAAACTTATGTACTCATTTTTTGCATTTTTTGTGTTTTTACCAAAATATTTATGCATAATTTCATATGCATGTGAAAAATCACCACCACAATGAAAATGATCATAATTTAAATTATCCAATATCTTTCATTTAAATTTATTCCATATAGAATCTATATTTAGAAAATAGCAAAAACAAAGTCCTTGAGTTGTATGGTCAAAAAGTGGTACCCTAATTGTGAATATGCCCATATTGCCCTAAATATAATTAATGCATGGAGCAAATGAACATAACATCGGTCAAGGGCATTCACACATCAAGAATCAATGATATTCATTGTTAATCTACCATGGAGAAAAGAAAAACTAACACTCAGGAATGAATGAAAAGATGTAAAGTTTTTAAAAAAAAACTCAAACAATAATGAAAGAGGTAGAATTAAAATTAGAGGTTGTCAAAATGGCTTGTGTGAAGTTAGAGATGAATCATCACACTAGGTCAAGTTCACTTACATGCAACATGGATTCTAGTAGTAAAAAAGTTTAGAAATTTTCTACAAATATTGCAAAACAAATGGCATTTTTCATTGTTGGTTAACTAAGAGATGCTCCTAGGATTAAAATTCAACATGAGGTTTTTGACAAATTTCTAGGTCATTCAATCTTCAAAGATATGGTCTTTCCTTATCTAATCAACTTAAGGGCTGCAAACCAAAAATATGATGTGTTGCAAAGTATGAAAGCATGCATATCCACACACTTGGTAAGTCCTAAAAAATCCAAGTTGGTCATGGTTAAAGATATTGTATGCACATTGGCATCATCGTAGTTCATTTCCAACAACATAGTTATAGCTAGAGTGCATGGAGTGGATAGATGGAACATTCCAAATGCAATCTTAAGGCATGCCCAACTTGATACCTTACAAGAATTTTTTGGCTCAACCACAAAAGAACACCTAGATTTGATAGGATTTCAAAAGTAACAAAGACATAATCTAGTGATCGATTAGTGGGTTCAAGAGACCCCAATTTCACCCAACCGAAAGGATGTCATACAAAGGAGGACAAGAATCAAGAATTTTAAACTCCATTCTATGTATTAGCTTCAAACATCAGAGGTAAGAGGAAACCTAATGCTTGTACATTAGGGTAGATGCAAGTTAAGGTGGCTCAAAAGTAGCAAGAGTCTCAGTTTTAAAAATCCATATAAAATCCATAGTTTAACACAAGAATGAAAAAAAAACATTAAAAACCAATGTTGAATGGGCAAGTTATGTGGTGATTAATCAATTAATAAAGTCCATATGAAAGGCTACCCATCTAAAAAACTCTTTAACATACATGTTCGGGGAAAAAAATATCAATCCAACAAAAAATGACCAAAATTGGGACTTTTGAAAATAAGGTCCAAATTTGGTCATTCAAAAGTCCATAGTTATTTGTTGGTTAAATTTTTTGTTATAATTTTTTTCAATCCATTTTTTTATTTTCCATCATGTATCATATATTGAGTCCTTATAAAAAATATTGAGATGAAATCATAACAAAAAATGCATTTTGAATGGTAATGTAGAACCTAGATTCTAGTCCATATGTCCACTAAATAAAAGTTCATTACTATATGATTGATGTATGTTTATTGAATTTCACGCTTCAATAAATATTCTTATTCAAGTTGGAAATTTTAATCCAAAGATATTTGAAATATTTGAAATGGATGTTGCACTCTTGAGTTCTTAGGCTTCTTGCAAGCCAAAAATAATATGATTAATGTTTGAATTCCTAAGTTTTCACATTTTTATTTTGAAAGGATTATACCAATCTTTTTAAGTGGTTTTTATTTATTTTAACAATGAGTCAAATTACTTTCAATGCTTTGTTTTGTTTCAATAAGAATGTAAACCAATCTACATGATTGCTTTATTTTATTTTCCCATGCAAGGACCCAAACCAATCTAAGTGGTTAATCTTGTTTCCATTAGGAAAGAATTGGGTTGCATGATTAGTTTTGTATGTGTGAGGACTCAAACAGCTAGTATGATTATTTAGTTTTTTTTGTAAGGATTAAACCACTATTGAGTCCTTAATATGGTTTTCCAATTATTCAAAACAATTTAATTGTTTCATTACCTTTTTGTAAAGATTAAATGGCTATTAAGTGCTTCGTTTGGTTTTTTCAAATATTCAAACCAATTTGACTACTTAGTTGGTTTTTAGTGAGGACTAAATCACTATTGAGTGGTTCATTTGGTTTTTCCAAGTACTAAATCCAATTTCATTGCTTTGTTGGTTGTATAGAAAAACTAAACCATTATAAAGGGTTAATTTGGTTTTTCTATGTTTTCAAACCAATCTAATTGTTTAGTTGGTTGTTTACAAGGACTATCAAAGCAATATTGAATGTTTAATTTGGTTTTCCCAAGTACTCAAATTGGTTTAATTACTTAGTTGGTTGTCTATAAAAACTAAACCATTATTAGTGATCAATTTGGTTTTTTCAAATACTCAAACCAACCTTATTGTTTTGTTGGTTTTCTATAAGGATTAAACTATTATTGAATAGTTCATTTGGTTTTTCCAAGTAGTGAAAACAATTTGATTACTTAGTTGCTTTTTTGTAAGGATTAAACCTTGTTGACTATTTAATTTAATCTTTCCCAAGATTCAAACCAAGTTGCCTACTTAATCTAGTGTTGACGAGGAGTAAATTAGTTAATTAGTCAATATATATACTCAATCAACTAGATATTCAAGCTAACATGTCTCACACTAAATCGATGAATAGTTGTTGAATTAGCAAACTAAACCAAATGATTGACTCAACTAATTCTTGTCAAGGTTTCAAACTAATATTTGTTATTCAAAAGATTCAAACTAGAAGCAATACTACTAGTTCAATTTATTGAGTCAAAGAATTCAAACCAATGTTAATCCTTAATTCTATTTTCCACAAAGACTCAGTTAGTTTAAATGTTTCTTGTAGTTAAAAATATGATTCAAGGTCATTTTTTAAAATGCACAAAGTCTTTGAATGCTCAATTTCATTTCTTCAAG
>Ga0209208_10008338_pt1 | contig 13820 bp, 12 predicted proteins | sample S1TSphfallax_3_FD_187694 | JGI IMG/M metagenome (GOLD analysis project Ga0209208, IMG submission 187694) | Host-associated microbial communities from peat moss isolated from Minnesota, USA - S1T2_Fd - Sphagnum fallax MG (SPAdes) (version 2) | ecosystem: Host-associated > Plants > Peat moss >...
CCAAATACCTGTTAGCAACTATTCTTGTGGTGACAGAGCACCAATGGTTTGAACATAGAGACTCAACTTGTTTCTTAATTTAATAAGTTACTAGTGTGGTCTGTGCCGTTGGCCCAAGTGTTACCATGTCCTCAACTGATTTTTCCTCCCAAAACCTGGTTTTTAAAATTTTATTTGAATTTTCTGCAGCAGAAATCACTTTAAAATCAATATCTCCCACATTCTGAATTAGCAAAGAAATTCCATTAAATCCTGCACATCAAAATCTTTCCAAGAACACCAAACGCACATTCCAATTCCTCCACAATTTTCAGCTACAATTTAATTTAATTTTCAGTGTAAAAATCATTCAATGTTCAAGAACTTTTGCACTGCAGGTCCAAATGTCATGGAACCAAGCCCATGCACCCCTCCTCATTAAGAACTTTCAAAAGACACCAAGAGCACAATCTGAAGCATCCTGGTTTCCTGAATCTCATAATTATAAAACAAACTACCTTCCTTCTTAAATAGATTACAAAGCTTACTCTCTAATTAATTTCAAACTATTATGAGATTATTTGCTTGAACTAATTAGAGCATTTTCAAGGTACTGTTAACTCATTCAAAAGAGATTCAGTTATGAATGAAAAGAAAACCAAGCCATTCAAGGCACATTTTAAAACTTTATACTAAAAAAAAAGTCGCAATTTATGAATGGTAATGAGAACTAGTTTTTAGTGATATACCTCACATGCAACTAAAAATTGATTAGTCGTTTTGAACAAGTCACATGCTTTTGTAGTTGTAGATGACAGATGAAATCAAAATCAAAATATACATGTTCATCCATATGCCAACCGTATGGTTTGTGCAACTAGCATGTCATAAACATGCGACTATAGATTTCTTTAATGAATAAAAAAATTCACATTATATATAGTCCGTCCATCCAAAGCTGTCACATGTCATGTGCAAAGGTAAGTGACATCTTAAATTGTAATACTCATGGAAATTAATTTTGCCATCTTTTTCAACAACCCCAATGGTGCCATGTGTCCTAGGGTTAAAAGGCTTTTGCTGATTAAAAATCAACCAAAAGTAAATCTGAACAACCTATTTCAACAACGCATATTCTGCCATGTGGCAGATTCAAATGTCATATATCCATTTTTAAGGTTTTAAAATTTCTTTAAAAAAATTTGGGCATTGTTTTTTAACAACACCAACTCTACCATGTGGCCTTTTCACGTCACCGTTTGATTTATAAAATTAAACATCGTTCTAATAAATTTGGGCTGTCTTTTTCTACAGCCTCATTTTTGCCACGTGTCATTACAAAGGTTGAAAGTCAATTTTTTATTTTTTCTTTGGTGGAAACAAATATGGGCCATCTTTTTCAACAACCCTAATGTTGCCCCTTGTCATGTTCAAAATTGATTTGGATTTTTCCACATGCCATATTTTCTGAGTTTCTTATTATTTTCATTTGCTGAATTTTTGTAAATGTTTTTATGCCATGTTTTCAATCTAGGAGGCTTCCTGGATTTAAGGTATTGGACACATTGCTAAATGGTTTTAGGGTTAGGGTGAGCTTATTGGTTTAGGGTTATATAGGGTCGAATGATATTTAATCTAGTAGGCCACATATTCAAATACATGGATCAAGGTTTATGGCCTAAAATTGCAATAAGCATATGGACTAAATTGCAACATAAGAATTTAACGCTACGTTTTCTTGTCTTAAATCAAGTGTCCACCTACTTATGCAAATTGTTACATAAGAAACCAAGTGTTTGTAAACTCATGCACACAAAATGGCACTTAATCCAACCAACAAAACAATGCTTACAAGAAGCACCAATCCAACAATAATTCACTTGGCTAATTTAATGTCCTTTCCTTTCCAAAGAAGGTTTGTTGCCCACTACATCTTTCAATTTCAATGAAGGGGGATCGCCATTTTGGTTTGGCATTTACAATTTCACATTGCCATTACTTTCCATTATCCCATCGAATGCCACTTGATACCAACTTCTCCAACCTATACACCATGGTGCACACACCCTAGTCCCCCTACCCCATTTATTATATTTGAAACAATTATGTCACCATTTGCAAGATTCAACGATAGAACAAGGTCCCTAATCTTCAATTGCACCCCAACAAAAACCCAATTTGCACCTTTAACATAAACTCAATGAGGTGAACGAAGCAAATGTACCCACACAGTTCTTCCTCTCCATATACATACACTAGTGCTTGTGAAAAATACCATTTTTAACAAATCGCACCCAATGACCAACAAGCAAAGTTCACACCTTCAAAAAAGAGTGCATATTTCTCACTTTTATAAGATTTTTTCATGCCCTTGCAATTTGAAGCAATTCTCACCTTCACACCATTTCCAACCACAAGTCATGCCCTTTTCTTCTTAATCTATCACCCACCCCATCCCATTCAAAAACCCATTATGCATTTGCACTATGAAGTATTTAGGGTCCTTTGCAAGGTGCATTATAGCATGTGCAACTTATACATGCACTTTTCTTAACAAACATTAATACAAAAATGGCTTCATTGGCCTAAATCACTATGGGATCTTAAAAGTGAAATAAATTCACTACACTTTAGTGATTTCACCCTAGTTAAAGTTATTTTAGTACAATATCACTATATAAGCATCATGTTTCACTATTATTTGGCATAATTCATTATTATAATTTATTGTGATAAATAGATTTATTTTTATGTTGTTTTAAATACCCTATGTTATTTTATGATATACCCTATATTATTTTAGGCTACTCTAATTATCCTAACTTATACCTTAAATTATATTTTAGATTATTTTATTTTAAATTAATATATATTATTTCAAGTTATGTTTTAGGTTATTTAAAATCATTCTATTTTATGTTATTATAAGTTATTTTATCCTAAATATAACAATTTAAACTAATCAAAAATAAAATATATTGACGTAAGGCAAAATAACATAGAATAGCCAATAATAGTTTATGAAAAAAATTAAAATAGCCTACAATAAAATAACTACCAATAGCTTATGATAACATAATCTAGAATATCCAACAATAATTTATAATAAAATAACAACCAATAACCATTAATAAAATAGTTTCATCAATAATTATTAATAATATATGGTAATTTAACTTTAAATAACCACTAATAGCCACTAATAGAGTAGCCACAAATAGCTTATGGTAATATAACTTAAAATAAATAATAATAGCATAAGGTGAAATAATTTAAAATAACCAAAAGTAACTTAGAATAACTGAAGTAACCTAAGGTGATATAATTAAAAATAACCAAGAGTAACTTAGAATAACCGAAGTAACCTAAGGTGGAATATTTAAAAATAACCATAAATAATTGAAAATAACCATAAATAATTATAAATAATGTAAAGTGAATTAATTTAGAATAATGAAAAGTAGCTTTAAATATGTGAAAGTAGTTCAACATAAATAATATTGTTATATTATCAGAAATATTATCCATTTATTAAACATTTATTTTTCAAAAGAATGGTCATTAAAATGTTATTGATTAATGATATTCCCAAAAAAAATTATTCAAATGATTTTACATTTTCAAAAGGAAATAAATGTAATGATGTATAATATTGAAAAACAATTAAATCAAATTCTAACCATTTCATTTGGACAAAATTTCAATAAAATATGAATTCTCAAAATTTATGTTTTTGTAATGCTTGAAATGAAGTATTTGATAAATAAAATGCAATGTAACACATTATTAGAACAAGTGTGGTGGTTTAATAGTAGGGGCGATTATTTCCATCTTCAAGGGCAAAGGATCAAACTTCACTAATGGTGTGTTTGTGGTCAACAATGGTAAGTTGACCAAATATTCCTATGTAGTTCCTTAGAGTAAATGTTTACTTGAATCGATTACATGGCCTATGTACCTAGGTCAAGTTTTTAACCTAGCATAGGTAGTGACACTTGTCAATAATTCATAAGTTAAAAATAATGAAATTATCAATAATATTACATACTACATTAAATATTAAATAATTTAAAATATAATTGATTTCCACGTTTCTTAATTTATTAATTAAGAAGTGAAATGACTTGATAAATTTGTATTTCACTTGAAAGTAACCTTGTTTCACTAGGTACTAGTGGACCGATTCATTGTTTGTAATAACTAGACCCCATTCATTGTTGACCAATTTTATCATGGTAAAAATGTCCAAATTCACTCAAAATGTAATGAAACCTAAAATGAATTAGATGTTTTTCTTTTTGCTAATATGTTGTTTTTTTGGTTTTAATTGTTTATTGATCCTTCAACACATGTTGTTCTAGTTGTTGGATGTGAGGAGTGATAATAACTACCACAATTATTGGAACATTATCAATTTAGGAGGCTTACATGTTATAGTAGTAAAACTAAAAAGTTTGGTTCTGAACATATTCTGTATTTTAGTTTTCCTAGGATAATTTCCAAATCAATAATCAACACTAAAACATATAATACAAGGATAATGTCAGAGTATTCTAATAGGTTTAATAGTTTATGCATTAGATCATGTTACTGATTTTATATACTTCACTATGGCGATTGATATTACTACAACTTCTTTCTTCCAATTATGACAAGTTTAGGGAATATGAACTATTTTATTATAATTAGTAAATGTAAATGTAGATTTAACTATAACATGTATTACTAAATTAGAGATCATTTCATTAGCTTTTGGTGTGGTTAGTAGCTAAAGCATTGTAACTCAAATTAACAAGGACATTTTCCTAATCACAAACTACAACGACTTCCTTATGTTCAATCAATGTATCTTGTTTCATTCTCGTTGTTGTTAATCCAAGGTAAGGTAATAGTCTTATTTTAAAAACAATAATGAAGAAAACATTTGTTGTTCTAACTTGTAAACAATTAATTATTTCAATAGGTGTTCATAATAAACCTCAATACATTTAATAGTTTATTGTTGAATGTTTATAATTGCAAGTAGACCTCCTCATCACTCTTCACAAGGTCCAAGCAAAATAAAACAAACCAAATGCTCATCCTGGCTACTAATGTAAAAGTGTCTAAAAAGTACATTTTAAAAACCTAAACAAGAGAAAGTTCATAGGGACAATTAGTACCTAGAGGGGGATGGGGTAAAGGGGCAAGATGTGTTGCTCATTTACAAGGGAGAGAAAAAAGGTAGTGTTGTAGGAGGAATTGGATAATGAAAGAGATTTCCAGAAGGGGTATAAACATAATGTGGAAATCTGGAGGAAGAATAGGTAAAGGTTAAGCAGAAAAATAAATGTTCATTAAGAAACTTCAAGATGATAATGAAAAGCTCAAGGGTAGCACAACATGACTAAAGTTGCAAGATGAAAAATTGTAGGATTCAAAATAAAAGGCTGAAATATGGGAAACCATAGAGAGGAAATGGACAAAGGCAATGTTTATTCACAAGAAACAACAAGAGGCTTTGGATAGTCAAGTGAAAACACTAACTAAAAAAAAGAATGAAAATGAAAATGCTCTAAAAGATTTGGAATCAATAAATTTGAAAAATGTATCTTTGTTGAAGTTTGAGGAGTTTAAAAGAAAGACGAAAAAGGTAGAAAAAGAAAAGTTAATGGAGGACAAGAAAAAGTGTTAGAGAACTCTATAGCACCTACAAGCATAGTTGGAGATGGTACAAGAACAAAAGAAGAGTCTGGATTTAGCTAGTGTTAAGAAAAAACTAAAGGATTATGAACTATTGCTACATACCTTAATGAAGAGGAGAACAAGATGAAGGATTTTAACGCAAAATTTGAGGAATGGTGGGAGGTTGTAAAGGAATATTTTACGAAGGAGTTGGAAAATAATATAGCTCAGCATAAAGTTGATGAAAAAATTCTTAGGTATAAGCTGGAAGCTTATCAAAATAATTTTCTAGATTCCATTTGTTGTAGTCCAATAAGTATAAAGGTAACAGGCCCAAATGAAGAAATAGAAGCAAGGCTTAGTGGAGTAGCTCAAAAAGAGGAATTAAAAATTGAGGAACCATAGGACCTCAAAAGTGGAATAGCTCATGAAGAAAAGGTACAACCAAAAATAAGACAAGACCTTAGAGGAAGGGGTTAGCAAGAAAAAAAACCACAAAAAATTCAAGAATAGGAAAAGGTGGAGGCTATTCCAACATTAGGAAAAAAAATATTCAAAATATAGCATTTGGAAATAGAACCACAAACTAAATTAATGGGGGAGCATATTAGAATTGCAAAGCCAGAAGTAGGTATAAAACCCTTAGTTTTTGTACAAGTTGAAATTAAAGAACTGTAATAAAGGAGACATATGCTTAAAAGGTATAAAATATGTTCATTTCATTTCTGTCATTTTATAAAGATTTTGAGGAAAAAATCCAAAGTATAGAAGGCGTAATGTTAAAGGGGTAAGATGAGTATAATTTTGGATGAACAAGACATTTAGGATAGGGATTAATCAAGGAACCTTGTTAGTTTAAAATTTGAATTCTTGTTGGTTTTGAATCATGATGAGGACCCCCAAAGGGAGAGGTTTTGGAAAAGAGAGGGGATTTTGAAACTCAAAATTTAAAGAAGAGTAGGAGTTGTAGGTACTTGGAGTAAAAAACCATAAACTCTATTTTTGAAGTGAATTCTATGTTCATTTTGTTGTGTGAATTTTCTATAATATCATAATATGATGAAATGAATTGTAATTTTGTTTTTGGAGTTTTTTACAATGTATTTTGAATTACAAATTTTGGTTATATGCAATAACCATGAATATGATGTTTTAATGAATGGTAATGTTAATTATGTTGAGAATTAAGGAATGAATAGTGAGTGTATGCATATGAAATGCAAACATGTTGTTACAATAGTGTGAAATATTTTGTAGGAATTAAATTTCACTTCTACCATGGACTAATGTTGGTTTTTCTTTTGATTTGCTTAATAGGGAAAGAAGCTTTAGTTTTTTAGGTTTCTAATCATGGCTTCTAAAGTCACTTCATTGAACCCTAAGGAACCCATGGAAGCCTTCAACATGATTGCTTCTCCAAAAATTATCAACAAGCAACAAAGGGAGAAACTAAAAGGGTGGGTGATACTTTTGGAAGAGTGGCATGGACTATAGATGATTTCCATAGAAATTTGAAACTATGTAATGTTGGCATTGATATCAAGAATAATTAAAACCCTAACCTTGTTGCAAATGTAGAGTTGGAGGAGGTGTCTGGGAAGAGAGGATAAAATGGTTAGAAGCCAAAGCCAAATGATAAATTGATAGTTGCAAATTGTGTTGCCTTGTTGAAATTGTATGAAGTTGTTTATGCCCACCCCCTCATAATGGGCAATATTTAACAATCTTCTTACAAGGTTGGTTGGCCCAATGCACATGGCATAAAGTTAATTGGATCAAGTATGCATATGATTACACACAATTACATATGAAAAAGGCCATGCGCCCTACTTTTGCCTTTGCAAACATTGCCAACCCCCAGGTCTTCAAATCTACCAACTCATTGTTAGATTCAACCTACAATGGGTATAGTGCTATTAATGATGATTAGGCCTCAATGCACATGGGTGGTGTAAGGGCTTATGCCATTGTTTTCCTTCCAAATCACAAAGCATTAAAGAAGAGGTTATTGACAAAGGCCTATGGAGAAGAAGGGGAATTTACCTCTAAAATGACAATGTTAAGAAAAGAAACTATGGACCTTGAATGCAAGGTCTAGGATTTGATTACCCAGTTGCATGACATGAAATCTTCACTTTAGGAGGAATAGAAATTGGTTCCTTTATAAGAAAGGTTGTAGTGCTTGGAAAAAGAGATTGAAAAGAAAAAAATTGAAGTAGATGCAACAACAAGCTCAAGTGCATGTCAAACCATTGTTGATGATGTAATGCTTTCATTTCCTAAATCAACTAGTGAACTACCATACCTTGAGAAACAAATAGAAATTTCTACGATTATAGTTGGATTATTTTCCTTTAAGGTGGAAAAGGGAAAGGTAGAACTTGAAGCAACTACCAAGGAATTCCAGAGGTTTGAAAAGGACCTTCAACTCTTAACACATAGAATGTCAGGTAGCAAAGTATGGATTGATGGCTTGGTGCATCAAATCCAACTCATGGCCCATGGAAATGGGATAATTAATGCACCCCTTCCTATTGAAAACCTTATGAACATGCTTGGAGGACAATTTGGGAATTTTTGGGTGACACCTTGTCTAATTTGTGGGTTATTCTATGCATGCAACAACATTCTTGTCTCATATTGTGGATGTACCTATCAACATTTTTGCATGGTGTACATCTGGAGACCAAGGCTACTATTTGTGCTAATTCCACTTGTGGGAAGGTATTGTCGGAAGAATGGATCAAAAGTGTTGGATTTAATCACATCAACATGAAGTTCAAGAAACCCAAGTTGGAGATGCCCAACCCTAGATCTATAAGGTTTGGCCAATTTGATCTGCAATAAAAAAATTCCACAAATGGTATGTTGTTTTACAATTTCCTTTGGACCAATTGAAGTTATTATAATTTAAGGTGTGTCAAATTTTAATAGAATAACATGTCTAGGTTCATTGAACAAATACCAAGTCTAGTTTTGTGCCAATCACTTTGGGTAATTGGTCTCATTTGCTTTGTGTATGTTGCAAGTCCAAAATCAAGTAGAAGTGATTTTCCAACCTATACTACACATTTACACTTTGAGTGCCACATGTGACCTCAACCTAAAATCCTTTTTTTTCGAAATAGAATAGTAGGTTGGTCATTCATTGACTCCTACGGTTGTGTCATGACACCAAATGATCTTCAAATAGTTGTAGTGGTTTAAAAGTTGGAGAACTAGTTTTATAGTTCAAATATAGGTTATAGATCGTCCAAGTAAAATAGTAAGGGTAAAAATTATGACAAGCATTTTGGCTATTGTTCTTACTATTTTGCAAATAGAACATGAATTGGTCAACTAAAAGTATTGGTTGTAAACTATCCAAGTAAAGAAAGTGGTAAGGGTGGAAGTAGAGCAAACAAAGTGGTAAGGATACATGCAAGCCTTCCAAGTAGAATGGTAAGGGGTACAAGGGTACAAGTAGAACATGTCTTTTCTTCAAATAATAATTATTTCACAACTAAATCAGTTGTAATTCACAAGTAATTTAGTTATAATGAAAGTAAATTCTACACCTTTCAAGTAGAATGGTATTTGTTACAAGACAAGTATTTTGCTTGAAGTAACAACTACACAAGTAATTCAATTGTATTGAAAGTAGACTTTACATTTTTCGATTAGATTGTAAGGCTATAAATAGTACAAGATGTTATGCATGCACTTGAGAATTGAACTTTGAGTTTCTTCTATGTGTATTACCAAGTGTTTTCATGTGTAAAATATAATTAAATTTCTAGTGATGTAAGGAGATTTTAGATATATTATAGATTATGTGCAGGTTTACATCAATATTTATGTGTGAATCCATGTTGGTTGTAGTGGACCCAATTTATAGTTGTACTCCAATTCTAGATCTATCCTCAAAGTTAAGTAACAACATTGGGTATAGGAATACACTAGAGGTGCAAGGGCAAGTGCCTACAATTGAATCATTTCCATTGGTTTCCCAATCACCAACAACAATCATTTCCAAGGACACAAACAACATTGAAGAAGCCCATGTGCTATTTAATAACGAAGACAACCTTCCAAATTTTGATGTGGCTACTTTCTTTATTCCTTATGATGTAATTCTTGTTCGTAAAAGTGATCCCCTCCCTAAGCCTACATGTATAGCACCTGTATGTGTAATAATAAATGTAAACAAGTCACTAATAGTTCTTACTGTGACCCCCATGGTTGTTGCACCTACTAACTTTGAATCACCTACAATGATGTAAACTTTTCTATTACAACATGCCCCAAATGCTTACAACTCTAAGCTTCTATGTGATTCTATTTAAATTGTTAGCTTACCTAGGTGTGCCAACAACTAAAGGATTGGTTTTAGGAAAACCTAAAGGGCATCATAGGATTAAGATAATGACATTAGTCAAATGGTTATTGGTTCAGAAAATGATCCAACATCAAGGCTTAGAAATTCATCCGAAGATGGGAATGGGCCTACGAGTAAAATGCGTCCATGGACCAATGAGAAAATTGAAAAATGGGTCATTCCTATTCAAGCTTCACCACTTATAGACACCATTTATAATGTTGGTACCAAAACTCATTCTCTTTGTTAACATAGAAGTAAATATTCATCATGGGCTAGACATTTATTCATTATTATGCACATTACATACAATTTGTGTTGAACTTGCCAAACATAAGCTCATACCCATTATATGCAGAAGTTTTTAATTGTTGTAGTTCAAATCTAAACTCAAGAATCAAATAGGGCAATAATTAGGATGTAAATCAATAAAATGTTTGGCCCATAACTAGCTAATACCGAACTATCCCACATTTGACAAATGTTTGGGCATATTATATTTCAATTGTTTAAAAAAACCTTAGCTAGAATGAAACTATTTAAATTTTTTTGATGCATTATGTAGGTTATACCATTTGGAGTACAAAAATGATTTTCATACATGTGTATTCGTTTATGTATGGAGATGTGGCTCTTCAAGAACTATTAGTTTTTGGTGGACTCAAATTGTTAACTTGCGGACAATTTAATTGGAATCTAGCTAGACTTTTGGTTAATAGGATTTTAGCTAGATTTTGTAAGAATTTCATCTTAGGTTTAATAGAACTTTCTCACCCTTGAAACTTGTGAACTGGCCCTTTGAACTTTTTAGACTTATTTTTGACACATGTTTTGTCTTTAAACAAGGCAAGACAAAATTTTATTTAATGTTATTAATATTTATTAATATTTGGTATACTAATATGCAAAGTTAAGGCATGTCCATGTTCATTGTGTAATTAGTTTGATTACTATAGGTCCACATATGTCCATAAGGTCTATAAGTAGTTCCATGGGTTTTACAAAGAGGTCCATAGGGTTTGCAAGTATGTCCATTGTGTCTATAAGTAGGTCCATGGGTTAATTTGCAAATAGGCCTAGAAAGCATATAAGTAGGTCCACTAGTTTTGTTATGTCCATAGGGTCTAGAACTACTATACATTTATGTCTCCACAAAGTCTCTAGTTAATAGGTCCACAAGTTGTGTAAGTAGTTCAATATGGCATCCAAGCAAGTCCATAGGTTTCATAATTACATGGTTGGTGGGAAGTATTTTTTATTTATTTTGTAAAGTTGCATTATTGAACTAGATGGATTACATGAGGAAGTCCATTTATAGGTTAATAATTGCACAATGTACAATCAATAGTTAACCTAAATAGTTTATTGATACTTAGGCTATAAGTTAAAAGGTTCATAATTATTGTAATGTATAGTCTTAAGTAATGCTATAAGTAATGGTTCAAGTACATTGATTACTTGTCAAGGATTAGTTAAATAGTTGTACCTATGCATTAAATAATGGTAACACATTTGTAATGTGTGGGATGTAGCTTCAAATAATGTTTTAGGTTCATTACATACTCCATGTGACTTCCAAATGCCAAGGTTGTGTGACATTTAAGTATAACCCATCCTTCTAAACCCATCTATCTTCTTCCTTCACCCATCTCTCCCCATTGGTTTGGACCTTGGTTGCATACTCCATGCTTTGAATGTATAGTGATTAGGTACTAATTTTTAATGATGTTTTAGATTTCACTAGGGTGTTGGCATGGGCGGAATGTAGCTCTTTTAGAGTTCTAATTCAAATCCACTGGTGAATTCAATGTGGTTCGTAATATTGTCTAGAAGTTCATCCTAGAAAATGAAGGAGCTAATTGAAGGTAGTGTAAAATGATTCAAAGTAAAAATGGGCATGTGTGATCATGGGCTAAATATTAGGAAGGAACTAACAAATTCCCATGCATCTACTATTGAATGTGAGGCCATGTTTGGCAAGAAAAAAGGCAACAATCGGTTGAGATCTGACAATTGTGTTGAGCTTAGTTTGGTTGTAAGAATGGAAGAATTATATGTTGTTGTTTATCGGAAGTCAAATATTACTAACAACACAATTGGGGTGAGCTTTGTTAGGGGTAGTCCTTGTTGAAAGAAAAGGAAAATTCAAGGTTAACTGGGTTCATTTTGTAGTTGAAGTAAAGGGCATCGAAACAAGAGGGCACAAGGGCAAGGTGGCTATAGAGAATTAAGGCAAAAAAACGAGAGGTGCTATTACTATAACTATACAACACACATCTCCAATCAACTTGGGATCACCAATTGCAGAAGTAGAAGAGGTAAACATTTTGACTCCTAATGAAGAGCAAAGTCCATGCATTCCAAAAACTAACTCATTGTTTCAACTTTTCAAGTAATTTTTTCCCACCCATCAATTTCAAGTTTTGCACATCTCTTTTCTTTTTGTTGGCCTTGTCTACCAAGGCAAGGATATTGTATTTAGATTCATTATAGAATATAGTAGCTTAATGGATTTTGCCCCCCTAGTTGGTTTGATATGACATTTTGGCTTGTGTTGAAACCTGAGATTTAGTTATAGGGTTATGATATCTTAAAGGATTAAATTTTTTTTTTAAGAATAAATTTTTAGAAGATTATATTTTTGCATGGTGAAATGTTTGAATTTCCACAAATTGTTTTTGCCTTAAGATACATTTTAAAATGTAAATGGCAAGTCCATAGTTTGACACATCCTTTGTTTTGATGGCTTTATTGCAGAACATCTCAAGACACTCCTAAAGGTTAGAACTTTCTAGTAGGAATTCTCCATCTAACTCTTCTCTTTCTGTTGAAACTTTTGCCCCAAGAACCATAAAATCAAATTGAACTTGATTTTGTTTTTTCAATGGGCTGCCCTTGGGCATCCTCCCATTTGGGCAATGTGGCTTAGTCCTTGCAAACATGTCACCTAAGCTTCAATCTATACAACACAAAAGCAATCTGTGATCACTTCAACTAAGTTTTATCTGGATCATAAATAAGTGTTCTCAACAATGTCAAACATATGAAGGATAATTTCTTTGTGAATTTATAAGTAATTGTCAAAATTTCTGTTCAGTTTGTGTTGACCTTCAATAAGAGGTCTGCTTCTAGGCACAGAAAAACAAGAAATGATTTCTTGATGGACACTTCTCGTGCCTTAAGAACATACATTGTAAATCAGCTAGGAGAAATTTCTATATCAGACGCACTCTATCTTTGAATAATCCTCCGAGAGCAAAGGCCAGATCTTACAATTACTCTTTCAGAGTAGGAGAAGCACTCTATCCCTAAATAATCCTCCTAGAGCAAAGGCCGGATCTTACAATTACTCTTTGAGAGTGGGAGGTATGTTATACAGTTACTCATAGGCAGTTAAATCCAACCCTCTCACTTATAAGGAGTAGGTGTAAGAACAAGGTTGGTCTGGTAGATAGGATTGCACCTAGTATCACCATTCATGGCAAGGACCCTACCAGGTTAGTATTAGTTGAGGCCTGGTACCGCAATACCAGCCTTGTACCAATTTTACACTAGTCTCAATATCAAGTATATACCTACTTCATACCAGCCAAAAATCAATCTGGAAACTAAGATTATGACCAAATTGGTATGGAAGTCTTTAAAAGTATGGACCTAATACATCGCAAGGAAGCTTAATGTATAATGGTATAGGTCTAGTTTAAGTTTTTCCCTTTCGAAAGTTGAATGAGGTGGGATGAAATGGGGTGGGATAGGGTAATAGTGAAAATTTAAAGAGAGGAGAAGGAAGATTGAGTATAAATTTCTTTCTTTCTCCCAA
>Ga0209208_10008340_pt1 | contig 13817 bp, 10 predicted proteins | sample S1TSphfallax_3_FD_187694 | JGI IMG/M metagenome (GOLD analysis project Ga0209208, IMG submission 187694) | Host-associated microbial communities from peat moss isolated from Minnesota, USA - S1T2_Fd - Sphagnum fallax MG (SPAdes) (version 2) | ecosystem: Host-associated > Plants > Peat moss >...
TGTGAGTGATCACCAAGCCACCCACCTGACAAATTTGATACAAAAAACACTGGTTCCAGGTACTGAAAGGACGTATCCTAATTCCCAGAAACCCAACAACAGTCCAAAGTATGAGAGCTTTCTAAATAGTTCTCATTCCTTGAACAGATTCTCACCAAATCTCACTGGAAGTAGAACAGGTCTACTGAATTGTACAGTTTTTACCGTTTGTTTTGGCCACTCCAAACATGTCCAGCATTGACATGTTTGGAGGGAGGGATTGGGGGGCAGGGGAAAGAGGTATAGGGTATGACCACCAACGATCACATAGGTACATACCAGTGTTGTACTGGTATCAACTTTTGAACATACCCAACTGGTCCTGGTATCAAGAGGGGCCTTTTTTTTTTTTTCCATACCTGGGAGGTACTGGTATTAGGCACATTTCAAAAACTTACCAGTTGGGTACTGGTATTAGGTCCAAGGCTGATTTTTGCCTGGTGTATCGCAGTATGACCGTGGTTTTGGGGCAGATATAGACCTGGTGCATCTCAGGTTTCATACCAGACCACTACTGGTATAAGACTGGTATTGCTTCAGGTCATACCAGACTCGTTTCTTCTTTTATACCAGTACTCATACCAGTACTATATACCCAGGTTGCACCCTATATACTGGTACAACACTGGTACATACTTCAGTTGGTGATTGTCCTTCCAACAAAAGGTGCACATCCTTTTGTAGGTATCCTTTATTCTGGAAGCCAGATCTTGATACCCCCTGCAAGAGAGCTGGGGATGCAAATTTTTTGCAAACAGATCCTATATTGTCCAAACGTTTCAATAATTTTTTTTGTGATGGTCCAATCAAATTGGCGCCTTGCATATATCTATCTATGAAGCAAGGTAGTTTGCTTTATTTTGTTTGTCACACTAAGATCTTCCAAACCACAGCACTTTTCATGTCACGCTCTTGGTGTCATCAGAAAGCTCCCCATGAGTAAGGGTGCACCAACTTAGTTTGGGACTGTTTGGAGCTACAGTCTGGAAGCTGTTGATTATGGAACCGTTTTCTCAATGAGAACTAAATAAAATTGAAACTGAAAACTGCATTGGAATTTGGGGGTGTTGTTGGTGTTGTTGGAAAGCTCCCCAGGAGTCAGATCTAGTAGAGATAATTTCGCAATTTTCAGAGCTAAGGTGTGAAAGATATTGATTTTTGAGTGAAATTTGTTGTGGAAATTCAAACAAATTGCAAAACTTGGGTTTGTAAGTAAAAATCAGTTGAGCCCTTAATGTGTTCACACTCGGGCCAACTGCACACACTACACTAGTATATAGTATAAAGCAGTGTTGGGCAGTTCTTGACATTTATGAAAAACCCCAGTCCCAGTTCTAAAAATTAAATTAGAGCAGTTCTGGGTTTGGTTCCGTTTCTCAAAATCAGACCTGGTTTCGTTTCGATCTAGTTCCACATATTTTGAACCAAAACCAGTGATTAACTGCTCATTAACCTCTGGTTAGCCCAATTTTGGTTCTTAACAATCGAACTGCAACTGGAACTTGTGGTTCTAACACTCAAAACTTTGTGCCCACATAACAACAACACTGGTATAAGGCCGAGGAGGAGGACAGTGAGTGTGCACCCCTCCTCCTTCACAGTAGTTTAAACTACTTGGTAACGTTGGAGACATGATTTAGGCCTGACTGCATATAGCAGTGAAGCAATGGAAGATATTTGTTGACCTCCAGTTTGGAGTAGCATGAATGTAGGGGCTGTAGTAGTGACCAACATTCCAAGGTGGTCGGCAAGCTTGTTGCTTACCATGTTTTTTTCCAGTGGATTCTTGGACCACTCCTGGAATGCAAGTGACGGCAGTAGCAGCCACTTGGGATAACTTAGGACATGCAAATTCCCAATAAAAAAAATCATCAAATTCAACCAATTGACTGCAGCTCCATTAAACAAAGCACCCAACAAAAAGGGAAGTGAAGAAATAAGATCCAATGTGACCAGAGAGGAAGGCAGTCGGATAATGTTCTCAATGTGAACATAGCAAGTTTTTAGGGTTTTTGTTTTTGCTTTCAATGGTCGTCAACTTTCTGCATGTTAATGACATAAATTATTCTGTCACAATTTGTTAGTTGTAGCAATTACTGTTTCAAAAAAACTTGTGAGCATGGGTAAGAAGTCTTGTTTGTTTGTGCATTATGAAGAATTGATTGGCACCGAGCTATGATGGCTAAGGAAGCTATGATGTTGAATGGAGGATTGGAGAGTAAGACAATGGAAGGTAGGATAAAAAGGAGAATTTGGAAACAATATGTCCTTGGTAGGAATAAATTATATAAGGGGTTGATGATGAGGATTGATGATGAAAAGAAGGAAGTCCAAGCTATAGAAAAAAAGGCATGTAGAGGGATAAGTATGCATTTTGAATGGGGACCTTTGTTGAATATCTTTTGAATCCATGTCGTAGGGTGGGTATATGAGTGAATATTAGAAGTTTTAGTGGGGTGTCCTTGGGTTGGGCATAATGAAAGAAATGAAGACAAAGGTGGGAAGTTAGTAAAGATATATCTGCAGCACATACCTATACAAAAATTTGTCTTTCCTGAGTGGTTTTAAATCAACCTAGTATACATCACATACTTTGATCCGAACATGGAGATCAAGATGTCTCTAAAATTAAGGTTTATCAAATAAGGAATTTAATGTTCCTCTGCATTGTTGTTTTGTTAAAGAAGGGTTAGCAACTCACATGGACTGAAAAAACATTGAAGGTTTTAACTTCAAACTATACCTTAATAGATTTTAGAGTTTTAACGTATGGTTTTGTACATGGCAGCAAATTGTTTGTTGCCACTATGACAAGTTAGTGAAAGATCACATGTATGTACCAGTTGGCAATTCACACATAGAACATTAAACTTTGTTATGACATTTTAGTAGCACTGATGGAATTTTTGGTAGTGTCGGGTTTGCAATTTCAACAATGTAAGTTGTTGGAATTGATGGTGTGGTAGAATTCCCAAGGTTTGTGTTTATACTATGAATTTTTTTCACACAAGAGATTTTTTTTATTCACCTTTCTTTTTTGGTTGCACCAAGTTTGAAACACAAGAGCAAGACCCAAACAAGGTCACAAATGGCAAAGGAACAAATTATGTTCATGAGTTCCCCCCCCACACATTCACAATAAACATATTAGGAAAGGAAAGGGAAGGGGAACCAACTTAATTTGAATGAAACCAATAGTTGTTGTTGCTGCCTTGTACATTTTAATTACCTTTTTCAAATTATGCATAGCTTTTATGCAATATTACTTACATGTGTTGGAACTTTGTTGGGTATTTGACATTTTTAATAACCATTAGTTGGGAGAGGGCTTCCCCCAATTTCAAAATCAACTAATCTTTTTCAAAAGGAGGGTTTTAATATTTGGGAAATCGATTAGAATCAAAGAACTAGCAGTTTCAACAATTTCAAAAAACTCAATGAACTTTTGGGTTTCATGACAAAATGTCTAGCAAATACAGGCAATTTTTGGGCAATTTTAGTTTTTCAAAAATACTTGAAAACCATGTGTGACTTGAAAGGAAGTGAATTGGATAAGGTCATAGTGTGAACACAAGAAATTTTTATGTTTTCATTTTTAGATTAAATTACTATCAACTTTTCTATGTAATAACAACGAAAAGTTTTATTCCATCATTATTTGTTTCTCCAATATAGTAATAGCCATAACAACTTCAAGAAAGCATGTGAGGGAGAGTAGGAGGTTTTGTTTATTTGTGTGTATTGCAGAACTTATTGGTCCAGAGCTATGGATGGTTGAAGATGGAGTGGCATTGAATGGGGTTCGGAAAGATGGACGGTGCAAGGTGGGATAAAAGACCAAATTCGGGAAGCAATGGGGCAACTAAATGTATTCTACAAAATTTATTCCATGAGATAACAAGTTTCTTGTTTTGGTTGGTAGTTGTTAAAATTGTTTCTGTTGCACCAATGACTACTTTGTGGTAGGCATGTATTGTAGGTAGCAATGTTTGTTATGAAAGGTTGATGCCAAAGTATGATCACAAATTGAGGAAGTCCAAGCTATAGTTAGATGGGCATTTAGTGTTCATGCACTTCTACATGAGTGAAAGAAGACTTGCTAAATTCTCTTCAATCCATATGATGAGATGGGTGTTGAAGTGAGCATCATAAACCTCAATCAGGGTATCCTTGAATTGGACAAAATGGTAGGAAGTGTAAATGGATTTGGGAAGTTCATGGAGGCGCATTTGTATCTTAAATTTGCACCAACATCTACCATATTTGAGTGGTTATAGATAGACGAACTTGGTGAACATCATTGCCACTTAGGTTTATTCATAGAGTTTGGGGATTTCAACAATGAAGTCTTTCAGTTGGGAGTTGGGGTGTTTCTTTGCATCATTAAATCATTGCATATGGGTTAGAAGTTTAATTGGATTGAATGAACATTGAAAGTTTTGACCTCAAGTTACACCTTTGTAGATTTAAACAATAACATGTCTTTGGATGATCTTATTTATGAATCATCAAGTAGTCTCAATTGTAGTAAAATAAAAATAAACATCAAGATTATGCCATTTGGGGAATGACACATTATACTTTTGAATTTATTTTATCAAGTCTGTAATAGGAACATAATGTTAATATTTACGTGTATGTCTCTTCTGTGATGTGTATAATTGGAATCATTACCATATACACTTTATGGATAGTGTTGTCTTGTGCATCATCTCTATACAAGAGTTTTCTTCATTTCTCTTTTTAGTTACACATGGTTATGTATCACAAACGAGGTAGTTTTTTTTACTTTTTCAAAATTTCTTATATTTGGGCATTTGTTATTCCTAATAACCACAATTATGAACATTAAAACCTAATACCCAGTGGGGGGTTTGGGACAAATTTTTAGTAACCCATAGAGTTTCTAGTAGGTGATTCTTAATTTTTAAAAATAATGTCTGATTCCAATTTTGCAATCAAAATTATAGGTTAGTAAGGTAATGTGAAAATTTTGGTTAGATCCAATTCTAGATTTATCACCAAGCTAAGGGTTTCAAATCTGATTTGGTTAATTCAAAAGGTCAAAAGGTCTATCTAGTTTAGGTCCAGGCTTCTAATTGTGGGGCAAATCCATATTTAATTTTTAATTTTACTAGTTTTTCAGATTTTGGATTAATGGTTATGTTTAGGTGAATCAATTAGCATTTACATTTAAAGAGGTTTTGGTTAGTCATTGGTTAGGTTCCAATTTGGTAAATTAAATCAATTTTGCCTTTGCAAAAATAGAGGCTGCCAAAAAATCGAGACAACTTCATTGCAAGAAAACATTGCAATGTACATAATCTCTAGATTGACATTTATAGACTAGAATGAAAGTTGACAATCAACATTTGAAGAATACAAATTTGAAGTGAAGAATGGAAGTAATAACAATTTAATAGCAAAATTGTTTCAAATCCTAAACAATAACATCTTCAACATCAAAGTCATGCCAACAATCATCACATGCTTCCTTAAACCCACTAGATATTGATAATTTGGTAGGTCATCTTGGGTCAAATAATCTTTCATTTAGTAGAAGTTGTTCAAGGTAACCAAACCTCAAATAAACATTCCCCTTTTTCAAACCTATTTTTTTGTGTTTACAAAAGAGTCTCATTTAACCTTAAATGACCTAGCATTAAAAGTAACCAAGTAAGGTTGAATCACCATCACTTATTTTCACATTATGGGCCAATTTATGGATTTGGTCATGTGCATTAAAGGTTTGATTAGGAAATTGCATTGAAACTTGTTATTGGCATATAAGAGATGGAGTGGTGATTGTTTAATGCCATCCTTGAGATACACCATATACCATCATGTATTTAACATTACACATATTATGATCCATGAAAAGGTTTAGTGATGTTATAATTTGGTTGTTGCACAAACATAATGTGAAAATGTTCATAATCAAATCAACTCTAAGAAATAACATTGTTGGAGATACACTCCAACCATTTTAGGTCCAAAATGCATGCTTTTGAAGCTTAAATGTGATTTACTCAAACCACAATGATGCATAACAAAATGAACAAGAGCTTTCATCCCAATCAAATGTGTGGATTACTATTAGACATTGAATTACAAGAATCACAAGATCTAAAAAGTTTTGAAGAATTTGATAATAGTTCATTAGAACACAAATTGTTGTAATTTGAATGTGCCCAACAAGTGGATTTGCTTCAATTGATAAACATAAAAAATCATTTTCCACTTGTTGATTTATCACTTAGGTTGAAAAGGTTGAATAATCAAACAAGTTCAAGCGAACATAAAACGATGATGTAACATTTTTTCACAAAAGTGTTAGCTTAAAACATCAATAGTTAGATCAAATGGACTCAAGGTCCATACAATGGCAATCACGAAGGAGATGAAAATGGTGATCCAACTTAAATGACCCAACTAGGATTAGGTTGGCTAAATAAGCCCAACGATGTTGAAACATTTCAACAATAAAACGATGAGCCCATTGAAACTACAATCAACAATGGAACTTTTCCAAGTGCTCTTGATCTTGCAACTCAATCAAGAAGGTGACAAAAGAATTTGAAAAAAATGGGAACTAAGATTATGCATGCTTGAATTCAGCCATGGAGTTGCAAAATTTAGATTCCAAGTTGTATGTGAAGTGTGCTTGTCACATCATTAAAGGACCATATGGATGGAATAACATAGTCATGTAAAAAATGCAAAGTTCAAGTGCTATTAAGGGGGGGGGGGGGCTTTGGTTTTAACTAAAATTAATTCTAAGTCGGTGCATTCTAATTTTGTTTACATCAACATAACAAATGAATGTTTGTTGAACTTTTACATATTTAAAGGCAAGCAATTCTACCCAACTACATTGAATAGTGCGAATCTAAGGCTATAATGGCTATGTAGTTGAAAGAATAGATGATTGAAATTTTCTTTGACAAATGGATTTCACATTTTATAGCCTATGTTCAAGTTCATGGAAGTTATTCATGTAAATAATCAATTTTCACTTATTGATTTTGGATAGTTATATGACTCCCATATAATGATAGATGTTATGCACAAAGCCAAGGGGGTGGGGTTTGAGTTGATTATTATGCCATGACACACCAACCACACATTATAACCTTTTGACATTCCATGTTTTAAACATTTCAAAATTATATTTAAAGCTTACAAGGACATGTGGACATTATTTAACATAGACAAACGTGCTAGGAAGGAAGATCTAACATAATAAGGTTCTTTACCTCTCAAAAAAACATTGAATCCACCTAATATATGCAAAGGGTTCAAAATAACTAGAATTTGTCCACTTGATCCAACTACCATGGCAAGCAAGATGGCACCTAACAAACAATTCGTGGAGACAAAAGTAGAGTTTTAAGTAATCAATTTGCAAGTTGAAAAGGTATTGGGTTAATGTAATCCTACCATTGATCCTAATGTCTACCATTACTATGTTGTGATTGAACAATTTAATGATTTGCAAGACCATAGCACTCAAAGGGCTAGTGAAGAAAAATAAATGAAATAGTGGATGAAACATACATGGACTTGTAGGTAGTAGTGTTGATGAACACACTACCTCCTTATAGCCACATCAAAGGATTTTTAATTTTGTTGGAAGTTCTAACAAGGTTCATGTGATAAGTTTCAATTAAAGAACCATCATTATGCCCAAAATGCCATTTCATGACTAGTCCTATATGATTACAAATGGATAAGCAACTAAAAATGACATAAACAATGAATCCAAATCAATGACAAATGGCATAAGTGACTAGTGTAAAAGGGTGAAAATGCAACCCCTGAACATTACCCTGCCCAAGGAGGTAAGGATGGGGGAACAAGGTCAATTCCTTATTACTCTTGAAAATAACTGCTCTCATTTGTTTACTCTACTATAACTATTCAAGTAGTAATTAAAAGTTCAAAAAAAAAGAAAAAAAAAGAAGGTAGGGCATGTCATCAAGGGATAAACCCACCATCTTGACTATTCTAGTATTGTAAACAAAGGAAAATATAGACAAGAAACATGCATAATATGAAGAATTAAGCAATAACTACCCTCAAAGTCTCTAGACAATACCTTCGATGCATCAGAACATGGTCCAATGGATCTTAAAGCCTTCCATGATTATTGTCCAACCTTCCCAATGCTTACAAATAGTGCCTATTATCTGCAATCCTCCAAAAAACCTTATTGTTGTTGCCTACCATTTGCAACCACTATAAACTCCCTTGATTGCTACTTGTCACCTACAATAGTCTAATGTACTTTATAGATTTCAACTTCTAAGTATTTTTTTTTCCTATTGCCATATACTAGTTATTACCTTCTTGTGGCAACAAGTAATTTCCTACTCCAAAGACTACATGTATACATTTTTACCTTTTTTGTAAAAGAAATGTAGAAATATTATGCAACATGTAATAACACATTATGCAAGCTTAAATTATACTACCTTCTTCATTTTTCAATAGAATAAACTCACACAAAACACATGAAGGTCTTTCAACCATTTTCCATTGAGAAAACACACAAGTACAAATACATTTCCAAACTATTCCCTCCTCTTTAATGTTACACCACACACCTTCCAAGAAAGAGCTTTCCACTCCAACTCCAAACTACAAACTTATCAAATGCCATATATAAAATCCCCCAAATCTTCTTCTAATCCTCCTTCTCTATAAAGCCATACAAGGCCAACATTGACCCCATGAAAATAGGGTCTTTATTTCAACCCCTTCCTAAAAATCTCATAAGTGATTGCGTGGATTACACCCAACCACTTAATAACATGAACTATTTAATCCCACTAGCTTCACCCCTTTGGTAAGGGATAGTAAGTCTACCACTAGTAATTACTAGTTAGTAGGATGCCTATGGCACTAACTAGTATGGAGACTTTTACCCCTTAATAATTAGTATAGTTGATAAGGACCAATCATAAAATGGTATAACTTCTAGCATTGTGTGTTAATTAATTATGTATAAATCACCATGAGGACATCTAATCGCTATGTGATCAAATTTGAATAAAAGTTACAATGTAAAGAAGTTGCAACCAAGTTAAAAAACATTGAAAAAAAACAAAGATTACATAAAAAGAAACAAGAGGGACTACAAAAAGTTGAAAGAAAAGTTGTCAAGCACCATTGATTTCATGAAAGGGCCATGACATTTTTTTTGATGATGCATGGTATGCAAAACATTGTGTTGACGTTGATGATACATTGCATGTTGTGATTTGAACTAATGCACCTATGTTGTGAATTGCCTATCAAGTTTCATTATCCAAAACCACATCAACCATCTACAAATTCAAGATGAAGGCGACAATTAAAAACACAAAGCTAAGAAACAAAACAAAGATGCATTTCTCATTGTTTTAATTGAGCTAATTTGGGTCCATTGAACTAGTCTTCATTCCATTCCTATCAAATGAATAACATTGAAGCCATTGCAAAAATTAGGTTGGTGCATGTGTAATGCTTGATGTTGAAGCCATTAGAACAATAGGGTCAATGGTTGTTAGCTAATCACCATTTTGGTTTTAAATGGTGTAGATGCAATTTGGTTACACATAACATTTAATTCAAACAAGATGTAGCTACAATTTGGTTGCACATGGCATTAGCATATATTAGCAATGCCATTTAGTGCATTTTGACCAAGGATTGCACACAAGCCATGGCACAATTTTCATTTATCTTAAAATGAAAAAGGTTTATTTTGGAACCCACGATGGTGGATTTCAAAAAAATTTGTACTTCTTTATTGTTTTTCTTCTACAATTTCACATGAATCTTATGAGTCATAATGGGAGGGATGGGCTTAAAAGTAGAAACCCATATTATTATATATGGAGCTCCTAATTACCCACAATAGGTGTCTAAGTGTGATTGTTTTGGAAAAGCATATTCACTTGTAGGATAACTAGAAAATTTGGATTCCACTTCCATTTGGGTAACATGCATTTGCTAATCAAAATGGTTTTTTCCATCTTAAGCCTATTATGTTTAATATTTTTTTCCTCAAATTGTCCACTTAAAGTTTGGCTACCTTCACATTGATTGTTATCTGGCATGTTAATTCTTCTACATGAATGCATTTCAATATTTGAGCTTTGAATTGCTCACTTCCTTTTTCCCATGAAACGCAAAAACCCACAAAACTTAAAACTTTAATCAACCTTCTATGACATAATCATTGGACAATAATTACTTGCAAGTGACAGAGAAATCTTGCATTTATAATGTGACTTACTTCTAAATCCACTAGGTACAAATTATTTTTTCAATCTCTCACTTTGTAGACCCAACTTACCATCGAATACACTTGGCAAAAATTGTAAATGAGTGTACTTAATCTCAACATCTCTCATTTTGCAATCCTAAACTACATTGAATCCACTTAACAAAAATTGAAAAGGATCGGTAATCTTGTCACATTGCAATCCTAACTTACCTATGAATCCACTTGATCAAAGTGGCAAAAGAGCACTTTACTCTCAATCTTTCACTTTCCAATTAAGAGTGACAAAACTCAACTCTAATGTGACAAACTTTGCATTTCTTTCATTGTTTCATCATTTCCAAATATGCACCTTCATATGAGTGTAAAGCCTTTAGGGAGACACTTGATGTTAAATTTAAAAAACATGTGAGTAAAAATATATGGTGGTAAATCTTGGTTGTTGAGCAAAAATTATAAATTAATCAGTTCTACAATAGTGTTTTTGTTTATTTTGAAAATTAATTTATGATTAATATAGGTTATGAATTAATCTTTGGTATTAGAAAAAAATGTAGAAAGGGGATCTATTGCAATGTTTTTTTGACACTTTTTTTGTTATAGCCATAGTGATGATGATCCACATCAGGATTTAGCCAATTTTGGCTACGAGATAAATATGAAAATAATTTAAAAAAAAAATCCTTCTATATTTTTTGGCTACCTACTTGAACCATATGTAGAAGTCTAGTGATTTTTCTAAATTTTTGTCAAATTTTGGCTATTGAAAATCTCAAAAATCACATAATTTTAGCACTTTTAATTTGTAATATAGCATTTTGGTTATATGTAGCCAGTGGAACAAAAAAAAATGTGTTGATGGTAGATTAGGAACAGACAAGCAAAAGAAGAGAAAGTTCAAAGTATCACTGATCCCCACACTATCTACCTATTTTGCATGTTCCTTTCAAATCAAAAGTCAAATTTTCAGGGCATCTATTGCAATACTAAAGTATTCCAGGAACCCTGTCTTCCTGGAACAAATAAACAAGAAACCGGTGTTGGGTGGTTCTTTGATTTTGTTAAGAACCTCTAGTTCGAGCTTTTCAAGTTTTGAGAAATCCAAAAAACGTCCTCTTATAAATTTTTGAGAATTTTCTCAATCTCTGAATCTTAGGTTCAAATGTTTTGAAAATTTTCAAAAAACTAGCAATTCTCATGAAAGAACTGCAAAATAACCCACAACTTTAGGGTAGGTTCTTCGACCCAATTCATTGATTTTTGACAATCATCAGTCAAGGGTATAATATATATATATATATATTATACCCTTGATGTCCTGCACTGGTTCGGTTCCAAAAGTGAGAACCTTCCCAATGCTGGAATGAACTTTATAGCCAAAAAGAAAGCAACCTATAATACAATTAAGTCAGGAGATGGGTGACAAGAGAATTGTGATTGAAGACATAGTTAAAAACAGTTTGTGATTTTTAAAATTTTTATTTTAAAACAGAAAGATATAATAAGTAGTTGCATCATTCATTTTCAACCTGGAGTCTGGACTACCATAGCCTAGGGTCAGTTTCTAGATTGACAAAACGAATAATTTTATTTATTTTTTCAAAAAATGAATTAAAAAAATGAATTATATAAAATTGTCTATCATCTATTATAATATTTTGATATCAAGGAGTGAAATTATTCACCGTGTGGTGGCAAAACAAAGTAATCCAAAATTTAAAAACTCTATCCTGCTGATGCACCATCCATTGGAAACACATTATGGATGAACCTCAAGTGAGTTACCATGGTTCCACCTTGGTAACCGCAATATCCTGGAAAACCCTCCTGTTTGCCCCCCAACACACGACCTAGGTAGGTAACTATCTATGTAACTGGATAACTGTGATAGGTAAGTAGGTAGGGAATAGTAAATGGGTAAATAAATTGGTAAAGCACTAAATAGGTAGATGCATGTGGATGGCTAGTACATAGTTAATTACTGTGGTTAGCTATGGGACAGGAATACAATGAAAAAGCGTCTTTGGTCCAAACACCATCCATCCTGCATGGTGAGCTGGTGGGTTTAGGGTTCCCTGTGAGTCCCCCCCTTCTTTTTTTTTCAATTTTGTGAGGTAGCTGAAGTGGTGATCATCCATAAGACAATTTAGCCAGATTTGGCTACAGAATAAATATAAAAATAGAAAAAAAAGAACAAGATCCTTCTATATTCTTGGTTACGTACATACTGGAACTTATCATAAAAATCTGCGAATCTGGAAAACTCTTTTCTCAAAATCTGGCGAAATTGGGCCATTTTTTTCATAGAAAATCCTTTGTATAGGTTGTAATTATATTTTTCAGGTCGAAATTTGATGAAATTTTGCCCAAAAAACAACACTACCTGTGACCATGGCTGGATGTCCAGATTGCTGTGACTACTAGTGATGATCAAATAATTGATTGATGAAAAAAAAATGAATTGATTTTGTGAAGTTCTATATATTCAAATGAAAATGGATGACATTGCATGCAATTTTAATTCAATTAAATTTAAATTTAGCTGAATTAGATTCCACTTCAACAATTGAAAAGAAATGGGATGCATATTGATGGTTAAAATATTGAAAATTTGTTCATGAATGTGCTATTGAATTTTTTTTTTTGAAAAAGACACATTTCCATCCCCCTTTATTTGGGAATGGGCTAAACAAATTTCAAATTGAAATAATCCAAGTGATGACTATGACTTATGGAACTTAAACTTGATCTCCCTAAACCAATTGGAATTAGTAAAGTGGATAGGAAATAACAAATAAATCATATTTTTCTAGTTATGCATTTTGTATAGAGTTACTCTTAAAGATAATTCTCAAATATGTGATTTTTGTTTTAAGGTGTGAAATTGTTACCTAGTATGCTCCCAATTTATTCTCCAATTTACCTTTTTTCCTTAAAAAAATTTGGGATATTAATCCAACTAACCTCATCCTACTGTACTTCTATCATTGCTTCATTGTTAGTCAAGAGGTGCAAATATAAACATTGAACCTCACATGGGTACTCAAACATCTTTCATGTCATCCCTAAAAATGACTTTAATTTAAGCACCCAGAGCATCTCGAAGGCTTTTCAATAGTCCCACCACCCAAATTGTGAAAAACTTTGAAATCTATAATGAAGACATCAAAACAGATAAACCAATCATTAGATTTGAAATGAAGATCATGGGTCAATTGAAAAATTGACCTTTAATGGTTTGGTAGGTGATGAGTTCTAACACTTTGATTAAGACCATTTGAGGGTAGCAAGTGTTACCCAAGCCATTATCAAGTTCATTTCAATGTCAATTTAAAGCATTGAATGCCTTTTCCATTGTTGTGACCTATTATGGACTTGTCAAGGTTGAAGTCAAGTAACCATACAACAAAATCAAGCCAAAATCCAACATCATATGATGTTACACCACCAAGTGCAATTGCAAGAGGTAGTAAAAGGGCTGAAAACTAGAGCACCTAATCAAAACTTG
>Ga0209208_10008341_pt1 | contig 13817 bp, 4 predicted proteins | sample S1TSphfallax_3_FD_187694 | JGI IMG/M metagenome (GOLD analysis project Ga0209208, IMG submission 187694) | Host-associated microbial communities from peat moss isolated from Minnesota, USA - S1T2_Fd - Sphagnum fallax MG (SPAdes) (version 2) | ecosystem: Host-associated > Plants > Peat moss >...
GGAAGAATATATGAAAAAATAGACTTATAATGAATTTTTGAAATAACAACATTTTTTTGTCCCAAATATTAAATTCAAATGTGAATTCAATAAACATGACATAGTAGTGTCAAAATTGAAATTAAAACATATTCTCACATCAAATGAGTTGTGTAAAAGTAAAATAAATTGAAACTTTCCCAATACAAGAAGTTTTGATTTAAGAAATTAATTTACAAAAATTATTTCATTTTACTCATTTAGAGTTCATTTTGCATTCAAAGTTCCAAGCTTTCATATGAATTGTTTTACTAATCACATATATAAATAAGGTGGTTTATATCTATATGTTAACTATAAGTAAAGAGGAGTGCACATTGGATAACATAATTTGTTAAATGTTATATTGTGATAAATTATAATTTTAGTTAGTGTAAAATTTAAACTTTCAAATGCCATTTTTTAACCCCTATTTATTTACCTTCCAACAACTATTAATAGATTATTGTCAAATTTGCTATAACACACACACATGTTTAGGTGGTACCATTACAACCTCCTTCCAAAATGATTAAGAAATTAAAAGTGGCCAAATAATCTACCTAGGCCCTTTCTTTTAAATGTTTTCACAACTATAAATTGTTTTCTTTTCATGTTTATCCATTACATGCCAAAATGGATTATTTTAAGTATTTTTTGGAATAAAAAAATGAAAATTGCTACAAATTTGCATTCTTAATTATCATGGCCCCTTCAAAAAATCATGTTTATTAACTTTGGAAATTCATAAATAAACTATACCTATTTGATTAAATTTTAACTAATTAAAGAAAATCAAAAGGATTTAAAATTTTTATTTCCCAAGAAAATTGCCAATATGTGTTTCAAACTTGTGCTCCTTAGTAACAAAAAAGTTGAAGGAAAAGAAACATCATTCTTGAATGTTTTCTAAATGCGATGATTAGGAACATCAAAATAGAAAATATTCTTGATATTATTGAAGTTTTAAAACTTATGCAAGTTGATAAATGTACCCACTAAAAATAATTTATTGAAATTTGTATTTAAATAAAATTTCCTTTAAAAAAGAAAAGTTTATAGGTCCAATAAAATGAAGGCGTGAGATTCTTAATGATGCCACCCAAGGATGGGTTTACCCCTTGCAATAGATTATGATTTTTAAAAATGGGGTAACAATTAAAAATATTTATTATGCCAAAAAAATCTTTGCCCAAATTTGAAAATTATTCTAGACATATTGACCATAGTCAAAACCATGGTTGAAAAGATATTAATCATAATGGATATGTCCAAATTAACTTGTCCAAAATGGCACTTTGGTCAAGTTAAACATGGGGTTAAAAAACTAAACTTGGGGTCTTTTTAACTAATTTTTCCAATAAAAAAAGTTACGTTTTTTTGTAATGTACATAACCTAGTCTATAAATCACATGCACATAATATGTACATGGTTAGGTTAGGCTAGGCTAAGTTTTGGTTAAATATATATAAGTAGGTATGTACATGGCCAATAAACCTACCACCTTCAACCCACATATTACCTTCTTGGCTCTTTGAAAGGCCTATGCCTAGTAGGTTAACTATGGTAGGGCTACTTTCTAGGCCTACTAAACTAATTAAGTTAAGTAGCTAGTAGGTTTGGCCAAGGCCTATTAAATAGGTTGGGTACGTTAATTTGTGAAGTAGTTCAAACTTTTAATTAAACTAAGTTTTGTCTAATTAAGTTAATAAGTTAAATTACTTACCTTTTTGTGGAGGTGGGGTGTTCAACTTTTCATACTTGCAACCTATTCACATGCCTAGGGGGCTAGGGATACGTTAGGTAATTTAAGATAACTAGGTAAGTTCAAGTAGGTTACATTAGGCTAAGGTAGGTTAAGGTAGGTAGGTGGGTTGGGTAGGGTAGCAAGGCTACGGTTCACCTACCTATTTACCTATTACCTATTGAGGGTAGATGCAACCTACAGTGGTTCATTTTTTGCATCCTTATGGACTTTCTATAAAATGCATCTATTCAAATGCCACAAACGCATTGTGAAATCATCAATTTGACAAAAACATTTATGGATTAAGATTGCCAACTTGAATAAGAATATTATTAAGGGGTGAAATTCAATAAACATACAACAAACATATAGTAATGAACTTTCAAAATGGACATATGGACTATAATTTGGGTTTTGCATTAGCATTCAAATGTTTTCTTTTGTTATGATTTCATGACAATATTTTTTTTATAAGGATGCAATATATGATAAATGATGGAAAAAAAAATGGATTCAAAAAAATTACAACATAAACTTTAACCAACAAATAACTATGGACTTTTGAATGACCAAATTTGGGCTTTATTTTCAAAAGTCCCGATCTTGGTCATTTTTTGTTGGATTGGTATTTTTTCCCCCTAACATGTATAATAAAGAGTTTTTAAAATGGGCAACCTTTCATATGTTAGAAATATTGTTTGTTTCTAATTTCCAACGTTGATAAATGTGTTAAACATTCATAAAAAGGATGAATACTATTCACATCCTTATAATAGTTAGGTTAGGTTGAATATTGGTGGCTAGGGTTTAAAAGTGAAGGTTACATTTGGTTTGATGGCAGTTAGGTTAAGGTTAAGGTTTGGTGGTAGTTAGGGTTAAGTGATCGCTATTAGGGTCATTGCAAGGAATCCTATCCATTCCAACCCATGCATTTCTGACTTGGGTCCAAATCAACCATTTTTGCGACTAATTATGTGATTGGCCTACATGGCACCACGGTAAAAATAACTTAGAACTAGTAGAAATCTTGTCATTTGCAACTATCTTTTGTGACTATAATAGTCGCAAATGACAATTTTAGTTGCAAATGATTGGTTGCAAACAACAAGATTTCTACTTGTGCATAGTTGCACACGCGACAACAAAGTGGTTTTTAGTTGCAAATGCAAACATAATCTACAACTACTACTAGTATGGATGAAGTAAACAAAGGATGCAAAAATGTTGCTTGCGAAACTATACAAAAATGGAATGTGGATGCAAGGTGCATGCACATATTCCATTGGAACTTCTTTGTTATGGTGGAAGTCATGAATCCAAATGATGCAGATGGTCCTATATAAAAGCCTTTGGCACCTTTAGAAAAGGTGATGTCAATATTCCTTGTGTATATTTTTCTAGATATGTTATGTTGTAGACTAATTGTAATAGGTTGATTTTATGTTAATGATTATTGTTCCCTCTCCTTTTGGTCTATAATTCAAGGAATGTCATTATTGGCCTATGTTTGCATGATGCATTGAGCTTGTATGTGGCCCATTGAACCTCTCTAGGGTTTACAACTCTTGTAACATCAACCTTGGTCGCTGATGTAGGTGCATTTGAGCTTGTAAATAGTGAATTGAACTTTTTTGGGGTTTGTGTGGATATTGGAACATCATTAATGGCTTATGTGTCCAAGGAATATGTGTAAAACATGGATAGATCTTATATTGGGGATGTTCAGGTTAATTTAGTATGTGTGGTAACTCTGGAAAATTGTGGTTTGTTGGAAGGTTACATGCCATAGTAGCATTATGTAAATTTTGGAGCACACTTCTCAAATCTTTGATGCTAAAATGCAATTCAACCATCGATGTAATGTAGGTAATGTTATTTTTCTTTCATTACAAAAATAAATTTGGGCGCGAGCCTTAACCCTATTTCATGAAATTGGTTGGAGGCATGTGTGTCCATATACATGACCATTTAAAAATGTGTGTCATGTTGGTGTTGAAGGTTGATGTGTAGGTAGATTGTAAAACTCTGTATGGGGATTTCTAGTTAATTTAAAAAGCAATGGAGTGTTGTGTAGCACTTACAAATTCAATACACATTGGAAGTGATGCATGTTGAAAAGAACATTTGTGAAAGCCTTGTTTGGACCTTTTTTGGTCAAAAAAATACAATTAAGGTAAGACATGACATGGAAGTTGAGGGCATTCGCCAATTTTTTTAACTAACACAACACCCACACAATTAATAGAAAATCTTGAAACCACAAGCACCATATGTGCTTAATGGGGATGAATTAAATACCATTTTGTCACAACTAGGCTCATTGAAAGTTCCCATACACTATGGGGCTTCATTAGCCAAACACATGGCAAACAAGAAGTTGGGATCCATGAAGATTCATGATTATCATTTGTTGATGCAACAATTGTTATCATTGTGCTTGTGAGGGTTCATGGTAGTTGTGCCATGAATGGCTATTGTATTTTGCTAGGTTTGTGTGAAGGTGTGGAACCCTAACAAGATTGGGAGCTTGCATGAAGATGTGGCAATCACTTTTTCCCTCCTAGAGAAAGAGTTCCCTCCTACCTTTTTTGACATAATGACTCACTTGTTGCACGTTGTGGATGAACTAAAAATATGTGTGCCTATCCATACTCGCTAGATGTACCCAATGGAGTGGATGATGAAGGTCTTCAAAGGATATGTTTGTAACATGTCACATCTTGAAAGGTCAATGGCTGAAGGACATATATTAAATGAGACTATGGGGTTTGTGATTGAGTATCTGTAAAAATCCCAACATGTATCTAAACAAATTTGGGATGCAAAAAAGGAAGAAGGAATGGTTGGAGAACTATAAGAAGGTGTTACCAAAAAAGTTGTGCTCACCCCAAGTCTACAAGATCTTACACACAATTATGTGTTCACAAATAAGGAAATCATGTCACCATGGATATAGTGAATTCTTTTCCTACTCCAATTACTTCAATGTTGCACTAAACGCTAGACCATGTGCATGCCATCTAACTAAAGCTCCATGTGGTTTGTGTTTTTGCTTATGGTACCATAAAGCCAATTTCATGCTTTCAAGTCAAATAGGCTACCACACATACTTAATTATTTATATACATGAATTGGTGTGTGGATTAAGAAATACAAATATGAGAAGGCACAAATTGAAGGTGAAAGAACTAGTTTTGAACATGCATGGGTAACAAACCCTATTACATGTGATAAACCAATGGCATTTCCAGCCCACCTTCAAGAGGTTGATGAAATGGCCAAGTGGGTGGAGAATGCAATCCACACCCATCAAGTTGGTAGTTCTAATATGACTACTAACCCAAATCTTGTCATGTTCTATGTTCCCCCAAGTTTCACAACATTAAGGTATAATAAGATGAAGGCGTACAAGAACCATTTTGGAGTTGACAATTATGAAAATAACTTGTTCGTTACATTTGATTATGGTGTGGCATTTGATTTTCAACAATTTCAAGGGAGTGAGGATGATGTTCTTAGAGAGATCCAATATGTTGGGACCTTGAAAAAGATACTACAGTTAGATTATGGGCAAGTCTTTTCACCCATCATTTTATTTCATTGTCAATGGGTGAAGAATGGGATTAATAATAGAGGGAACCCAACATATAAATGAGATGATGTTGGGTTTCTTCTTGCCAATTTTTGGCACTTGTTGCATGAGCTTGATGAACCGTTTGTTTTTCCATCACAAGTTTAATAAATCTTTTTTTGGAACAACCCCATTAAAACTTTCGAATGTAGATAGTAATAGGACATTGGGAGGTGCCATTGATTTGTCCAAACAAGATACACTTTTGGCTGGTTAGGCTTTGAGGAGTAGCTTAAAAACAAATGATGCATGATATTGTAGGATTTCACTTCCTATGTAAGGTTGGGCACAATTTGGTTGCCATTGTTTTAGGGTATTGAAGTGGACATTTCTCAAATGTGTGCAGACCTAATTTGAATGTGATGAACCATTACAAGGTATCCAAATTTCCAATTTGCTCTTTGTAATGACTATGATGTTGGAATTCATTGGTGAAATGTTGCTCTTTGTGGTGATTATGGATTGCTAGAATTGGTGGGTAGAATGTTCAAGCCATCAAAAATTGTTAAAGTTGGTGTGCTAGTTTTTTAGGCCAATGGAAATTGTTGGAATTGGTGGATTGATATCTTTGCCAAAGTTGTTTTGTGAAAAAAATGTTTTGGTCTATCAATATTTTTGGAACAGGTGGGTTAAAATTTTCAAAAATTTGTTTTATGAAATTTTTATGTTATGGCCCATGAGAATTGGAGGATATTTGGTGGGCAAATTTTTTTCTTTGTTATCTTGTTTAGAAATAACCCATCATGATCAACATGACATATTTCATGCACTAACTAGCCATTAACACATTCATAAATTTGCAACTATCATCTATAATTGCAATCCAAATTGAAAACATGCCACTTGTACTTGTCTAATCAACTATGTACCACATTACATTTGCAACTATAATCTACAATTGTAATTCAAGTTGATAAAAATGCCAAGTGCCATCCAATCACCTATGTGCCACATTAGCAATTGCATGTAGGGTCTAAACATGATAAAGTATGCCAAAAAAGTAGTCCTAAAAATATTTAATTTCAAAAACAATCTTTTTTCAACATTAACATTAAAAAAGATATTAAAAACCTATTTAAATTGCATTTTGAAACCATACAACATTTCATTGATTTCATTGTAAGTTGTACATCAAGTTTGAAGAATTTTATATAAGACAAATAAATGAAAAGTATGTTCAAAATTGGTTGGTTGTCCAAATTTTCCAAAATACTTTTACCTTAAAACTTTGATAGAGTATGCTAGAATATGAAAAGTTGAAACTATATCCATACACACTAAGCTTTCATCAATTGGAAAGTACAATAATTTTAATTGTTGTTTTACTTTCATGTACTTTTCATTCAATTTTGCAAAATTGTGACATGTACTTTCTATATTTGCTTTTCAAAAAAATGTACTTGAATGCATATTAAAATGTATGTGGTTCTTCAATATTATGCAATGAAGTCAAAGAACTTATAATTGTTGATCATCGATTTAAATAATATTCATGAATTCAATACATTAAAATATACTTTATGGATACTTTCCAAAAAAACAAGTGTCTCCAACTAACATACTTTACCATGCTTATGCCCTGCACGATTAATTTTTCATCATTGTTGGATGTCACTTGTCGTCAATGTTATGAGTGCACTTTTTGACATAACAAAGCAAATCTTTAATGGATTGGTCATTAGATTCAATCCTTAATCTCTCATTAACAATCGATTACAAGCTTCCAAGTTATTGGGTGTGTTGAAAAAATTTCACAATAGATGAAAATTACCCACAACAAATGTAAACAATTAAATTTAGACCTATAAAACATGTTAGACTCAAAATGCCTTTGAAAACAACATGGGTCCCTCCACTAACAAGTTTTTCATCAAACACGCATAATGTATCTCATAGTGACACAAGCTGCTCCACTCTCTAACTCATCACACTCACATTCACTAAAATCATCCTCCACATCACAATATCCATTTCCATCCCCCCACACAAGCTCCTCTCCTTTGTTTTCACCTTTTGGACCTCCGGGATGGACATAAGGTGAAGGGGGTCTTTCACCTCTTGTCCTTTGCAATAAACCTCAATGCCACAACTAACCTAATCCAAACATCATTCATTAACAACTCATGATGTAAACTAGGTATGATGTTTGGCCAAGTTGAGGCCGCCACATCAAATTGGGCCACCATGATATGCCACCCATAGCACATGTGTATTAACAAGCCCTTTCCAAGATGGAGATACAAGTCTCCAATCCTTGAAATAATTGAATGTCCTCATCCAAAATTGGGATACAGGTCTCCAATCCTCAAAAGATACTAAGAGTGGCATGTGATTTGCTCTAGAAATAAGTGGGTAAACATGGCTGTTGAAAACATCATCATGTAGGGTAGGAATGAATGAGCTTCAAATGTATCATAATCTTGGGCTTGCCACTTCATGCTTCTTAAACTTTGATGCTTTCATATTCTTTTTTTTCCCAACCATTTATAATTAATCATCCAAAGACGATCAATTGCATACACCCAAGCTCAAATGCATATATACAAATGGGCCATTAACAATGCTCAAAGAGCTACATACCTAAAAGAGGTTCCATGCGCCACATAAAAGTTCAAATGCATATACACATAGGCCATTAATAAGGTTCCAAGACCTACAAACCCTTGAGAGATTCAATTAGTTCACATACAAATTAAAATCCACATACACATAGGTCACTAATGATGCTCCAAGAGCTGGAAACCCTAGGGAGGCACAATTGGGCATTCCTAAGTTCAAATGCACACACACATAGGTCGTTAATGATGTTCCAAGAGTTGGAAACCCTAGGGAGGCACAATTGGGCACTCCTAGGCTCAAATGCAAGCACACATTGGTCACTAATGATGTTACAAAAGTTGCAAACCCTAGAGAGGTTCAATTGGGTATTCTTAGGATCAAATGCAAACACACATAGGCTGTTAATGATGTTCCAAGAGCTATAGACCTTAGAGAGGCTCAATTGGGTACTCCTATGCTCAAATGCACACAAATATAGGCCACTTATGATGCTCCAAGAGTTGCAAACCCTAGAGAGGCTCAATTGGATACTCCTATGCTCAAATGCACACAAACATAGGCCATAATTGATCCTCCAAGAATTGTAGACCCTAGAGAGGTTGAATTGGGTATTCCTAGGCTCCAATGCAAACACACATAAGCCATTAGTTATTGTGTAAGAACTATGGACCTTAGAGATTAGTTTCAATGGGTGAGAAGGAAGCTCAAATGTATGCATACATAAACCATGGTTGATACTCCAAGAGCTGTAGAACTTAGAGAGGTTCCATGGGCCACATATAAGGTAGATGCATAATTGAGTGTCTCATTATGGTGACAAAGTGACGTTTTTTTCATGGGTACCCTTTATTCAAATGCATATGGTGATTAATATATCCTTAGATTTATTAATTAAAACTTGCATCTAAACTAACAATTTCATTATGAAAAGAACTTTGTGGTTATTTCTTGATAAAAAAATCATTTGTTAGTAATAATGGACTTTTGAAATAAAAAAACACCAAAAAAATCTCTTTGGTAGAAGTTAAGCTTCAAAAAGACCCAAAAAACCCACAAGTTAAGGAGATTTTTCAAACTTTTAAGGCAAGCTAAAATAATTCTTCCAAAACTCTGTAGAAAGTTCAAGCCATACTTTAGTCACCAATTGGTGAAGGTATGGTGATAGATGCTCTAAATTGTTTTTTGATTTGGGTGTGATCACAGTCAAATGAGCCAACAGTGACAAAGGACTCAAGCACAAATGGGCCCTTTTTGAACATTTTGATTTTTTCATAGAAAGGAATTTTTGATAGATTTCTTTTGCAACATGTTCTTAAACATATTTACAAGTCCCTAATTTTATTTAGCACTAGGTTAAGGATTTTTTTAATAAAGAAATTTTGATGGGAATGTCTTTGAAATGATGATGACCTACCATACACATATGAAAAGCACTCATAATTAAAAATTTGTGGTACTTGAAAGTTTTATAAATTCAAAATATCATTTTAGAATTTCAAACTTCAAAAGTCATTTGCTAGATGTAAATGGGTCATAATGTGTATGACATATGAACAAAGTTTTGGCTTATGATACAAAAAACTAAAGCTTAAAATAGTTATCATGTTTTAGCATGATTTGAAATTATGATCATTTTTCAAGGCAAAACATAGAATCTGGTAGAATTTGTACACTTTTAGAAAATTCATATTTATTTAAAAAAATTTAACACATGTAATGTAATTTATTGGGGGACTTGTCAATATTTTTAATAACATGTTGCAAAAAAATCATCAAAAATTCCTTTCGATGAAAAATTCAAAATGTTAAAAAAAGGCCCATTTGTGGTTGAGTCCTTTGGCATTGTTGGCTTGTTTGATTGTGATCACATGCACTATGACTCCAAAAGTGAACCATATTTTACCTTTCATTCACCCTGAATAAATTTTTATATCATATTTTTGCACAATAGTTCAACTCTTTGGTCCTTTCCAACAAATGAGGATACTATATAAAGGCTTTTAAATCTCAGATTTAACATCAAGGAAACCATGTTGTGTGTTTTTTTTCCTCATATTTCCTTAGGAATGAAAGGAAAGAATTTAGTACACCACAAACCTCTTTTAATTTCTAATGTTAAAGGCTAGTAAAACTAATTCATTAGCAAGACCAGATTCATATTCCATTAAGCTTTCAAAATAAGGAGAAGTTTGTCATCTTCTTTTAGTTTTATATTCAAGGAAATTGTAGAATGTAATGCATCATTAAATAACCAAAGTTCATAAGACTGGTTTAAAACATGGCAATGATAATGCAAGAAAGATAGTCCATAATAATTTGAAAAATATGCCACATTAGAAGAGGCGTCATCTGTCCAATAACTTTTATAACACTCTGTTTATTGTAGCAAAACACAATAGTTACCCAAGATTGGAATGCCTCCTAAAACACTATTATTTTACTAGTGAACCTATAAAACAATAACAAGAAAATTAGTACCATAAGTAAATTCTAAAATATCAAAAAACCATGTTCAAATTTGAAAAATTATCTTAAATAAGTAAATGATACCTTATTTTCATTGTGTGTTTAGTTTCTTTGGGTGTAAACTAGCTTTGTTAGAAGCTTTTTTCCACTCATGCCAACCCTTCCCAAATTTTTTGGCCAAGTGATGCACTTTTGAATATCTACTTGTGCAAATTTAATAGAGATATATTTGAGATTTCTACACACTTTTTCATTTGTTGTGCCATACTGATATGCCTTGGAAAAAACATGGCCAAAACAACTCCTTGAAATTTTTTTCCAAACCAAAAGATTCACAACTAACAACTAATTTCAATGCATTGGTCATTGCATTGAGGTTAGCTTACTTTCATCTTTGACATAAACAATAGTTTTTTTCTTTAAACCATACTTGTCCAACAAATTTGTCAAACTTTGAGCAAAGGCCTACCTTGTAATTGTTGTATTATCAAATAGTCCAATATTGACATGTTTGGGTTGGCAATCATTTCCCAAAAGCTAGTGACCAATGCAAACATGTCATATGCCCCTTTGAAGATCTAGAGATTAAAGCTAGTAATTGCAAAATCACATTTTGCTAAATTTGTTTGAGAACATAAAGTTGTTTTGTTTTTGGCAATTACTCTACTTATTTATCTTGTGCAAATGATTTTTTGGAAGGAAAATCAACTCTTGGACGTAGATGCAAAACCAAATGTTTCAACCCCATATTTTCTAGAAACTAGATTGATAAATTATGTTTCACAACCAAAAGATCAAGATTATTTTGAAGGCATCTATCACAATAGGAGTGACAAGTGGTAAAAGCAAACAACAAAACAACAATAAGTGGCAAAATCAAGTGGCAAGGTAGCAGTAGCAAACATCAAAACAATAACAAGTGGTGAAAGCAAGTGAGCAAATAGTAGCAAGTGACAAAACTAAATGAACAAGCAACAAAAATGAACGAGCAATCAACAAAAGCAAGTGACAAAAGTGAGCAAGCAAGCAAGCTACAAAGCAATAACGAACGATGAAGCAACAACCAACAAGCAAGAGGTGAAGGGGGGGCAGGTAGAAAGGGAAGAAAGAAGAAAGAAGTGTGAGCCCAAACTGGGTGTTCCCTTTTATTCTTGGAGGGTAGAGGGCCAGTGTGAACCTGGTACCTTCCATAACCCTAAACCCTAAATTACCCCCCCCCTCCCAATCTTAGCATTTGGGGGGAGATCAAATCTCACTGAATCTCACCATTTCCAATTCTTACTTGTGTGCGATTCAGTGATCAGGGTATCAGGGCGAGTATCACATGGTCACATGGGTTAATGCCTTGATGGGTTTAGATCGGGATACCTAGAGGATACCCAGGTGATATCTGAAGGTTTTTTACACCCAGCCAATGCTGTTTTGCATCCTTGGCATTGTGTAATTTTCAAGCATGATGCCTAGTTGTATGGTAATTCAGATTCTTTGAAAATCTTTTGGGGCATTTTCCTTCCCATATCGGTCACCACTTGATCGAAGGCAGGATCCTTATAATGTTGAGGTTTGTGCTAGGAAGGTATGGTATTTCACCAATGTTACACCCAAAACAAATTTGATGCAAACTGGAAGGCCTCTATAACTTCCTAAGTCAGTATAGATTATTTCCTTCCATTGGCCCAAAATAATGAACTTTTGGACTTGTTTTGAAACATTGATAGGATAATTTCCATTTGTTTAAATAGAATGTGTTGTAAAGAGTCATAAAATAAGATTGATGAAATGGGTTAGTATTTCCCTTTGAAAAAAAGGTTCAAATATAAAATTACAGTCTTCTATACATTAGTTTCTTTTCAGAGGGTAGTTTGCAGCACTAAGAGGAGGTCCACCAGCAAGAAGAAAATGGCTTGAAAAGAGTAATTTGGATGAAGTTCATGCTTTAAATAGTGTTAAACTTTGTTTGGACCTACAAACATGTACTGTGTGCTCCAAAAGAGCTTGTACTTAAATATGATTGACTTTGATTGGCCAGTCAAACATAATGGATCCTTACTCAACACTCTTTCAGGATTTCATGTTTATGGGGGACGAGGAAATAAGTTGCACACTATTTGGGATGTGATAGACACTTGTATGGGCCTGCATACGTACTCACTATCCTGCATGTGGATGATAACTTGAACATTATAGTCTATGGTGCCAAATAGTTGGTGACAATTTCAAAGCAAAATCACCAAGCTAACACCCAAATTTACATGGAATATATAGGTCCAAACTGTGATGAAAGTTAATGAGGACCTCCTCTCAATCCCTTCCTAGGCATGGGGGTGCATCACCTATGTATTGTTATTCCAGGTCCTACTGGGTTGATGTTCTACACACATCTCTACCAAGATGTGTGCAGATTATAACACTTGTTAACAAAAGAGGAAATGGGGAGCTCAATCCGACACATTTACATACTTCCAATATGCAGTTTGCTTTCCAAAAAGGCAGTAGCTTTTTCGTTGCTTTTGGAAAAGAACCCTTGCACTCAAAGTCAAACAGCTCTAACATTTAAAAACAATTGGTTTTTTTCAACTTGTAATTAAAGTTGTAAGAGCTTAAGCCCTTTCTACAACCATTTTTAGTCTATTTAAAGGCTTAGTTACAAATCTGGTCCAATCTACTCATCCATAAATGACATAAATAGTTGGACTCAAAGTTTACACAGGTAATATCTTTGGCAAAAAATTCAGCCAAAATCCAGGAACGGATGATGAGATAGCAAGCTAGATTGAGCTCAAAAATAATCAAGTAGATGATACCCAATGTGGGACTTGAAGCTTCATTGGTAGAAAATGGATATTTGACACAACAATAATGCATAATGCATCCTAATGTGGAACTCATAATGACCAAGTTAGTTACTTGTTAAAAAAAGAAAAGAAAAACCAAGATGTGGTTCTGCAAGTAAGAATGAAACTTTGCAATTTTTGAAATGTGAACTTGAATTTGAGGATCCTTGAAAATGGGTAGGATCTTCAAAGGGATCCCTGCACAACAATTCCAGAGTTAGGCCTCTACTACCCACATACAATTCCCACCACTGCCATTGGTGTAGTCCATGGTGCAGCTAGCTAGGGTGTATTTAGTATCATCTGATCAGCAAGAATACACTTAATCTATGTGAAAATTCTTGATCAGCAAGAAACATGAAAGAGCTCAGAAAGCCTCCATGCAACAAAAGAATCAAACTGGAAAAAATAATTCCATCACCCGCAGTAGACATTCATTTGAAATTCCAAGGAAAAAAATTCCACATGACCCACAGTCTCTTCATCACCTTATGTTTCCCCTCCCAGTCTTTCAATCATGGATTGTACACTTTCAGGGATTTGATTATACTCTGCTTTGCT
>Ga0209208_10008343_pt1 | contig 13816 bp, 10 predicted proteins | sample S1TSphfallax_3_FD_187694 | JGI IMG/M metagenome (GOLD analysis project Ga0209208, IMG submission 187694) | Host-associated microbial communities from peat moss isolated from Minnesota, USA - S1T2_Fd - Sphagnum fallax MG (SPAdes) (version 2) | ecosystem: Host-associated > Plants > Peat moss >...
CTCATTCTGCACCTAGATAATAGGTGTAAGATCCCTCATACTCCTCACATGTCAGGGTTCACCTATCTTATGCTGAAAGTACCATTGACTCATGCTTTATGTTCTTTAAGACCCACAGGCACATGACATTTTCAAAATGTGAGGCTGGACTCAACTACCACCTTGTTGTTGTAGGCCCCATGTTTTGGAGAATGCCCACCTTTGTACCTTGCCCCACACCAACAAAAAAATACTAGTGGACATTGCAAAAGAACAAGCTATGAAATGGAAAGTAAGAGGAAATGAAAGATGCATTAGCATAGAAGGCTGTACATGTGTGTAATTTGCACTTTGGATGTTTGAATGTGAGTATATGTGAATATAATACATTGTTGTATATTGTCAATGGCATTTTTCATGGAGTGTTTACAATGGAAAAGGTCATAGGTTGTATTTGGAAATGGCGATAAAACATAATTACATATAATTACATGTTGGATATTCTTTCATTGTCATGTCCAAAAAAGAATGGCTAGAAAAAAGTAGGTTTTTTCTATTTCGAAAACATGCTTTGAGGAGGTAAATCATTTGAGCTCTGCATTGCTGCACACTACCGGTGTCAATGAATTATTTCTTTTTTTTTAATGTTTTCATCATTATTTTTGTCAATGTCAAATTTAATTTAAATTCATATACATTTCATGGACATGAAAAGACACATGGTTTTTTTTCCTAAGGAAAAAGAGAGAGATAATTATGAAATGAAGGTAATTATTAGAAAGGCGGGAGATAGTTAGTTTAAAAAGTTGATAAGAAAAGGAAGTAGTTATTAAGAAAAAAATGAAGTAGTTAAACTTGAAAATGAGATAGTTATTTCTAAAATTGTCATTTGAATGATCTACAGAAGACCATACGAAGGATTCCCAAAAAAATCCCCCTTATACCAGTTCCAATTACTCGAATGATCCATGGAAGACCAGACAAAGGATTCCCAAAACATTCCCCATGTACCAGTTCCAATTACTCGTCACTGGAATTGTTTTTGGGGGGTTCAATTTTGTGATGTAGCCAGACTGGTGATGTTCCACAGGAAGATTTAGTCAATTTTGATTACAAGTTAAATATGAAAGTAATAGTTTAAAACATAATTTTGTTTTGGGTTACATACTGGAACCATGTATAGAAATCTGGCGTTTTTTCCTTAAATTTTGGTTGGATTCTGTCTATCGAAAATCTCTAAAAACACTTTATTTTAAGCTAACTTTCTGGCTATATATAGCCAGCAAAAAATAGTAAAGGGCTGAGGTAAACCAGGAGTGTGATTGCTATGATAGGCCAGGTCCTGGGAACACCAGCTTTTTGGCTATAGACCAGATATGAATTTTTTTGAAAAAAAAATTCCTTTTACATTTTGGCTACCTGCTGTAGAAATCTGGCAAACTAGCGTCTTTTTATTTCACAAATATCTCTTTGTGTGTGTCGAAAAAATCATATTTTTCAGATTTAAAAAAAAGGAGAAAGTTTACCAGAAAAAAACTTAATAATAGTAAATAGTAATAATAACAAGGGGTGTGTCACACTGTGGCCTTGCCATTTACATTAAAAAGTATCTTAATGCAAAAGAAGAATTATGGAAACTCATATGTTTCACCATGAAAAAATATAATCTTCAAAAAATCCTCTAAAAAAAAAACAAAAATCCTTCAAGATATATTAACTCTATAACTAATCTCAAGCAGTTTCAACAGAAGCCAAAATATCATCTTTCAAAAATCCTCAGATAAAAATAGACCTATTATTATTATTACCTAGCTGGGGCCAAAATCCCTTAAGCTACTATACTCTATAATGAGTCTAAACACAATATCCTTCTTGCCTTGGTAGGTAGGCAAGGCCAATAATAAACAGCGCCCCTGGGTCCCCTTCCTTGTAGCTTTAATAGACGACTACGTTTCCCCAAAACTACGGACTTCGATATCGTCGCCTACATTCAATCAGTCGGTCGACGCTGCGGTAGCGTGATGGCAGAGGAAAACCCCCGTTCTCGTACAAAACGAACCAACCCTGCGGCGCACGCAATAGAGCCGGTTACGGCCGCCCGCTTAGTAAAACTGAGTCGCCTGCCCCAGCCGGTCATCGCGGTGCCAAAACCGACAGTGGTCACCGGCTGAACCCCGCGTAGAGTCGCGCAGAAACGACGTGTCGGTTTGCCGCGCTATTTAGAAACCCCTCTTTTGCGTGCAATCACTCCCTTCGAAACCGTCCGAAGCTAGATCGAGCATCTTCCGAGGCTGTGACGAGCCTCGTAGTTAGGCTTGGAAGGAAGGCAGCCCTCTTCAGCCCGCAACCCCCCAAGCTTTCTCTTTGCAAGTTTTGCTGCTGCATGTTATTCGTTCCTTGCGCTTCCTCTTCTTTGCAGCCTCTCTCAATCGCTCACAGTTTGGCAGAGCTTTTTCCTTCTGTTTTTCGACCACGAATTCTCTCTCGGAAGTCTCAGACATCGCCGTTACTCGTCTCGTTTTCTTTCGACTTCTTTGGTGCAACAATCGAGCGCAAAGCTCGAAACTCGGCAGGTAAGGGATTTGTTCTTGCCTTGCCCTGGCTTTTTGCAGATCGGTTTTTACTTTTCTCTGTTATTTGTACGTGCCTGTCTCCGAGATATTGGTATTGTTCCTGAAGACTCTCTGCCGTTTGTGCTTCTTTCAATTTGTGTTCCATTTCACGCATGGTTTGTATACTATGCATCGGGGTTATGTGAAAAACTTGGGTTTTTGTGCTGGCAAGTTCACGGCTGAGGCGTGTATATGTGTTTCTGGTCTTTTGTGTATGTAACTCAGGCATAAGAAGTCGGTTGTTGTGGGAGCCTCGGACATCCAGGGGTCAGGTGTAGCAGATCATCATGGCCAAGAGCTCCTTCAAGCAGGAGCATCCCCTCGGTATGTCGTGGCACTTTCCCTTAGTGCGGAATTTTTAAGCGTTACTGGTCTCCTAAGGTTCTTAGTCACTCGCTTGTGAACAAACTGGGACAATTGCCAGATTCCAAAGATGGCAGAGGAGGTGGTTCGGCTTTGGAGTCAGTTCTAGGCCTGCTTTGTAAACATGTTCGTGGCCAACCTGTTGCCACTCTCAGAGTTCTCGTTCTGTATGGTCATGTGCATGTTGCATATCTGTGTCAACTACAATCTCTTGCTGCATGTAGACTGATAATTTCATACGAGTACTCAATCTTCTGATGCAAGAGGACATAGTGCTTGCCATGAATTGAGAAAATCTCTCATCCCATACTGGTGGAAATCAGGGTTTCTGTAAACTGTCCTCTGAGATCTTGATGTTTTCTCTTTCTTTGTTGGTCTATAACCCTTGAGGAAAATCCACACTAAACAATATTCAATGAGGCTAGGGAATTTTGTTTCATGGGCTGTGTTGCAACTGTTGTTGTGTTAGTTTTGGTGTTGCCGAAACTGACAGAACAGTAACCTTCAAAGTGTTGGCATGGATTTTTCTTTGCAATCTCATTGATACTGTGTTGCAATTCTTGTTGGTAGGATGCATTGTGAAGTATCTTTTTGGTGTCAGGACTCAAATATTGTTTGTTAATATTTACTAATCATTGCCTTGAATGTCATTGTAACAGAGAAGAGGCAAGCGGAGGCTGCAAGAATCCGTGACAAGTACCCTGACAGAATACCGGTATGGTACTTATAGGTCTTCCATAGACAAATTTCATGCAAATTTTCATTGGGAATTCAGTCCCTTCTTCATTGATGTGGTTCTCAGATTTCAGCATTCAGTAATCTTTGTGGCAAGTAAGACTAACCTTTCAGTCTGATGGTTAGGTATCCATCTATATTTGTTGGATGTGTTGTTGTCTGTGGGTAAATGGGGCAACCAATTGATTATCCATTGTTAGCAGAGTATATGCTTTCAATACTGAATTGGCAAGAAAAAAATCCTTATCCTAAGGTTTGCTTTGTAGTTTGAATTCAGTCCTGTGTTGTACTATGTTTCACTGATTTTTAGTGATGCTGCTGTGTACTGTTTGATATGGTCAGGTTATTGTGGAGAAGGCTGAAAAGAGTGACATCCCTGACATTGACAAGAAGAAGTGGGTACTTTCTACTTGGTCCTTAAGTGGCTCTTTCTGGCATTGTGAGTTCAATGTTGCCATGAATGCAGATGTCACAATGTCTTCAACATGATGAAAACCAGAAGTTATTTTTAACCTCTATTGTTGTTTGGTGTAGGTATCTGGTCCCAGCAGACTTGACTGTAGGCCAGTTTGTTTATGTCATTCGAAAGCGCATCAAGCTGAGTTCTGAAAAGGCCATCTTCATATTTGTCAAGAATGTTCTGCCCCCAACAGGTACTTCAAAAGTGTCAGAAACATTTGAACTCTGCAGTATCATCAGCTGTTGCATATGGTCTGTTTTACTTGCTCTTTGTATGCTCTCTCTGTTACTGATACCCTCATTTGTTGATACCCTCATTTGTTTGGTTGGCAGCTGCAATGATGTCATCAATATATGAGGAGCACAAGGATGAGGATGGCTTTCTCTATTTCACATACAGTGGTGAAAACACTTTTGGAGACTTATATGTGTGTTAGCAGCAAGGAGGATGAGTGGCGATTGAACTTAAGATAACTGTACAGGTCCCATCAAATGATGTATTTTTCTTTCTGTGGTCTTGTTTAATTGCAGTTAGGCACACTCTACTACTGCATTACAGCCTGGGCATTACAGCTTGGGCCTGACCTACTTGGTCTGATCCAATATGTAGATACTTTGTTAATCGTTACTTGTATATAGCAAATTTATGTAACAATCTTTAAAAATCTTGGTTGCTGGTGCTGAGAGACAGTCTGTAGGTCAGCATCTGTGTTTTTCTTGTTGGTTGTCTGGTTATGCTGAGTGCCTTTGGGAGTGCACACCCTGCTGCAGTCTTATGCACATGGGTTTTCTCTGTGACCACACCTTTATCTAGCTCCTGCATTTGATGTCTGTCAGTGAAGGGTGACCATGGCATATTAGCAAACTGTGTTCTTTGAGCTTTTGCATTCTTAATCATGATCCAAGTGGCATGGAATCTCTCTGGAAATTTCATGGAAAATTGCAGCAATGTATAATTCTAACTTCTATCTGCATTCTTGCTGGATGCAGATGAGGTTGTACCCATCTCCTTTGATCGCACTTGGTATACTGCATCAGGTGGAAATTTTTCTGCATGAAATTGGTGTGGATGAATTTCAGCCTGACCTTTTGTTGATGCCATTTGTCTATAGAGTAGTAGGCAGTAGTATGGCTGAGTCTTCCTGTTGCTTCCGAATTGCAGCAGAAACTCAGTTTGCAGGTTGATATTTGTCACTGGCCTTTACCCACTGTAGGGAGCTGATGAAGTCAGTGGGTTAGTTGTGGTAGTTAAGTCACTATCATACATACTACTGTTGATGGTCCCTGAACAGGTGTGAGACTGGCACTTTTGTTCATACTGGTGTGCGTTTTTTGTTTTTCTGTTTGTTCTGTCTTTCCTTGTTTGGTTCTTTCTATGGCCTCCTGAGGAAGTGTTAACCTTGCTATTTTTTCTTCATCATGAGAATGGAGATTTCTCTATTCTTATGAAAGATATTGTCTTTAGAGTACTTCTTTTCTGCTGAGAGTCCAGCTTCTCAGGCTGAATACATGTTCTCCATTATTGTGTATGGGGTATTTGGGTCAAAGATGCGAGCTATACACAATGCAAAGACACAGATCTTTCTTTGGGATTTATATGAAGATTGTGACTGTAACATAATGTCACCATTGTAGCATTGAAGTAAAGTGCTGGAGTGACTCACTGGGTTGTAAGAAAGGATTAGCCATGCAAAGATTGATCCACAGCCAGTTCTTCATATTGACTTTTGCATTTTATGATGGGGATTAATCAATCCTGTTTGTTTGCCACTAGATACTATATGCAAACTCGCAGGAGATTCCTGAAACCACTGTGTTTTAAAGTGGATTGACAGAGACTCCAATGCAGGTCATTTCTGATGGAATTCAATTTTGCTGCTTGCATACACCCATTATAACCAAGTATTGGAAGCTTTGTGCCCATAAACATGACAGGGTAAGGCTCCCCATTGAGGATGTTAGGGTTGTACCCTTTATTGGCCCAGGTGTAACAAGCCTACAACTATAACACCCTAAATGGGAGCCTTACCTGTGTAAAGGCCTGTTGAAGCATACCTATTGCCGGACCTTTGATGCCCAAGGATGTATGACTTAGAGGATGTGGACATCATGAGTTATTGGCTGAAGTGTGGTCAAATCAGCAAACTAGTTTTAGTTCCCTTCTAGCTTAATATGCAACAAAACCATTTTTGTTCTGCGATTAGTTTGACAATGTTTGCAGATATGTCCTGAGCAGAAGGATTCCATCTCCATGTGCCCCAAAGATTCAACGACTCCATTTTCAAATAGAAGGGATTAGGATATCTCCAGAATGCAAAGCACAGCAAATGACATGGTGTATCATTCTGAATCCTAGCCATTGTACTGTAAAACAATGAGCAATTCTCTGACATCTTGCTTCTCTAATCTCTATCTGAACATCAAATTTCATGACTACTTTAAAAATAATGGAAGTTTTGCATTTGTGATGCTGCAAAACTCATGCATGATGACCTCAAATAAAATTGATCAAGGTTATGGAAATAGAAATATTCACAGATATTGCAGAAGCTATCAACACCTCAATCCTCGCATTTCTTGGTGTCATCTATGAATTCCAACTTTGGCCCAAGTCAATCTTGCCATTCACCCCCTACGATTTTCAACCTCTACCTAGGGGATGCAACTCCCAAGGTTCATTTCTGAATGTCTGGTGTCTCTAGCTCACAAGCACTGTTTGTCTTCTTCAACTCCAAAATCCTCACCAAAACTTAATGATCTCTCCCTAGAACATAACCCTAATATTCCTTATTGCCAAATATCATTCCTTCCTCTTTGCTAATTACATAACTGATGTTTCCATGATCATATTCCCAATTCTCAAGACATAACCAATTAGGTTCTTCGAACTGATAAAAACTTGCACAGTGTAACATGTGACTTGGCAACCTTTTTGCAAAAGAACACACCAATAATAAAGTAAACAGAAGGGAAAATCCAATAGACCTAAATCCTTTTCAATTACCAAGCACTAGCATTTGATGTTCTATTCAACTACCATAAGCTAGTAACTAATATCCTAACTCTACCACCTATGAGAAGTAAACTAGTAGTGACAATGGAAGGTGGGTCCATAGGGCTTGGAGTTCCAAGGCTATCAACTCCACTAGCACTAGTAGTTTGTTAGTTGATAAGATTGAGATGGGAGGAACATTTAGATTGTTGGGCAAGCATTGTCAATATAATCATGCAAAAAAGCATTAACTTGTTTGTGAAGATAATGAAAGAATTCTACTCCTAGAAGGAAGGTTTCTTTCCTTGATATTGATGTTAGTCGTATGAAGGTTGAACATGGAAGAAGATGTGTGTGAAAAATGGGGTACCATGTTTTTTCAGAGACCTCTAAAAACGTGAAAACCAAACATAGTTCAAGAAAATAATTTACAAATATGTTTCAAGTATGCAACACATTCTCCTTTACACAGGAGAACTACGCATCTGTTGTGTGTGGATGTGTCCACCACGGGCACTTGGCTCCAGATTCTTTACCAAAGGATGGAGTTTTTAGTTTGGTTTGAAAGGTAGAGATATGATGGCCATCATATGGTGAACACTGAAAATAAGCCTAGTTGTGAACTACACCTTCTATGTCTTGTAACCACCCATGATTCCATTTTTGTATTTCCGATTTATAAAATATTAGCTTTCACAATTTACCCATATTTATAAATCACACCCCCCCATATCAGATACCTTTTGGATTGAGGAAAAATCTTAAATTACTTCTAAATGATACAACGGAATTATGGAATTCACTATTGTCCCCATCAAATTGTAGATCATGAAGTGGAAGGGGATTCAAGGGTGGGAAATTCAAATGAAAGCATACACATTTTTGGTTGTATATGTTGATACACTTTTAACTTGTAGTTTATCCAAACCTTCAATTTCAACATGAGCGAAATTCACATAATTTGATTGTTCATGAATCATATATAATATATGAATCTTCAATGATTTGTTCAAAAAATAAGTGGAGCTTAGATCCAAGCCATCATCACTGTAGGACTGAAACCAAGATCATTTAATTTAGCTTTGAACTTCAACTAAACTAAAAAAAGGTCTGATTGCATGACTTCACCAAACAATCATTCCATTGCTACCACAACAAACTTTTTTAGGATTCTCTGTGGGACCATCAAGAAAAACTTGAATTTCTCCTATGCAAACATGAAATGGTTTGTTTGGCAATTGGAAAATACAAAGAACCCCTATTTCACAATGGGAAAATTAGAATAAATCATTCAAATATTGGTCCCACAAGTACCTTGGAGGAGTTTTCCCTGTGAATTTTGATAATTCAATTTCAATTTGTTAGAGGTTTCCACTCTTTTCCCTACATGGGATGCCAAAAACATTTCAAGGAACTAAAGGACTGAAAGCTGAACATTATCATGAACCTAAACATAGCCTATAGGTACATCACAAGGTGTAGGAAGGGGAGGGTTTTAAGTACCCCTACTCCTCAAGAGTGCGAGGGACCTTAAACCTTAAGTAGGTGAAGATCCATCCTCTTTTCTAGCAAAGCATATTCCCAGATATATTAAGGCGCTCTCCAAATATACTTAGAAAAATTTCCCTGAGTGTTTTACAAACCAATCATGTGTTCTTACGTCGAGGAGAAGATAGGTTGAAGCAGCGGTGATCAGACTTGTAATTCCAAGAAAATGGAAACAATAGTTTGCTAACTTGAACAGAACTTGGAGAGAATCTACTGTGTCTGCAGCACTTAGATGAATGACAGAACAACAGCATGTTTGAACGAGCTCTCTGTATATTGCAACAAGATTTTTTGTGCAGACCTTTGCAATATATATATATATATATATATATATATATGGATACGTTTCGGGAAGTCTCCAAGTTGGTGGTGTCGAACAGGTGGCCAAATAGCTGTTTACATCAATTTCTAGAAACCAATCTCAAGATGGGATGATTCCTATGGGGTAAGTAGCCCTATAAGCCCCGGCTTGAGCCCTCTTTCTAAGACGAGGATAGTGTAATGTAGGCTACAAGGCAAGTGCACTCACGTCACATTGCGTCCCCTTTTCAACAAGAGGTTGCTATAATGTATTATGAAGCGTGCCGGATACACACCATTGTGGCTGGTAAGGTACCTCTGAGGAATTTTGGGGGGCCAGAGTTTCCAAACAGTCTGTGAAACAGGCACAATGCTCCATAAGATAATGGTTTTCATGATTTGCACAATGGGCATGTGGATTTTGACCAATGGGTAGGTCAGGTAGACCTAAGAAGACCTGTCCATTGTGCCTTGTAACAGGACCATAGTTCCATGGACAGGTTTAAATCGGAGGTTTAAAAACGGTTTAAATCGGTTTCTAAAAAGTGAAAAAATAGGAAGTTCAAAAAACGGACAAGTATAAAAATGTTTTTGTTCATTTAGCTCAAAGTACACATAAGATCGAATTTTTCACGTACTTGAATTTCTCAACACCTAGTGGCTTGCTGTGACAACGATCCAATATCAGCAAATCGTGGTCGAATGTGTGGTCAGTTGTGTTGAGATTCTGAATCATCTTCAACAACCCGTTGACTCTCCAAAGCATCACCCTCTTTAGTTTCTGAACCAGTATCTTGCCGAGTTTCTGAACCACTCACCTCATCATCATTTGGTGAAACAACTCGGCTAGCTCTTGAATCCTCAAATGAAGATTCTGGGGAAGTCCTAGACTTCCCCTGCCCCCCTTCATCAGCATCTCTGTCGGATCTCCACCCAACAGCTTCTTCTTGCCGTCACATTTCTCCACGGTACAACATTCTCTCCAAGTTCCGAGCAACTATCGCGACGATGATGGAAGGCTGGAACGATTCGGTGCTCCTAAGCGAAATCGGGATTTTCGGAACTTATCCTGTTTTTTCCGTAAATAATCCGAAAAGAACCGATTCGACCAATTTTCGGTTTTTTTGTTTTCCAAAACCGCGGTTTATTGGAACTGTGAACAGGACCCAAAAAAAAGAGACAGAAAAGGCCATAATATAGGGATATGAAAATCATTAGGGTACCCATGTACAAGGCAAGCACATTTTCACTTTGGATTTCAAGTCTCCTTTCCAAGAAGAAGTTGGTGCAATACAATCCTTGAAGTGTATTCACGTTTCGCTTCAAAGTTCAGCCCCCTTTTTAAAAAGAGGCTGGTTTAATGTACAAAAACATGGAAAAGCTCATGATGAATTGATATTAATTGTGGTACGCAATTAAAAGTGTCGTTTTCAATTGTTGCAAACGACATTTTAAATTAAAATTGACAAGTTGCAAAAGACAGTTTTCTTCTGTTTAAGTTAAGGATTCGAGTTTCTACAATAATTTGAGGTGAAATTCTAATGCTGTTCAAGGTGTGTGCCGCTTCAATTTTGTGCGCTAGGGATCAATGAACTCCTCTAAGCCTTGCTTGGCAAAGCTCATGAGGGGGTTGCACATTGCACATTAAGAAACGCTAGGGCTAAATTGCAACGTTCAGAGGGAGATTTAATTAGTTGCCATGCACTACCCTAAACCCTAAACTAATCACATTTAACTTTTGCAAGTGGTACCTAGGTATCATGATCTTGGACGAGAGAGTCTAAAGAAACTTGGATGACTGGTAAAGAGTTGAACAATGAATTTGAATGAATCTAGTTGATTTTACTACAAATGCGTCGAATCTCTCCTCCCTTCTTACCTGTTAAAACGCCGACGTTACCGAGCTTGAGCATTGATCTTGCGAAGCTGGGTCCGAAGGGTGTGAAATTCCTGGCAATGTTTCTGATCAGCTTCACAGTTCTGGGATCATGAGTCAGCTCTTGGTCGATTTGGAGAATCCCGTGGTTCATTCGAATCTGCGTGAAATAGCTGGCGTCGACAACGAAATCCGTGCCTTGGTCTAGTGGGACTGCATTGCCAAAACTGTCGAGATTGGGTGGACACACTTTCCTCAACGACGCCAGGAGAGCTACATCCATGGTGGGATCGGGTAACCCAGTCGCTTGGAAGTCGTAAAGACGGTCGTTGAAAAACACGCAGTGTGCGACTCCAACGGTGTGAGCTCCTGCAGGTAATCAATCCCGGCGTCATGCATGAGATGTACAGCTGCAGCTAGCAGGTTATATATAATTGCGAGCTGCTCAGCTCAATGTGAAATTCAGCTTCCTGCAGCCTAGAGCTGGTCATATAGCATATTTCGTATAATTCAGGAATTGTGATCAAGACTGCATGCAGATCATCTCTTTAGAGCACCTTCACCGGTCCTCAGTATGTGACCCTCCACTGAAATCTTGGATGAAGTGCAGCAGTCATATCCAGTGAATCCACTTGAAGTCTGCTGTCACTTTGGAAAAATGCACAGCTTTGACGGCCCTCGAAGAGCCTAATAACTAGAGTCAAATCATATTTATTGATTGCTTGGCTAGATAGTCTGATTGGTATAGATGGGTTGCTAGTAGGAGTCTCCCACCCATTTGCAGTCTCAGTTTTAGTTTTATGGGTGAGGTAGGAAAAAAAGTAAATAACTAAAACTTGGATGTGAGAAATATTTTTGCAAGATCACATAAAGAACACCCCGCTGGAGATGGTCTTACTATACTACTGTGGGAAACATTTGCCACACTGTATGCAAGCGGGTGGGTAAGGACGCTGTTGTATACCTAGAAGACTGACGAGGTCGTTGATGTTGAGGCCGATGGAGCTGAAAGCAGCAAGCGCATCTGACACAGTATCTTGGGGTCCGGGCAAATTGTTGACGTCAAGGATCCGTGACACACGACCATCCCTACGTCCGGTGGGAAACGCAATGAAGGGTCCTCCAGACTGCGAAACCACCAGAGTTCCACAATATTATGATCAATTTCAGCAGCTCTGTTGGAACACAAAGGAGCTCTTGGATGATTCCTTGTGGGAAAATTGTCTAACTTTACCTTCAAGAATAGATGTAAAAACGCAAGTAACAGGGAATTGTGCAACACAGGGAGTTTTGCAAACATTCCCCGGGAGCTTCATAGGGAAAGTTCAATTAAGCCATCTAGAAGGGTACTGTGAACCAATGTCAAAGTGGAAGTTGGTAAATTTTTCTATGGTTGGAAAACCCCTATTGGGGGAAACGAATTTTCCCTTTGACATCAGTGGTTCTAAGAGGGATCTCTAAGAGGGATTTCTAAACTGAGAGCTTCCCCACATTGCACACAGGGAGTTGTACGAAACTCCTTGTGTTAATTAAACAATGGAGGTTACGATGTCGGCCTACCATAACAACAGCATCGCGAGTGGCGAGGGCGATGATGTCAGCGCAGGAAACAACTCCCGGGCAAGCTTTCTCAAGAGCTGCCTTGGCTGTATCGATCAGGTCGAGGCCGTGGATAGTCAGATTGGGACCTGCATCCAACTCCGCTTGGTTTCGAGGAGTGCTCTGAATGAGTATGGATGCATCGCAACCCTGCACACATAAACAATTTCCGTGGACTTCTTATACAACGATGATAAAAAACAGGTCATGTGACACCATGATCATGCATTCATTCTTCAGAGGGTCGACTGCATGATCACCGCTACTAGTAGCTTGTTGAGTGTAGTAGTCATCATCTGCATCATCACAAGGTTGATTTATTCTAGTGCACAACAGGAGAACTTATCATACCCTAATGAAGCAGTCGTGGAAGAACATGCGCAGAAGACCAGCAGTGATGGTTTTGTCCGCAGTCCACTTTTTAATAACAGCAGCTGCGATGATCTTCTCCGCGTTCGGGCAGGAGCTGCTGTAGAATCCCACTCCATAGGTGATTGGGGCAGGAACTTTCTTTCCGACGACGTGCAGCTCCACGCCCGCCTCTGTCTCAGCTACCCAGTCGGTCGTCGATTCGACTGAATAACACATGCAGCCGCCCATCAACTGTGGCAGCATCAAGGCTGCTGCAGCGAGCTGCAGTACCGCGCTGATCAGCTTCGACATAATTCCTGATCTCTTGATATTTCTGCTCAAATTACTCTACTATGCAGCTGCTATGTTCCACGCGCTCGATGAATATCGCATTCTAGCGCCCTGGAGAGATTTCACGAAGTCAAAAACCGTAGGACAAGGAGTTTTCGTTCAACTCCCTGTGTTGCACAATCCCCCGATACTTGCGTTTTTGGTCTATTCTTGGAGGTCAAGTTAGACAATTTTCCCACAAGGGAAGCATCCAAGAGCTCCTTGTGCGCGCGTAAGAACTCATCAGGTGTAAGAAGGAGGTTCTCGTGACGGCCAGCTCGATTGTCGTGTGCTTCTTCCTGCAGATTCCCGGCAAAAGCAAACTGCTTGTCATTTTAAGCTCATTTGCAAAGCTTAGCGTTCAGTGCACAGGTAGCAGACACGGTTATTTTAGGCGAGAGTTCACCAAAAAGCGAAATTAAAAATGAAAATTTTGGAATAAGAAGTGATTTTTGAGGTTTCAGTCGCCAGAAGTGAGGGAGGAAAAAATGGAAAACCGCCAGATTCATATGGACAAATATGGACAAATGATTTTATTTTCGGTGTTTTTCGCTGTTTCGAGGGTCAAGCTTTCCATGTTCTGGCCTTGAATTTGTTGCTATTTCTATTTAGAGTTCGCGCGCAAAAAGAGATCAGTTGACAGCTCCTTCATGACAGGACTAGTTGCTGAAA
>Ga0209208_10008344_pt1 | contig 13816 bp, 7 predicted proteins | sample S1TSphfallax_3_FD_187694 | JGI IMG/M metagenome (GOLD analysis project Ga0209208, IMG submission 187694) | Host-associated microbial communities from peat moss isolated from Minnesota, USA - S1T2_Fd - Sphagnum fallax MG (SPAdes) (version 2) | ecosystem: Host-associated > Plants > Peat moss >...
ACTCTGGACAATGTTACACCCACATCCATAGGCCAGAACAAGATAGATGACCATTGTGCCATTGGAGTTTTCCGTTCTGCATGGAATTACTGAGTTTCCAAACCACAAATTCAGTAACACAAAGTAAACAAATCCAATTGACTAAATATTGGATGGATGCTCTGTCTCGAATCTTCATTATTACAAGTAAAGGCATAGAAACTTGTGCCAGTGAGCACCACGTTTGCTTCATGTTTCAAATGCTTCAAACATGGTGAAGTAACAAGTGAAGCTAACTTGAAAAAGATCTACATTGATTGGCAAGGGCATGGGAAGAGAATAAATTAGCACTTTCATTGATAAGAGAAGTCTCACCCCCATGGATGAAGAAAGAATGCCTCAGCTGTGTTTAATCCCATGGATATTTCCACACAACAACAATAACACTAGTGATTCATTAACGTGGCTGTAGATATTCATTTGATGACCTCTTTGCAATCTACTACCTAAATTTCCTTAAAAAAGAAAAACAAGGTGATAACATGTTCACAAGTTACATAGTGATTATAATTTGTAGAGGATGAAGTGGAGGGAGTATTGTATATATTAAACCTTAAGTCCAAAAAACAACTAATTCATATTTCAAGCAGCTTCACCAATACCTCATATTTTCAAGGTCCTATGCTAATATTTATCAAATTTAACTTATTGTTTTAATCTTTTCTCAATCCCCACCTATAAACATGAAAAATGAAATAATATAAGGTGAAAGACTGCTTAAATTCAATCACTTGGGCCCAATTATTATAGTCGACCAATTAGGAACAATAGGTTTGGCATTTAGTGCCTTTTACAAGCATTGGATCCTCGATGCACATTTCCTTCCATTATTAGCCCTCTCCATCATAAAATAGCTGAACATCATTCAAAATAAATTGTGTAATCCAATTTATTACTTCCAGTGGAATTGCTCCTGGTTAACAAATTAAATGGAGGCAACAATGCAAACCACTATCTGGGGTCTATCCACAAATCAAAGAACCTTTTTGACCTCTAATCTTAGGTCTCAAGAAAATCAAAGACCTCATCAAATAACTTACCTTGAACCATGGGTTATTTCCTGAAACCCACTAGTTTTTTGAAAATTTCCAAAAACTGAACTAGAGTTTATGAACATTATCAAAAAAACTGTCCAACATTGGTGTAAACCACTCTTGGCAAGTTTAGTGTATTGGCTACATTCACATTTAGGTTTTGAGTTCTTTTTGGGATATCCAAATTAAAGGTTGAAAATTTTGTTGATATCAAATTTGGAATTAGATTGTGAAATCATCTCTTGTTGAAATTGAAACTTCAAACTGGACAAGATTGTTGTCCTTTTTATTATAGGTCCAAGTTCTCTAGACATATGAATATAAGGTTTTTTAAAAGTGCAACAACCAAGCCTTGATTTTGAGGTTGTTACAATTCCACTTTGAGCAAACCTTATGATATAAGGTGTGGTCATTGGCTGCATGTTGCATCACGTAACAAAAAAGATGAAAGAAGTTATGTCATCATTTTTTGATTTAGTTTCAAAATACAGTGGGACCTATTTTATAGTTCTACTTTAGTGAACAACCACTAGTTCAATGCATTAAGAACTAATGGTTTTCAATAACAATTAGTGATTGTTAATTCATGATTCGACCAACTCACAATTCCACTAGTTATCAATTCATTGGTTCTCCCTTTCCTCAAAAACAATCGAAAAATACCTCTTTCCCCAAAAGGACAAATCAATGGATATTTTCATTGTTTATGCCTTGTCTCATTGGTTGTCAAGGTTTCTCTTTTGATTATATCCATCCCCATTTCCTCCTACACTCCTACCCTAGTCCATGAGTGTTAGTACTTATTAAGGCAAGTTATTAAAATTAGTTGGATGCAATGTATATGGAATTAAACCTAATTTTAAACTGAATGTACAAGCTCCAATTGTTTTGGGAAATCTCTAGAAATGAAGGTGTCATAAATCTTGTAAAACATTTTCAAAACCACACTAATGATTATTCAAAATCAAAAAATCAAACAACATCGTTATAAATCCCACTAACTACAACATGAAAACCAAATCTAATCAAATTAAATTGGCATTATGATAATAAGTTATTCCAAATCCTAGTTAGGTAGCTATGAAACAAGTCGTTTCCAAGTTTACATGAACAATAATAGATTAAGCTTGTTGGTGTCTATTATTTCATGCTTTGTATAATGGCCAATGACCATTGGTTGACCACTATTGAATTGGTAAATCAATCCCCAACTAAAGCTAGATCATCAATTACTTATCATGGTGAAAGCCCTTTTAATATTCATCACTTAGTACATTTTCAACCTTGAAAGGTCAAGCTAAATAATTTGATTGAAAATTACTACTTAGTTGGAAATGTTATTCCAACTTTGAAATATGTGTGGAAAACTATGTAAACTTGTTGCTTTGGCAATGTTGGAATAATTTATTTTTAAAAAACTTCTTGTGTTTAATTAATAAAAGCAAAATCCACCCACACCTTGTATGTGTGCCTCCACCAACACTTGTCATGTCCAAAATAATGTGGAAGTTATTCCCCACCTTTACCCATAAACATGAAATATTGAAGAATGTATAGTGACAATCAATTAAATGGCATCACACATGTGCTAATCATTGTGAAAGTTAAACAAAGTGAATCATTCTTTTTAATTACCCTTTTGAAAAATACTATATTAGCATATTTACAAATCCAAACTTCATAGCAATGGTTCATTATAATGATTTCAAAATAGTGTTAATGTGAAGATCATCCATAAAAAAATGTTTACCCAAGTATGTCTACAAATGAATTTTGACAAGGAAAAATATTTAAGGTTCCTTCTATATTATTGGCTACTTACCACAAAATGATATAGATGTTTAACAATGTGGGGAGTGGGAAGGGGGGGAAATTTGGTGACAAAAAAAACCCATTTTTTTTTCCTAATTTTTTCATTTTTGACAAATTTTCACCCATATAAAACAATTATTTCCCATTACTTAAAGTTTGAATTTCATCCAAATTATAAGGTACATGCATGCCAATACATTTTTGTAAATAAAGTTGTTATAATATTTGTGAAAGATCTTAGATAATCTAATAACCTCAAATTGACTTAAGTAATTGAACTCCAACATCCCTCATTGAAATTAATCATTGATTTTTACACGAAAATTGTCTAACATTGTATTCCATGGTACCTAAAGCATCTCCATTGAGTAAAACCTAAGTTGTTAGGGAATTTACAAGTTGCAAATTGTCGCAAGAATGTTTTGTTCGATCACAACCACCACTACATCACTAAACCACTCCCCCTATAAACTATTTACCTTGGTTACCTACTTGTTTGTGCAAAAGATGTAAACATGGAAGGTGATTTGGAAAAATTTAACATTAAAATTTTTGATGTGCTCCACCACTAGACAAAAAAAATTTGGAATCCCAAAAAAAGATTCACATCCATGATGACGCACACACCCCCACACTCTTTGAAGGATTCAAATGAGAATCCAAAAGTGAAAATAGCGGAAGAAGAAAGAATTGGGATTACATTTCTTGGTTCGCAGCACTTCAGGGGTAAGAGGGGCATGCTAGAACTTCGGGATGGAGACTAGGATGAGTGACAAGTGGGTCAATTATTCACATGAACCTACACAAACCAAACAACAACTTGGTTAATGCATAGTTGGAGCATTTTTGGTGCACAGACGAACCACGAACATACATAGACTCAAAAAACTCACCACAACCTAAACTTGGAGGAAGTCATCACCTTCCCCCTTATAGTATTCTCTATGATTAACCAAGGGGGTTCCATTCAAATGTCATTTTCTCAAGACTCCCAAGTCGGGAATCCTGAAATTGGGACTCTTGTTATTTTGGAGGCCCATAAATTCTTTCAATTGAAGTGAGGTATAAAGCAAAGTTGTAGCCCTCGTCGAGATCTTTCCAACAATATGTGGCTCGCCACCTTCACACAAGTAAATTAGGGTGATTATTGACTTTTAGTGGTCGGGAGTCAAATTGACATTTTGACTCCCAACCCTTCTCTTAGCCATCACTTGTGTTTTAAGTACTCAAATGGACCATGTGAGCCCATTTTAAACATCTACATCTCAAGAACTTTCTAATGCCATAATGAAGTCCTTAATCCAATGAATTTTGACCCTTGAAATTGATGTCTGAAAATTTGGGACTCCAACTCCAAAAGTATGAATACACTTTGGAATGTGTGGGTTCATTCCCTCACACACTCCCTTGCACTCCCGAGAGTGCACATGTGACTCCCGAGTTGCATTCTTGGCCCACACCTTTCCATGCATGTACCTTAGTCGTGAACCCAAAGTTAAAATCATGACACATGATGACACACATGCAAATTCTTCTCTTTCACTCAATTTTCATCCATCCCCACATCCAAGCCATTACAAATGATTCGAAAGTAAATGCCAATGTGTTTGCCTTGGAAAGGAAACTTATCAATGATGCATTGAAGTATGGAATTTTCATTGTGTAATGGAAAATTGAAACATGAATGTAAAACTTTGAGATCATCGTAACCACAAATTGAAAGCTTGATTGCATTTCAAAAGTGCAAGAAATATGTAAATATATAGAAAGGAAAGAAAAACACTATAATACATCATGGCAAATTGGCAATTGTAACAAAGATAATAACTTTCTTTATGTTTGGTGCTTTGATGATTACATTGTTCAAGTAAGAAATGCCAACACTACAAAAGAGCAAGAAGAGGTTGCTTCATCTAGTAAATTAGTTTGCTTGCTTGTGTAAAAGATCACATGACGAACACAAAAACCATTCATGAAAACAAAAAATTGGTCAAAAAAATCAAAGCAAACAAGCAATTTGAACAACAAACAAATGCAATAAAATAACAAGCAAAAAATATGAGACATTTTTTTTTCCATTTTGCATTATATGAAACATTTTGATGAATATTATTTTGGGTGAATGATGTCAATCTAAGGAGATCCAACTAACTAGGTTTGTTTCTTGTAATGTACATGTTATGATGGGACCATTACACTAACATTTTCATTTACACTAGCACAAGCCACCATGTTGCCATATGAAAGGTGTTTTGGCATATTGTAGTGGAGATGTTTTAAGTTATATTATTTTAAATAATTTTATTAGATTCGTGGTCATAAGAATTTGGTACAACCTCATTATGTATTAACATGATGTAATGATCCCCAAGAAAATATGAACTCCCATATACATGAATAAAAATTCATCTTCAAAATATAATATGTACCCAAGTTTGGATTCATTGGTGGTTCTTTAAATATTTCCAAACCCAAATATTCAAATATTCATGATTAAAAAATTCATTAAAAATGTGAAAGAATGAATAGTTGATTTAATTGACTTTTGAATTTCTTTGCAAATACCCATGACCAAAAGTTCTATTATTTCCAAAACTTTGACATTGCCATGATTGATGGTTCTTTAATCTTCTTGAATTGGAGGTTATAATTCAAAAGTGAAAACTACCCAACATTGGTTTGGTCCTCCTTTTATTTTGTTGAAGTTTGAAAAATTAATGCCCACATGGCATTAATTCTTACTATGATATAGTCTTTTAGGAAATTTCACCCAAGGTATCAATGTGCGTTATTCATGCATTCAACATGTTTTGAAATAATTGTAATATATCAAGTTTTTTGCAAATATTTTGAAAATTTAAACAAATTTTACACATATTTCTTGTGAATTAGGCATGATATACATTTATCTAGTGGGCATTATGGGTCCAAATTTTTTAAGGTGTACTAAATTCTTGTCACAACATCCCCTTTTTGTTTTTTACCCAGTGCTTTCCTACCATGTAAAAACACATTTGTGGATGAATATGATGGAATATAAAATCGTAATGGTTTAAAATATGGTACTTATGAAATATTTGACACTTTTTTGTTCATTATTTTTTATTGGGATCAAAATATATGGTTAAAAACGATTACAATAAAAATTAAATCCTTTTTGTTTTGGGTGGTACACCTTAAAGGATTTTCATCCCTTTCTCTTTTATTTAATATTGACTTAATTTGGTAAAAAATATCATAATGAAATCTGAAAGCCAATTTTTTTTGTGGCAAAATTTTACAATTCAAAAAAAAATCTATCTTAAACTCATTTTTTAAATAGAAAAAAAAAATCACCACAATTTTTTGTAATATGAAGGGTGTTTAAGATTTATACTTTCACATTTTGAATATTTGCAAATTTGGCTACATACATTAATGGATTATTGCCACTTGAACAACATCATAAAACTAAAAAAAACATTAACGAAGTCTACATCTACCAAGGGCTATAGTTGAAAGGTTGCAAACTTATTCATATAAGTTCCAATTGAATTGAAATTCATTATAACAATGTGATTAATAATTTAAAGACCCATTGCTATTAATATGGCCTTGATTAAAACAACACCTACATTAGTACAATTATAGTAAAAATCTCAAAGCTTTTGGGCAACTTCTAAACATTACATGTGTATGATTGTCGCAACCCTACTTTGAAAGAGTGTGAGGATGAGACTCACACTCCTGAAATGGGAACTTGGGAGTCCTCCGGGACTCTTGAAACTTTAGAGTTTGATTGCAGGGGTCAAAACACTTCGCATTGAGGCGTTCTTTATATCATTAGAAAGATATCGAAGTGTATATGTTGAAAATGGGCTCGCATGAGTCATTTGAACATCTCCAACACAAGTTAGGGCAAAAAGAAAGGGCAAGAGTCAAACTAAGAGTTTGACTCCCGACCACCAAAAGTCGGGAATCAACCCGACCCCGATGTGTGTAGGAGGAGTGCGACACAACATTGGAAAGCTCTCGACAAGAGCTACAACTTCGCTTCAAACCTTGTCCTAATCGGAGGTCTGAGCAAAGAATTATAGTCCCACAAAGTTGTGAGAGTCCAAACCGTGGCAGTTTCGGGACAAAAAACCATTCGGATGTGGGTGCTGCGGGGAGGCACAGAGAATACTATATGGGGGAAGGTGATGGCTTCCCTCGAGTCTGGGCCGTGGTGAGTCTTGTGAGTCCAGAGTTGCCCATGGCTTGTCTTGGCACTAAAGGTGCTTTAGAAATTGTACTAACCAATTTGTTGGTTGGTTTAGTGCAAGTACGAGTGAGTAACTAAAGCTTGTCACTTTTCTTAGTCCCATCCTAGAGCCTCATCACGCCCATGTACCCCTTTTAGTGCTGAAAGCTAGGAGCGTGCCCCAAGTTCCTCACAACTCCATTGTTTAAATAACTTAGACCCATCTTGGGTCTAACTAAGAACTTAGGAGCGTGTCAACGATCCTAAGACAAAATTAGGTCTTTGAATCAAAATTTAACATTCCCCATAACAAATATATCTTCTAAGAAACTTGATTGTTTAAAAAGGTGAAAATATGGCATTAAACACCTCCATTCTAAACCAACAAGTTTTTTCCATCACACTATTCAGGCCTATTTTTGGAACATCCATAGTTTTGTGTTGTTCCACACACTTTGTTTCCCCCACCAACTAAACTTTAAGTTGCTTTAACAAAGTATTTATTAATTATTCATGTCACCCAAGTCTAGGATTTGAACCCAAGACTCTAGAAAAACCATTGATTATACCCATCATCAGTGTACATTCTAACCTAAATTATAATTTCATGAAATTCTTCTCCTTCTTTCATAGAACATAAGTCAAAGCTTATGTAAAACTATATAAGATCACACAATTACTCAAATAGTGTGTTGGACATAACTCAACAAGCGTGTTTAACATCTTGCAGGAAAATATTCAAATAGGTTTTAGTTCACCTTAAATAGCAAGATGTATCCAATTATTGGGCATTATTCTTCTCATATTTGTATACAATGCATCCTCCTTTTTATTATCATTCATTATAAAAGAATGTGGTTTTTCTCACTATGAGTTATTTTACAAGTTTTTTTCCTAGGGATACAAATATCACACGACAGGTTCAAGGTGGAATTAAATACTAATGATGAATGGAAGCCATATAAATTACAAGACAACAACAAATCTTGGGTTTTTCAACTAGTTAATAAAATGACTATTTTTAAAAAACTTACAATTGTAACTACAAGTTCATGTTAATGACTACGTAGTTGTAAAAGACATTATGGTGCCACATGGCATTATCATTTTGTGATTGTAGTCAATATCATGACTTGATGGTTTTTACACAAATATTAAAATTTCAAAAAAACATTTTTAATGTATTTTTAATCATCCAAAATTAGGTAATAACAAATTTCCATTCATTCTACAACTTTTGGTAAATAATAACAATTTATGGATGTGTGATGCTAACATGGCAATGAGGTTGACTAGTAGTTGCAACACCTCATGATGTGTGACATTAACTTTACATCATGCTTCATGTCATTCATTTGATGAATTAATTTCATTTATTAGCTAGATGAAAATATTGTTGTCCTTTGCAATTAATATCAACTCGGTTTCCATGTGATGATGACATGACATGCCATTTGGTAATAAGGTGTCACAAATTTTCATAACAATCCATGATATTTTGTGACACCATAAATTTTTGTGTGTTCTAAATTTATGGCACCAATATTTGTCATGGCATGCCATATTTTTTTGTGTGCCATGAGGTTTTTGAAGTCATGAATTCACGTGCATGCGTATGTGTACTAAACATTCTATTATTAATTGCAATTATGATTATAATATTAATAGTTATTTTGAAAAAGGTGACACATCATTCTTTGACTTTTAACTATTTAAGACACTAGCTTATGTTAACATACCTATTAAATTAACTTATGTATGTAGGCTAACTTGTAAGTTATTTAACTAGATAATAATAAATTTACTACATCTAGTATGTTTAAATATATTTTAAAATAGGTTACTCTACTAATATGTTAACCTAGGTAGGTTTTCCTAGCTTTAGGTTTTTTGCCAAGTCAACCTAGGTAGCCTCATTACAAGATATTTTATCAAGTTTGTAACCATTTCAAATTCGTGTGTAGTTTATTATATGTGACTATGATGTGATTAGATGCAACTAAATGCAACTATGATGTGACTAGATGTGATATAATTATCCTAGGTTTTTCTTTTAGCCTAAGAATGCCTACATTAACTTGGGCTAGGTTAATAAATAATATAAGTTGACAAACTTATTTATCTTAAGTCAACTTAAGAAGGTCTAGGTCTAGGTTAAGTTGGTAGGTAGTTAGGGTGGCCAAGGTTAATTCAAAGCAAAAAAAAATGAGCTTTATAACTTTGTGTTAAATATAATTGGTATAAAAAAATGTGGTAGTGCAATGGATGAGGACTTGAACCCCAAAGTGAAGGTGAGGGGTTCAAGTTTTCACTCTTTCAACCTATGATACCTAGGCCATTTGGTTTAGGTTAGGTAGCCTAATCTAGGTTTCTTGGGTTGGGAGTTTGACACGTGTTTTTAATCTAGGCCACCTAGCTTAGGTTAAGTAGCTTCAGTTGCCTAACATAGGTAGTTAGCTTAGTTATGTTAAGTTAGGTTGATTGTTGGCTAGGTGAACTAAGCTAGGTTAGGCTAGCTTGACTTTTGGTTATGTTAATTAAATGGGTTAAACTAAGTTGACTTTTGGTCATATGTAATGATTCATAATGTGTTTATAGATTTTTGACACATGTCATCCATCCATCAAGGCATCCTTTGTAACATTTAGTCAAATGAAACAATTAAATTTGAAATGGTGTGCACTTTACATGTCATACCAAGGTCATTAATGACATGGAATTTCAATATTGAGCCAAAATAAAAAAAAGTAATCAATAAGATGATTGGGCTTTGCAACTAAATGTCCTTTGTGACTAAATGGGTGAAATGACATGGCTTAAACAACTCATGAATGACTAGTTGCATATGTATTTCCTAATTAGGATCTAATCGCAAAGCTTAGTCACAAAACACAACATGTGTTGATGTGAAGTAATGGGTTTTGTTGGTCCATAATTGGATATTAATGTATTTAATTAAATTAAAAATAAAAATCTAACGATTGTTTAACAATTTTGAACCCTTATCACTTATAGTTTACACAATTCCTTTTCTATTACTTCAAATTGAAGTCTATCAAGTTTACAAAGTTCTTTAATTACTATAATTATTACGTTTAAAAATTGATGGGAATTCATAATATTTTATTATTCTTCCCTTCTTGCAATTCTTGTTCACTAATATTTTTATTTTTTTTAATATCACACTCACACACTCACATCAAGTTCCAATACTCACATTTTTTTCACACGTTCGCACATATCCCAAAAAAACAAACATTCTTCTCTTTCCTTTGAGCCCACTTGCCCTTGCCCATGGTGAGCCTTTTCCTCCTTTGACCATAGAAGGTGAAGGAATATCCTCTCCAATAAATTGTTTTCCATCTTTCACAAATCAATGAGGGTTGAAAACAATCTATTTAATTTCTTCTTAAATTGGAATGATTGTTGAAGGATTTCATCATCTTGCAATCATGTTGTGATGAAATTTTTCACATCCAATGAAGTTATTAGAGCCCATCCTTTCCTTCATCTTGATTATCTTAATATTCTCAAGCTTGATTTGTTGTCTTGGGCAAAAGCATGGTTAGGTGTCTCAAAAGTGGGATTTGAAAGTCCATAATCTAACACTAGCGATATTTTTGCAGTTTTAACAATTATCAAACCATAAATCCTATAATCATCCCTTATGCTTTTAATCATAAATATTAATAAGCCAACCTAAGAATACCCCTAAACATTTGATTGATAAAAAATACATGTAAATTTTTTTTTAAAAATGTGAAATGGACTCTCAAGGATAAATTTTATAACAATGACACCATTTTAAAATTTTAAGATTAAAAAATATATATATTACAAAAGTTTCAATGCACTTCACTAATAAATTCTTCATTTGATGATTTTTTTTTAAATTTTTGTTTTGACACTACTTTGCCATTTTTTTGAATCCACATTTTTCATTTTCTTTGTGATAGACGTAGTGTTGTCATTTCAAAAGTCCATTATGAGTCCATAATCTTCTTAAAATTCATCCAAAAATATTATAATGATTCTCATTAAAGTCTATGACAACATGAATAATTAAAAAATTGACAATGTTAATTTTGAATATGACTTTAAATTTTACATTTGTATGTAATCCAAAATAATTACAAGTGTGACAATCCAAACAATCCCCTTATTCATGTTTTCACCCTACTTTCCTTTTAACATTTGACTAAATGTTTTAATGTCTTTCCATCTAAATTCATCCAAGGTAACTACACATTAAGATAAACTACCCAAATAAATATATATTAATCTTTTGTTCTTTTTCTTGTAACTAAGTTGATTTGGGCGTAATATCAATCATTCATCAACCCAAGGTATATTGTTTACTTGTCTAGTACATACTAATTATTATTTTTAATGTATTGATTACTTGTTTGATACATAATCAAGTTAGGATATAATTCTTTTACCATAAGATTTTCATTATCATCCTAATCCACTGTTAAAATTTAAGCATTTATTTTTTTCATCAGAATTAAGACATATATTTTGATTGAATTTTGATGCCAATAGATGATCAATAATCTTACTCTTAATCATAATTATAAGTTTATTTTAAATTATTTTTCTAAACACAAAAATCATTTTGACACCATTATGAATACTTTTGAAATGTGTGACCTTGATGTTGCACCTACCAATGAAAAACATTTAATTGATTCACAAGCTTTAAATTTTAACCTCACAACAATCAAAACATGAACAAAAACTAGGTAGAAAGGTTATGCACACCAAGGTCAACTAATCAATGTAGGATGGTCCACCATTGCCTTTTAAGGCTTGTCCATTGGCAATTTATTTAGAGTTCATTTTTGTTTCCAAGGATGGGCCAAAGCAATTTGCTTAATGTTAGGTTGAAGATGATGTGAATTTATTCTCAAAGACTTGGGTTATTGACGATGGGCACTATTGTTGACTAAAAGCCTAATTAGCATTCTTCCCATGGAACAACAAGTCAAATACATTGTTCATACTATCTATTGACTTTTCAATTTTTTACAATTGTAATTTTGATTTGCTTGCTAATATATGGTCTACTTGAGGTCATGAAGTTGTTATTTTAGTTTGATTTCATTGTTTTAAGGATTCTAAAAGTTGAAGTTAGAGTAATGATGCTTTAAAATTAGTGTTCTAAGAATATGGTGAGTAAATTGTTTTTGCTTGAAGATAGTTTGCAAAACTTCTTCATCATCATTAAGAAATGTGTGGCACTAAGCAACACTTACATCCCCAACTATCAATAAAACATGATATGTTCCTTTTTCAAATACCCATTTGTAACACTAATAAAATAATGATCTTACCTTACAATAGACCCTACTAATTTCTAAATTTAATTAATCTAACATCATGACAAAAATAAGTAAGAGGTGTCTTCTCAAATGGCAACACCCACACAATTGACACAAGCTATTAGTGATTGTTAATTGGAAGCTTGTAAGGACACATAATCTTTAAAACCTAAGATAATTGTTAAATGAAAAAGTCATATAACATAATGTTAATTTAAAAGACTCACTCTCACACAAAAAGCCATGACTCATGTTTGAAATAAACTTTTTGGTTTTCATCCATTACAATGTACAATATGTGATGTTCAAAGTGTGCAAAACATGTGTGTGATATGTGTCATTACCTAATGTCAAATGGCCATTTTAATGTAATATGTGTCACAATAGACATCTCATATTGTATATTGGAATGGATGAAAATCACAAACTTGTTTACTACACACATGTTATGAGGGATGACTTTTTGTGTTAAGAAAAACCACCTTGTCTTGGAGTGATTTACTAGAGCAGACACTTCCATTATCGTTTCTTGCCAACTGCTTTTCTCTGGAAGGTGTTGACAACAGAACTTGGAGGTTGCGCATGACTTCAAAGTTAAGAGATTTTGCTAATATCGGATGAATTAATATGCACATGTGTCCCTCCCAGTATAGTATGATATCAATTATGCACTTCAGGTAATGGTGGGGCCTTCAGACAGTTGACATAGTGGGAGTTGTAGCCCAAATGCACAGTATTTGAAACTTCTCGTTTGGTCCGCTCATCACGTAAGTTAGTTGGTAGGTGCCCGTCTACCTTTGCAGAGTCCTTGCCTTGACTTTAGATCGACGCCTCTATTTGGAACTTGACGTTTGCCTTATCGTATGTTCTGTGTCCCTTTGGTATTTTCCTATGGCCATGTACCAAAACATTTTTTCTCTGCTGGCCTCAATGGGAGTATTGTGAGCATGTCCCTGCCAAATTTCCCCTGGCATGAGCCTAGACAAAAAGAGCTGCTGAACATGGTTAGGAAGATAGTTTGTATTCATCTGAACACCAAGTGCTTGCAGATTCAAATGAGTTGAAAGTTCCATAAAAATATTATCAGACATATCTATTGATGCCTAATTTAGGTTTTTTGTATGCATGAGTGAGGAACAGCCTTGATTTCAAATTGTCAGTTGTAAAAAGGTCCATAAGAAACTAAGAACTTCCTCTTCATACAGTAAGTTTTTTCTCATTGCACAAAAAAGTTGGGTAATTTTAAAAAATATTCTTTTTCTAGTGTAAATTCAACTAATTTGGCTAGTTTTTGGAAAAATTCTCCACATCTTTATACAACAAAATTGAAAACAAAAACCCTGTCCTCATCACCAAGAAATTAGCTTGAAAAAAATCCAACAATA
>Ga0209208_10008345_pt1 | contig 13814 bp, 6 predicted proteins | sample S1TSphfallax_3_FD_187694 | JGI IMG/M metagenome (GOLD analysis project Ga0209208, IMG submission 187694) | Host-associated microbial communities from peat moss isolated from Minnesota, USA - S1T2_Fd - Sphagnum fallax MG (SPAdes) (version 2) | ecosystem: Host-associated > Plants > Peat moss >...
GTTCATCAAAACCCCTATAACTTATTACTTCTTTCTTCACCTTTCCTTCTTCTAGTTTGCTTGCAATTTAAGCATAAGAGAGAACTCCTAAATTCACTCATAACCCAACCAAAATAAAATGAAAATCAAAAGCTTTTTTCAGTCGGTACTTCAGCCACCACTTTCTTCACATCAATTCCCTTGTGTCTGCTGCCACCAGATTCATTGATTCCTGGAACAGTCCTAGTTAGAGGGTACACCCGGGCTTCTTTAGGGTCTCTTAGTGGAAACCCAAGACTCACTCATATCTACGTATATTGCTCTAACTGGAACTGTTCCAGTTAGACAGTTCCAGTTAGAGGGCGAAACCCACCTTTTCGCCCACCTTTCGGTAGAGTCTCTTGGGCAAGGAATAAGACACTTAGGGTAGATAGGCCGGTGAGTAAGCACTCTAGAGTTATTTTTTCAAATTTTTTGAAGCAAACTAAGGTAAACTGGCCCATCATCGAACATTAGTCTATCATCAAACATTTTGGCAGATCTTTCTCAATTCTTCTCCATTTTGAGTGATTTAAAATGTTATAGGAGCGCCTTCTCAAGCTTTACAAATCATCTTTGAAATGTAAAGCCAAAGGAGCAGCCAAAAAAGAGCAATAAAGAAAATATGTTTTTTTAAATTGCAAAACATGCTTTTTTTTTCATTTTCTTCCTTCCTATTTCATCAATGCATAACTTTCTTATTTTATGTTCAAATTGAGCAATTTAAACTGCTCTGAATTTGTCATCTTAAAGCTTTGCAAATCATCTTGTAACTCTAAAGGCAACATATTAATATTTAAAGATTTTCTGATGGGTTGAGAAATAGACTATGAGTTGTTTGATCGAGAATTTTTTGTAAAAATGACCCCCCTATTTCGAGGGATCGTAAGGTTCTTGCCTCTAGCCCATTTTTGTCGATTTTTAGTGCGATAGATGCAAAGGGGAGGGCTCCATCTATTCTTTGGACACCATAAACAATGGGCCTTCCTGCAAAAATGGCAAGAAATCCTACCTTAAGTGTACTATGACCAGTCTCTCTACCTTATCACTCATACTCTTCCTGTGTTTACTGCATTGCTCCTTTACTTCTGTCACTCAAAAACATTTGGAGCCCTCCAGTTCGTCGGTCCAATTACACAAAAATCACTCAATTTGGTTCAGGAATGAGGAAAATATTAAAAAGTGTTCGATAATAAATACATGTTTGATGATGGGTGATTATACCCTAAATGCGAAATTTTGGCTCTTGGGTGACACCCAGATTCGTCCTGGCACCTCCACATCGCGCTTCCAACCATGTTTCTCACTAAACACTTAAACTATTTGCACATAGCAAGCCCTACACTTGATTAGTTTCAGCATTCATATTTGTCTTGTAACCTAAGGCTAACCTTGACTTTAAGACAGGTGAGATTCAACCCAATGTGGACTTCCAAAGTGGTTCAACTCATTGCATGGGATTATCATCGCCTATCTCATGGCCTAACCGCATATTTATGAGATTACCATCTCCTATCTCATGGCCTAACCACATATTTATGGTTAATCCAAGGACTTAGCATGCCAAAACATATCTCCTTGGGCCTTGTTCTCACACCCTCACTTGTTGACACCTATACGATTCATTAGTGTTATCAAACTGAGTGTTGAACTCAGCACAACACTTATACTCGTAACCCAGTCTGCCATGAAGCCACACCACGATGGTCCAGACTGAAGCCTTGACTAGATGAATCTTCTCACTTGAGAGTCCCCTTAGAAAGGCATGTCATTGGTGCTCTCTCCCTCTCTTCATGGTTTTGGGATGCGTTTCAGAAACTCTGACTTTGGACTAATCTATCTTGGACCCTGAAGTAGTAGTCCTGGGTACCTCTAACTGGACTGTGCCCGAAGCAAAAAAAATGGCCCAACACCCAACACCCTAAAAAAAAGAGAAAAGCCTTTGATTGCAAGACACAAATTTTATAATTGTTATGGATAATGGGGTAAGTACTAAAAGTACTTCTCAGTTATTTTTCACTGCACATCACTTTTGGGAGTGCTGTTTGGCAAATTGGGTAAGCACCTACCTATATATCCTTTCTCTAAACCCACTACCTTTCAACTCAGGTTTCAGTCGCAGTCTGTGGAGTGGAGGGGGCTGGGAGAGGGGAGACTCTCAAACTCAAAACACTGGAGCGCTCAATCAAAGTACGCACTGGGCTAAAGTGGGCTTGTTTTGTTTGTTCCCCCTCCAGAGTACAGACTCGAGCTTTCCTCAGGATCCCAGCTCCAGTCTCTTTCCTTTGATTGCAGTCTTTGGCTGCCGTCTGTTGTGTGTGTTTGTGTGTTGTAGTTTTTGTATTTTTGTTTTCCTTGGATTCGCAGCTTCACTCTCTTTGCAGTCGTTCTCTCTTTGTTTGAAATGCTTGTTTGTTTTCAAGCATTGCAGTAGTGTTTTGTAAGCTGCTGCGTCTCGAGGAGAGGAGAGGCGAGTGGGGGGGTGGGCAACCAAAATGGCGTGCATATCATCATCAGCATGGCAGCAGCAAGCAGTCGTGGTCCTCTTTCTCATTGCTGTGGCAGCTTCACAATGCGGAGCAGTGAGACATATGGGTACTGCTCCTTCTGTTGTGAAACTCTCGGAGCATAATCTCCCAGGCACCACCCAAGTGGAGAACTCGCGAGCAGTAGGACACGCCCTTGCCAATGCCAAGAACACAGTTCAGCTTACTGCTGCTGCCGACGACAGGTACCATGACATTGGCATTGTTGTCGTGTTTGAGGTCGCCCCATTGATCACGCAATTCACTTCCTCTCTATCTGCTCCCATTCTCTCTTGGAACGTCCCTGCAGCTAGCTTGCGCGCAAGCTCTTTGATCAGCTCTCTCTCTCTCTTAGTCCCTTGAACTTAGATGATAACCAACAGAATATCTCTCTTAGTCCGAGAGAGTTTTCTCTTGCCTTCTTCTTCTTCTTCGGCTCAAATAGATGACACGAAGCAGCTGGAGAAGAAGAAGAAGACTGTGAGAGAAACTGAATCAAATGGGTCTCAGCTTCTTCGCATGATCACAACTGCTGCACACTTTGCAAGAGATTGAGCTCGCCAGAAGTGGGTGTGAAGTACAGCTTGTTTCTCTCTAGCATCTCTGAAGGAGGAGGAGAGAGAGATCTTCTTGCGGTACTAAACTGTGCAATGCGGGTATGATGGGTTGTTGCTGTTGCATTGTAGTGTGATGGGCGTGAGCACAAACTACACCAGGCGAGTGTTGGCGGGCTGTGGAACTGGCAACCCAATCGACGACTGCTGGCGGTGCGACCCAGACTGGGCGAGCCACAGACAGAGCCTGGCAGATTGTGCAATCGGATTCGGGAGAAACGCAGTAGGAGGACAGAACGGACAAATCTACATCGTTACAGACAACAGCGACGACGACGTCGTGAACCCAACTCCAGGGACACTGCGGTGGGGCGCCATACAAGACGAGCCGCTGTGGATCATCTTCCAGCAAGACATGCTGATCGAGCTGAAAGAGGAGCTGATGATGAACAGTTTCAAGACCTTGGACGGAAGGGGCGCGAACGTACACATAGCAGGACGTGCTTGCTTGACGATCCAGTTCGTTTCCAACATCATCGTGCACGGGATCCACATTCACGATTGCGTTTCTACGGGACCTGCCACGATACGCAGCACTCCGGAGCATGTCGGGAACAGAGGAACCACAGACGGAGATGGCATCAACGTCTTCGGATCCAATAATATCTGGATCGATCACAACTACTTCGCCAACTGCGCTGACGGTCTCACTGATGTCATTGAAGGCTCCACCGCCATCACCATCTCCAACAACTACTTCACTAACCATGACAAGGTTATGCTCCTTGGCGCTCATCCTCAGGATACCTTCGACAAAAACATGGAGGTCACTGTTGCCTTCAACCATTTCGGTGCCAACCTCGTCCAACGCATGCCAAGGTAAAGTGTGGAGGAGCTGCTTTGTACCTCCATTCTTATCTCTTCTTTCTTTTTTTCTTCTTTTTCTTGCTTTTTTGTTTGTTGTGACCAGTGCAATGGTTGTGGTATTGAGCCATCTTTTTTTCCTGTCGTGTTCTTGAACTTGCACTTTTTGCTGTTGAGTTCTTGTCTGTTCTTGCTTCTTCTTCTTCTTCAGGACCCACCCACTGTGTCTTTGAATTTGTGTTTTCTTTTGCTGTTGGGTTCTTGTCTGTTCTTGCTTCTTCTTCTTTGTGGGTACCTCGCCACTTTGTGTCTTCTGATGTATGGTGCTTTGCAATTGCTTCTGATGTGTGTTGCTTTGCAATGATTCTTCTGATGTGTGGTGTTTTGCAATTGCTTCTGATGTGTTGAGCTTTCGGTCAATGGGGTGCATGGGACTTGCAGATGTCGATTTGGGTATTTCCATGTGGTGAACAATTACTACTACTCATGGGGGACTTATGCAGTTGGTGGAAGTGAGAATCCGACCATCAACAGTGAGGGAAACTACTACATTGCACCAAGTGGAGCTCCCTTCAAGGAGGTGACAAAGCGCCTGGAGGATGATGGAACCGAGAGTATAGCTGATTGGGAGTCATGGAACTGGCGAAGTGCCGGTGACATTTTCATCAATGGTGCTTACTTCACTCCCTCAGGTGTCAACTCCAATGATGCCACTTTCTATGCCAAGGCTACTAGCTTCTCTGCTCGACCAGCCTCCATGGTCAGTGTGATGACCAATGATGCTGGTCCTCTCATGCTTTGATCATGGCACCAAGTGATCCTGATCATGTCTTGTGGCTGGCTTCCCTTGATTGATGAAAGTGGTTTCTTTCAATCTGCAAAAACCAATGTCGACAACCATGTCTTGTGGTTGGCTTCAATCAGCTAAAAACCTACAGCAATTGCGTATTCTAGTTGGTTTCAATTGCAAAAGCCTATATCAACAATCATGTCTTGTGGTTGGTTTCAATTTGCAAAAACCTGTGTCGACGATTGTGTCTTGTCGTTGGCTTTAGTGAAGCAAGTAGTAAAGTTTGGAAATCGTCCCTCCACCAGAGTTTTACTTGCAACAACCGACCCCAAGAGCAATATGTTGCTTTGTAAACCTCAGAAAATTCCATCTGAGACATTGCATAAGACTTTATTTTACTCACCATTTTCCAGATCTTTCTTGGATAATTTGCATTAGAAAGAGTGCCTGATTCTGAGGTCATGCTTGGATGTGGCCCGAAAATTCGGTACTGCATTGTATGATTTTACATGTAGGGAAGAAACAAGTAGTTGTTAGGGACTTGAAGCTTTATTTTATGGCAATCTTTTTCCTTCTTTGAGCCATCACTTCAATTGCAAAAGCACTTGCAATTTCAAGGTGATAATCTAAGTTCTTTCTTGTGAGGAAAAAATACAGGCAATTTGCATCTCTACTGCATGTTGTGAATTGACCTGAAAACCAATAAAGCAATAGATTGAACTCTTGTGGTTACACTCTTTTTTTCTCTGCTTTTGTTTTGCATTCTCTGTTGCAGAGCAGACAAAACCTTGTAACCCAATTCTGTTGAGCACTCAATCTTCCTGTCATGATGTGCAAATTGCTTTCTCCAGCATCAACACCAGAACTTGAAAGTGTGCACTAGAGGATCTTTAATCCTGCAGTTCTTTCCATTTGGATGGAAAACACAATTTTTATCATCTTGTAATTTGATAAATGTTGCACCCATCAGAAATTAAATCTCCAAACTGACTAATTGGACCTTCAAGTGACTGACCCATCAATTAATTATTACTGACTTTGTTTTGTTTGTTTTGAAATTCAAAAAAACTTCCTTAATAGATAGACCCATTACTCTCCTTCACATGCTGGATCTGGTTTAGGGTTTAGCTCTTCTGATTGATTATTATTGAAACACAAATAAATTGTCCTACACTGCACTGCAGTGGCAATCATACATGTATCAAAAGTGTACATAGTTTTTTTACTTATCTCAAAGTGGCGACAGTGCAGCAATGAGAGAAACTCGAAAGCTACCATCATTGTTGACTACAGTTCACATAATGATGCGTACACTATTAAAGAACCTCTGAGGCTGTGAGTAAAGCACAGACACACAATGTCAGTTGTCAGTTCCTTCAACTAAAACAAATGGTGGGGGTGTTTATGTCTTAGGGAAGTCTTCTTCCCAAAGCCCTCACTATGTTTGAGGGCGGATGAGCAAGGGCCTTAGAAGGAGGCCTAAGTCCTTCAGCCCAACTATAGAGTGGGTGTCAAGGGAAGAAGCCTTCCTTGGAGTGATATGCTTAAATTTATAATCAGAGATCTGGACAATTGCCAGAAGGGCCTTTTGCAAATGGAAGGAACAAGAATTGAAACATGTCCATTATGTTTCAGAAGGTACCTTAGATAACAAGGGGTGTATCACACTGTGGCCTTACCATTTATGTTGAAAAGTATCTTAAGGCAAAAGAAGAATTATAGAAATTCAAATATTTCACCATGTAAAAGTTTATTCTTCAAAAAAGTCCTCTAAAAGAAACCAAAATCATTAAAGATATCATAACTCTATAACTAATCTCAAGTTTCAACACAAGCCCAAATATCATCTTTCAAAAATCCTCATATAAAAATAGACCTACTACTTAGATGCCAAAATACCTTAAGCTACTATACTCTATAATGAATCTAAATACAATGTCCTTGCCTACCAAGGCAAGGCCAACAGAGGCCTACTCCTTTGTTAGTAACAGTACATTAGGAGTAATGTGAGGTCCCAGGGTGGGCCCCAGGGGCATTCCTGCAACAAATCAAGGGCCTAGGACAAGGCCATATATCCACATTGGGCCCCACATTTGGGGAATGTTTCGCACTCTTAGGCCTTACTCATCGTAAAGCACAAGGTGAACACTATGATGACCTAAACATATGCAGATCTTGAAGTGATAGGAGTTATGGGAGACTTGGTGCAAGTGCGGGAGTTGTACATGAGGCCACTTGTAAGGTGCCTCCTCCTTTTGAGGAAGTAATTAAGGATGCCCTCCAATTAAACTAAGAAATTGCTCTGAGTACTTTGCAGCACAAAAATAGGAGTCACACATGAGTCACTCATAGAATCACATGAAGCGCCCCGTTCACAGTATGTTGCTTGCTCCTTCAGGTAACAGGCAGTGTACTCTTGCCCTGAATGTGATCATGATGCCAGACTCTCATTTCATGCCCATTAATCAACCCATTAGCTAAATATATACAATCTCTGGCCCAATTTAACCTACTCAAGGTGACTTCTTATTACTCCAACTTGAAGCTCCATATCGAAATGCATTTGATGAAACCCTGCCAAACTTAATGGAAAGAAAGCACCCAAGAAAGGGAGAGAAAAGGAAACAAGGGGCAAGGACGGAAGTCCAGGCAAGCAAACAGCCCAACAAAGGCGGACCACAAGGGCATGTAATGTAGTATGAGTGGAAAGGGGTTCATGGATTCTGGCTCCTAAAGACCCAGTGGCCAAGCCTGGTGAGGCTTACTGGCGAGATAGGAGTAAATATCAGCTGAACCCTGTCCAGGCCCTGACTTCAGGTCCGGGAAGTATTTGGAAAAGAGTTGAGGGAGCAATGGGAGGAGTGCAGTAGAATGGGCTGCCTGCAGAATTGGCAAGGCGGCCCAATTCAGTCATATTAATCATGTTGAAAATCAGCCAATTTTAACCCCCCTGACTTTAACTTACAGGCAATGGGTCCAAAGCAGGGCACCACATTCCACATATCCTCCTCCTTCTGTAACTTACCCTTTTCATTCCATTTTGATGCATCCACCTTGATTTCTTATGTTGGAAAAGACAATTTGAAGAGAGAAATGACTATATATACCCTAGGAGATTATGGTGGTGGACATGCCCCTAAAAAGGTGTGTACACAATTGGCAAGCTCTACACCATGTATGTTTGTTACAATGTTGGGTAGATCAATAGAATTGTCATAACACACCATGTCATCAAGTCTGAATTTTGAAAATGAGTTCAAAACCAGATTTACAATGCATAAGCTAGGTGACCAATTCAACACTAGCATAATCGTTCCCATGTCAACATGTACTTACATTGCTTATGTAGCCTACATCAAAGATCTACCCTTTCCATTGCCTAAATCACTTGCCACCAATATAAAAAATTCAAGCCAAGCAACAAAACTTATCAAAATTGTAGAGGACCATTCCAAGTAAGGGTTGGAATAAATTAATTATTAAACATTGAAATAAATTTTACTACTAAAAACTGTTATACTAAAAAAAAATATATATATATTATAAATTTAAATCAAATAGAAATGTAAGATGTGGTAAATATATAATTTATTTTTACATTAAATTTTTATCATCAATTTAAGTAAAAAAAAAAAACTATATGTATATAAATAAATATTACACAATTATATTGAAATATATGTGTAAATTGAAATTAATTTATAATCTCAGAAAATTATTCAATATTCAATATTTAATATTATTTAAAATATAATTAAACTATGTAAACAAAATATATAAATCAACTTAATATGAATAATTCAAAAATATATATTATTATAAATTTAGATATTATAGTTGACATATGATGCATATAAAAATATTTTATGTGGATAAATTTTATGGACTCATATGTCTAAATTAAAAGCCATTAATAAAATTATGATATATTGGAAGAAAGTTTGTATAACATAAATTCATGAATCGAATGAAGGTTTAAGATATGAAATACATATTTTATTTATTCTTGTACTACCAAAAAAATCATGTGTTTGATTTTTATTTTTATTTCAAAAAATGGTTATTGAAATATTATTCAATAGCAAAATTCAATTTTTTTCTTTTGAAATAATTCACATTTTTACACACACACACACACAATAATTTGAGTACATTATGAAAGGAAATTTATGAAGAAGTTTTTTTTTTCATTTGGACAATTTATCAATAAGATATGAATCATCAAATTTAAAGTTGCATGTAATGTTCAAATGAAATATGGTCTAAATAAAATAAACATTAAATTGTTTACACAACAAATGGGGTGGCTTGGTGGTAAAGGATTTTAATTCCATCCTATTTTTTGGTGCAACATCTACCAATTGGTAAAGGATTTTAATTCCATACCTATTTTTTGGTTAGAAAAATTAATGAAATTGATATGTAATAAATGAGGAAATGAAGCTCAACATATGCTCTAGTAAGTCATAAAAAAAAATCTATTTCATTTCTATAAAAACCTACTTGACACCTACTTGAAACCAAAAGCCCATAGTGGAAAGCAAATGTCAAGAATTACTTGTATTTTGAAAAACCTACTTAAAACCTACTTTTACAATTTGAAATATGAAAATCAATGCAGATTAGGGTAAACATATATCATATTTAATCATTGAAATGAAAACATTCAATGTTCCACAATTATGTAATGGGTTTTGTTGCTATTTAAAATCTATTCGTTTGAGTTTTGACAAGATAATCAAATTGTTCATTTTATCTACTTACACCCATCAATAAAAGCTCCAAGGAATGATAATGTAGAATCCACCACAAATATTAGAATGCAAATTGATTACCTTTTTTGGACAACAAGCCATGAATGTTGTGAACCCAATTATATGAATGGACCCTTGGTTCAAATGTCAAGATTTTTGCAATTTTTTCACAAGTTGGTTTTTTGTTTATAAGTTGTTATGGCATGCTCTAAAACCATTAGACTTGCAACTATCATCAACAAGATAAATTTCAAGAAGTACTTAACAAAGGGAGGATGTATGAAATGCACATAACAAAGTTGCATGTTTCACAAAAAATGAAAATGCACAAACAACATACATAAACAAACATACCCATTGCCTTAGTGACTTGACAAGATTTGAACCCTAATCCATGGGGTTTTTCTATTAGTGTGATGCCCTACCTTCACCCCAACCCAATTAGATTACATGCAAAAACAAATGAAATCAAGAGCATTCAATTAAATGTGTGGTTGCCATTACATTCTTGTGAATTAAAGTTGATACAAAAACAAATGGCCGTCCAAGGCATTTCAATTTACTACCACAACTCATACATATGTAGTTAATATGAAACCAACAAGGTGATTTTCACTTATAATATCATGTAGGTAAGCATATTTAAGTAAACTTGTAGAAACCCTACACTTTCAACTCATATCACTGTAGTTGCTCATTCCAATCATGGTGTGAAAGTCTTGAACATACATATAAACCACAAGGTCCAAGTGTGTAGTTAGCTAATTCCATAGTTTTGATTTCACAAAGGACAAGTTGGAGAAGATGTGTTCATCTTCCATGCTACCAAGCACCATTTAGAAAGGTGATGCATCAAAATTCTTTTAGATCCAATCTTTTCCTACATTTTGGTTATTGGGTTGCCATCAAGAGGAAGTTGCATTGCAAGTTAACATTGGTCCTCCATGGTTAATTTGACAAAAGATGATTGTTGGTCCAAGACATAAGGGTTAAACAATGGCCCAACAAACATGCCATTAATCCCAAAGCTTTTAAGGTACCCAAAATGAACTTGAAGAATGGCCATGTGTAGTAAAAAGGTGGTTCAGTCTTTGGAGCTAGCCAATATTAAGGGTAGATGACCCCAATTGCATTAAAGAATTCTTGGGTTCAAAAACATTTTTACAATTCAATGATCAAACTTGTTATAGTTAAACAACATTGCTTCGTTTCCTTGGTCACCATGCTCACACATTCCTAATGGTGGGATTTATAATATGTAACATATTAAACAACTTGCTTCCTATGAAAACTTTGCATATGGAATCTACGATACAAGTTCTATCCACCATGTTAAGCATAAGGGCACACAGATATGCTCAACAAGTTCACAGAAAACACCAAATTGTTGAGAGGAAATCGAATATGTGTATCACAATTTCCCATAGGTCTATTTCACAAAGTTTGAAAGCATTTATGAAATCACATATGAAGGTTTGCTACCCATCACAAACTTCTTGGGGAAAAATAATTATGTAAAAATGATGGGAATTGATATATAATGTAATTTGGATCAAATGTTATTTTTCAGTTATTTCAACAAATGTTAAATTTATATTTTATTATCATAATATCAACATAAACATAATTCGTTAAAATGATATAAATTAAGTCTCCTTGAATGGCAAAATTTTACATTTGTCATGAAAATTATGGTAAAATGACAAACCGTTTTTTCATCATCATAATCATAGAATTAATAAGTCAAAACCCTTGTTCATTATGTTTAGATATTTTCAACAAGCATTTTATCCAAAATAGAATAATAAAGTGAAAAATACACAACAATGATGTGAAAAATAAAAATAATAACATAAATATAATCATATTGAATTTTTTCCTAAGGAAGTTTAAATAAGCTTGGACAAACCATGAATAAGTTCCAATAGAAATTAAACAATAGCAAGACCCAAGAGTGTCTTTACATCACATAATAGTTCATCAGATTAGTTTTTATGGTTTGGAAATTTGAGCTATCAATAATCATCTTCAAAACCAAACTTTTGTATTCGTGCAAAACCCTTTTAAAGGGTGGACACAAAGATATCCAATGGGTCTTTATGTTCTTCAATATTTTGTTACCTTTCATGTGTAGGATCTCAGTTAGCTTTTAACCTCTAGGGTCCACTTAGGGCTATGAGCAAAATAGTTGCACATGGAAGCCAAAAGAGTTACAATCTTCAATACCAAGCTCAAAAAACTCAATGTTTGGATAATAAGATTTTTCCTATGCACCATACAATGTAGCCCAATGACAAAAGGGGCATGCCTTTGCATGAGCTAGGTAGTGACACCATTTTTCACCCCATAAAAAACTTTAAACCATTTGCTCCAAAGTAAATTAATTTTTTAACAACATCCTATTCAGTCAAGCCTCCACATTACAAATTAAGTTTTATATAATCATGGTAGTCAAATTGTAGAAAATGGTTCCATCAACCACTCACTACAAATTCAATAAGATGGGATTCTATTTTAGTTTTCTACCACATAAACATGAACTTAAACCAAGTCTAATTGTCAATAGTTGTAAACTCATCAGAATTGATAAAAATGAAATCTGATTTCTACAAAGAAACCTTGGTGGCATGTAAAACCACATTATGCATGGCCTTTGCCATGCCCCGTCATTTCGAATTGGACTAGTCTTGCGAAGACAATTTTCAACCTTCAAAAATCGGAAAAGCTCTTTATCATCAAGTAGCCTTGTTTCAAAAATTGCCATATTGCCACAAATTGGAAATATCTTTTCTTTTGTTATGCCTTACTGCCATTCACCAATTAAACAAATGTGTCTTTTGGCCTACTTGCAAACAATTTTTTGTTCTTCACATGTGAGTTAGAAAACAAAGGTAATATTGCCCAACAATAGTGCCTAGTTTTACGAATAAACATTTTATGAAATTGGAGTGTTTGATCAAGGAATCTAACTTAAACACTAACTACTCTCCCCTCCAATTTGGAATAAATTTTACATTCACCTATGAAAAATCATGTCCGCGGAGATTAAAATGGGATCTAACTAGATTGTCATGCAAACTACTATGCAACTAGGGTACAACTACAATATGGAAATACGATGATTTAATAATTAAAATGCCACATCATAATATTTCATAGTTGTACTTTAGTTGCACATTAGTTGCACCTTGCATTTTATATAAGCGTATGTATGCAAAGTATATACGGTGATAATTAATCATAATTTGACCATGATCACAAGTTGTAGTGGAATGGTTAATTTCAACTGTGTTGCAACTGGTGTAGCTTTAGTGTTGAATGAACAACTACTTTGTAATTGGTGTATAGTGTTGATGTGTACGATCACGCCGTGTGACGCACTCCCAACTCCTTGAAAGACTCAAATGTGAGTCCAAGTAAAAAATAACGAAAAAAAAAGGAGTCGGGGCACGCTCCCAAGCTCACAACACTTTGAGGGGTAGAGGGGAGTGCTGGAGCTCCGGGATGGGACTAGGAAGAGTTGACAAGCTTCAGTCACTCACACGGGCCTGCACAAAACCCACACAAGGTGGTTAGTCCGTAGTTGGAACATTCTTGGTGCTAAGTGAGCCATGGGCAACACGGACACACAAGATTCACCATGGCCCGGACTTTGGGGAAGCCACCACCTTCCCCCTTATAGTATACTCTGCACCTCTCCATGGGGCCCACATCCAAATGGTTTTTTTGTCCTGGGACTCTTGAAATCGCTCAAGTTGAGACTATCGCAACTTTGGAGCCCCATAACTTTGTGAGCAGACCTTAGATCAAGATGTAGTCTAAAGAAAAGTTTTAGCCCTTGTCGAGAGCTTTCCAACGGTATGTTACACGCCATCTGCAAACAAGTAAATCGGGTCGATTCCTAACTTTTTCTGGTCGAGAGTCAAATTGGTAATTTGACTCTTGGCCCTTCTTTTGGCCATAATTTGTGTTTCAAATGTCCAAATGAAAAATTTTAACCCATTTTAAACATCTACGTTCCAAGAGCTTTCCAATGATATAAAAAATGCCACAAGTCATTGCATTTTGACCTGTAAAATCACTCTTTGAAGTTTCAGGCGTCCACCATGACTCCATCTCCCAAAGTGGAAGTTGCTTTGGGAGTGGCCTTGGGAGTGTGAGGGTTCACTCCCTCACACTTTCCTACATTCATGGGAGTATGTGATGTGACTCTCGGGCTTTTTCTTGGCCCGCACCCTTGCAACCCCTTGGCCTTGGTCATGAGCCCAAAGTTAGGGTTACGACAAGGTTATTACAATTTATTTTTATT
>Ga0209208_10008346_pt1 | contig 13814 bp, 14 predicted proteins | sample S1TSphfallax_3_FD_187694 | JGI IMG/M metagenome (GOLD analysis project Ga0209208, IMG submission 187694) | Host-associated microbial communities from peat moss isolated from Minnesota, USA - S1T2_Fd - Sphagnum fallax MG (SPAdes) (version 2) | ecosystem: Host-associated > Plants > Peat moss >...
CCAATTATTTGAAAACTCTCCTCCTTGACTAGAGTTTTCAAATAACTGATGATTATAATGCGAAACTTCTCATAACCTTTTCCACATGTCCAATTTCAATAAATGGTTATTGTATTCAATAGTTGCAACTGCAAAAACCCACTTTTAGGTGGGGAGAAGGATTAAGATATTTGGACCCTGATTTGTCCTTGTTAAAAGAATAGTTTCAGTTTTGAATTGTTGATCTAATTCTCATGTATCTACATGAAATCATGATTGCATTTTGGCATGGAATATCTCTTTGTAAACCCGTTGCATATTTGCTTTTTGAAATGTCTAAACAGCATTTTGTATGCTATTGAAAACTTTGGTATGCCTTTTAGGTAAAGCAATGAAGTTGAAACTTGTGTTGAAATTGTTGCAGATAAAATTTTCAACACATGCATCACCCATGTTGGATTATGATGGGATTTGGGTGGTAATGCAAAACAGTATGCCAAAACAACCCCTTAGAAGTTCGGCACACAAATTTAAGTAATGTCAGCTTTAGAAAATTTGAAAAGAGTTAAAGCTTAATAAATCAATGTTGCTGAATCAAACACAAAACTTGGAACATATTCCATTTTCTGTATAATGATGTCTCCAAATCAATTGCACAAACAACAAACAAAAGACCAATAGCTTTTAAACTCCCATTTCTAACTATTGAATCCTCACGGCACACTATGAAATGGATCTTGTCAACAAACAGACGACCAAATGCCCAAATTTTGGGTTCAAAACCTTCAAGAAATGCACTATATTAATTAGAACAAATGTATCCATGCAAAAACCGAAAGGTGAGTGTACATTAAAAATGATCAGTTTGTCTTTCATTTACACTATACAAATACATGAAATACAATGGTTGTTGGCAGTCCTGGAGTCAACTGATTTCAAAAGCAGACAACTGTTAACATCTTACACAAGCCCATTGTCATGTTTGGCAGCTCATTCTAGAACAGATCGATGTTAAGTATCTGTTATTAACTTTTAAACAAGAGGAAGTCACCAATAGCTGATAGCCCTTGCCAGTCCCCTTCGGGAATTGAAGTGCAGAAGAGGAAACTCACATCCACAATTAAATGCAGTATCAGTTCACTGTTAGACTTGAACACTTCAAAACAAAAGCTAAGGACAGGACATCTATTTTTGCACATACAGGCTTGGTTGATTCTACATCTATAGGCCTAAACTGGCAAAAGTCTTGTGAAGAGAGATCACAGCCTAGCCCCCTGATAAATATCATGACCAATGGGCACAGAGACTGTCATTTAGAAAATTAATTGGACCTGCAATGAGCTTTGATTGAGCAAGAAACCGCAACAAAAACATTGATGTTCCTAACTCACATTGGTTGTATGTACTGCCCTTTGGTGGGATTCACTATGGTAACTTGGCCCTTCACCCCATGAACTGAGCAGTCATAAAAAAAGCCCTCATCACTACCATTAGAAACCATCATCAGTGCATTGGAATCGAACAAAAAACATTTGATACATTTCAGTTCTGTCTATGTGGGATTGAGCCAGCCCTACTTCAACCGCTGAGGACGGATAGAGACATGGTGAAGAAATCTCCAGGCAGGGTAGTTTACCAGACAACCAAAAGTCTGAACCTGCGCCCATGCCCTCTCCCATGCTCACTGCCCTAAGGTATCATAAGTAGTTTCAGATGACTCATTGTTCATCTTCTGTTTCCAAAAAAAGAAAAGCCTACATGTCAACCATCTCATCTTGGAGCTCAATTGGGGCTACAAGTCCTGGAATGCTGAGCATGCGTCTTCTCTCTGCTTCTCTTTGTGCTGCAGCCTCTTCTGCATACAGGTCCTTGTTGTCCTGGAAAATCCATGTCAATTCATCAATAATGTGCAACTCTAATCCTCACAACAAAATATCAACAAAACTGCAAAGAGAACTCCAAGAAAACACTTTAAAAGTCCCACCCAAACCAAGATAAATGTGACAACAGTGAGTGCAGTCATTCCATTGAGAGTCATTCACAAATCATCAGCCTACCACCTTCATCATGAATCAGTTACTAGTTGTGATTACTCCCCACTACATTCATCAGCTAATGACTAGGGGTGGAGAGCATAAAAACATTCTCAAAACTTAGGGAAACATCATACAGAAAACAGAGTCCTGCACCCTGGACATGTCCCTTGATCACACCACTGGTGACCACATGGAGGCATAAACCAGCTTTAGCCACTGGAAAATATATGATAATACATGAAATTAAGAAGAAAACTCCACAAAAACAATTGAAGCTAAATCATTTTGTCAGTTCTGGCCAGACCAAAACCAACATGATAATAACATGGTCATATTTGTCATGAAAACCAATCACTACCAGTCTCCTCACAACTAATCCATATGAGATTGGTGCCACCAGTTTCATAAACAATTGCCTGATTATCACCATCAGTGTAAGATTATCATGAAAAGAACCAACCTGTGCAGAGAATTCTTTGGACTGAATTAAAAAGTCCCGTAGTTGGTTCTTGAATGCTCCCAAATCGTTGCGGTTTTCAAAAAGGCCATTCACAAACATGGCTACCTGTCTCAGGAGACAACAAACCATTCTGTTGACTGCAACAATTGAGCTGCCTACACTCAGCATAAGCCAGCACTGCCTGGGTTCAGCGGAAAGGAACTAGGACAGCCTAAAGCAAACAGCAAAATTATAAATGCAGTTCATTTACCTCAGTAGAAGTCATATTTGGGAAAGAGGTTTCCAAGAGCTTGATGGTGTAGTCACGGACAAAAACCATGTTAGATGGATATGCAGTTGGACCTAGTGAGGTGACATCCCACAATGCCTGTGTCAATGCTCCAGAATCAACCTGCACAAATAATTCACCACATCAAAGTTCCAGAATGAACAAATAAACAAAGAAAAGGCCCTGCATCTGAAAACCCAATGAATTCTAGGGAAGTGTCGGGATAAGATTACATACCAGGCAAAAAAGGTGCTGAAGAATGAGAACATGCAGTTTGTAGCCAGGCTTGTGGAAGGTATCAGTTAACACAGCGAAAATCTCCTGCTCGATTGTTAGAAAGTATGTCTGATGGAACTGATTGCAAAACTCTGATGCCTGCAAGCAAAGCATTCTAAGAACAATATTACAAACATACCATTATCAGTGCAACCAATCAATCCTCAAAAAAAGGTTTTCCTTTATAAAATAAAATTCTTCCAAAATAACAAGAGTAGGAGGAAACACCCACTTGCATAGAACACACCAACAGTAGAAAAAAAGTACCTGGAAATTAGTAAGCATGTCAAGGAGAAGGTTGAGGCCAGTCTCAGCAACATTCCGTTCAGTATGACGAAACGCCCAGATGATCGAATCCATTACCAACTTTAATTGCTATTGCAACCAAGAAAGTCAGGTCTCTGATAACATTAGTTCAAAGTTCCCCATCTCACCAAACACCAGCAGCCTTCTCTTTGTGGGTCTAAAACTTTCCAAACTATGTTCATACACTCTGGAAACATTTTAATCTTCTAAGCCACAGACTCTTTTTTGCCACCAGGAAAGGCTGCTGGCAAAAAAAAAACCAATTACATATAAATACAGAGCATAACTAAGACAAAAAACTGTTGTTTTGGTCAAACCAAATCACACAACAATAATGAGTGTCTCATAACCTTCATGAGTGCCACTCATGAAGTATCAGACCATTGCCTTCATCACGCATGACAGTGACTAGAAGCCCCAGTGCATGTGCATATCATATAATATTCTGGTTAAAACTTAGGCAAACAATTATACCCACGTCTGCATCCTGGGTTTCAACTGCATTTGTGGAAGCAAAGGGAAGAATGGGTTGAGATATTGGTTACCACTTCAAAGGCATAGCAAGTACAAACCATAAACCATTACAGCTCTAATGCTACAGAAGAAGAACAAACCATGCATTGAGATGATGAATGAAACTTACTTGACTGGACAGGGAGAAAAGAGCACGGAAACAATGGCTTGCAATCGCTCGTAGCAAGAAAAAGAATTTCAGTCGATGCTCTGGATAGTCTTCGAAGTTTTTTGTTATCATCTACAAAAAGTCAGCAAAATCAGAAGTACACAACCTACAATGCCCATGTCTAAATGGAATTTAATTGCAGTTCAACAACTGCATCAAATTATGTTTCAGTCTGTCTACTGATGAATTTTACAATCAACACACCTCAAGGGTACATGCAAACACTGCCTCAAAAATTTGTGGTACATCCTCCAACATAGCTCCCTTCAACCTGCATGACAGTTAGGATAGATCAATCAACAATCCTCCAAGCACCAGGTGGAACATCACATCCCACCATATTTCAAGGTTGAAAGTAATGCTCATGAAAAAATGTGGACATGAGGTCAAGGTAAACAGACATACTTGTTGATAATGGTTGCAAACAACGACAATACTTCAGACTCCCGAGCATCAGAAACATTCCGAGCATAGTCACCCAAGATGGGATCCATCATAGCCGGAACAAACTGCTTGGCTATTAGATCTGTGTCCTCTGCTTTGTCCACAAATGTCTCTATTAACTTCAATGTTTCTCGTTTCACTGACCTGACATTTACCCAGTGCCAACCACACTCAATACTGTATTGGATTATTTTGGACAAGATTAAACTGCATACCGATTGTGCATGTACTAGTTTACTTCTTACAAGAGTGCATTGCCTACTCACAACAAAAATCACATTAAAACTCCAGATGAGTAAAGAACCCATGAAAGTTGCAAGACCAGTGAAACCAAGCTTCTCCCGAGTATCACCTCAAAAGCTTAACATAGGAGGTCCGAGATGCATAAGGGCCTCCTTCAGCAATGCTAGTAGATATGAGCTCGCTGTACATTCTGCACAAAGCCAAACAGGCCAAACACATGACATCCAGACTACAAAGTTGAACAAAGCAAAAGAGGGAATGAGCAGAAGAAGAATACCTATAAACGTTTAGCATGTCCAAGTAGATTAAGGATATTTGTGAGAGGAAGGCCTGCCCAAGGGCACTTGCCACACTTGTGTTTGTCTGTCAGGAGACAATGGTACCAAAATTAGCTTGAGAGATGAAATACTCTAAAAACTTCACCAATCCATTCCTTTTCTAGCACTAAGACCATCAAAAACAAAACCACCAAACTAACATGATAGCTCATAAAGATATATTCACTATGGAGATGGGACCAGTTGCTCACAGTGCAAATGCCATCCATACCTGTAGTATGTTTAAAACTGCTCTCACAACTTCTTGGGCCTTTAAAAATTCAACACTCTGGCGAGCCTGACCAATTATTTCTGCCCATCTCTGCAATCGAGCAATCATTGACTGTTACAAAACCAGCCCAAAAACCAACATAATAGCCATTTGCAAAGGATTTAGGACTGAAGAACTCCAACCTGATTTGGCAATTCCATCAGCTTTTGCAAGTACTCATCACGCCTTTGTGGGTCACTTTCTGCTTGAATCATGAACCCCACCTGATGTAGTAACACAAACCCAAGTTATTACCAGTTCCAAGAGGCAAAATAGGAACAACTAATGCTGTGAACAGTGAAAGAAAAAAAAAGATAAGACAGAAGTCATACAGCTTCATAGAATGTGTGAATCTGATGGGCCTCCAGATCCAGGATGGTTGTTGGCAATCCTTTCAGTAATTCACACACAAATGGCTCTGTTTCTCCAACCTGTTTTGATGATCAATGTCCACAAACTTCAGACTCACAATCTCATACATCATACTACCTAATATTTTGCTGTGTAGAGACATCACTACAAGAAGATGGATAAATATCATCTGGCCATCACAGAATCTTCAGCTGGTATACAAAAATAAACCTAAACAACAACCATGCAGAAATGTGTAGGATAGCATATGTTACCTGGAGAATGACAAACTTTCGCCTGCATTTCTGAACAATCTTCAAGAAAGTATCACATGCCATATCCTGCAAACACCATATGCAAGCTCCACATCACAAACTGCAACTACAAGATGATTATGATGCCAACTGCATAGAGAAGACACAGTACCTCTTCATGATCTATGTGCCAAGGCCAACTACCTAACTGAAATCAGAATACTCCAGGTTTAATCCTAGACATTCCTTGAATGAAATACTAACTGCAGCTGCAGATGGAAAGAAACAAAAAAACACCTGCACACCAGGATGGGTCTCGTGCATAAACTCAAAGAGCTTATTGACAACTGTCTTTAAGAACTTCCAGTGTGCCCTCAAGAAACGTGGATACTGCCCGACCACATACCTGCAACCACCAACACATTTCAACGTCTAGTAATTGAGATGTCACTCACCCATTACACAATGTGCAGCAGCATTAGTTGTCTTATTTGCTCACCATTTACAATAGCTATACAGTCTGCTAAAGATGTACCAGACATTAGCTAATAGTAGAAATAATAGATCATGCACAAGCAAACACCTTTGACAACTTCCTTGGTGGAAGGTGAAACTTGTGATATACCCCAACAGTGCCCCAACTGGATGAACCTCTCCCTAACATGGTTCACTCAATGCCTTGCAGCAGTGTCTTATATGAAGTACATTCAGACAAATGCCATAAACCAGTAGAGTACAAAAGTATAGGTATACATGATGTTGCTGGCTATGACAGCCTTGTTATCCTTGCCCTTCGTTATTTCGCAGAGATTGAGCAGGTCACGAATGACCGTTACCAAGAACCTATTCTCCTGATCAAGACAAAACCCATCCAATCACAACAATTCAATCATTTATCTCAGATAACCAATCCCAAAGGTAAGAAATTCAGAAAGCAGCAGTCTAAAATTTGATCCAGTGAGGTTGAATGTGAAGGTGGCAAGGTCAAGAAGACATAATGTCACAAAAATATGTATTCAAAGATATTAAGCAGAACTGTACCTGCTCCTCAACCATTGATCCTGAAATGGATCCAATTGCCCAGCAAAGAGTGTTCAGATTGTTCCAAGCCCACTCCTCCCCATTCAGCTGTTTGTTCAGCTTCTTCAACATCTGATATAAGCATGGATCAAACCAAGCAAATCATCTGAATCAAAGTTCAATGTAAAGATTTTCTTGTCTGCTCTTCTTTGGCCCAATGTAATACAACACCTTCATTCAACTTCCTTCACAAAAGTCACCTAAATAAAGACAATGCCTCAGAAGCTGTGATCAATCTGAGGGAAAAAGATAATCCCTAACTAATCAGATCCAGTAGGCTCCCAGAACAAAATACCTGCTGCTCAGTGTCCTCATGATCAAGATGGGACAAATAAATCAGTGTCTCTCTCATTATCTGCATAGCTCCACCACCAGTTGTTTGTGTGAAGGATAATCGTGGAGAAAAACATATCTATGAGAATGCAGAGAATTTTCCACAACGCTTGAAGATAACATGAGAATGAGAGTGGTCATAACCTTGTGCGAGTCACTCACAAAGTGTCAGACTATACCCTTCATCATGAATAGCAGTGACAAGCTCCCATGACTGCCCACTGACTTAGTTAGCTCCTGGCAATGGGTGTTGTACAAGAACATACCCACCATTTCTGGCAATATTCAAAGAGGGAACATCTACATGTTGACATATTCAGCATAGATAACATCTGAGGCACATGCAGTCACCTTGTATTGAATAAGGACATCATTATCCTTCATAGTTTCGCGCACAATGTTGCCATTCTCATCTTCTACAATCAAAACCTCCTCAGGTTTTGCCATGCGGCTGATCATCAGTAACCGTAATTTTGACAGAGGCCCTGAATATAGCAGCTTGCGATGGGAAAGCTCTGACCCCAATCCATCTCCCATTCCTCCTATTCCTATCTGCACCTCCAGGCTTACCTCCTGTAAGTGACTCAGGCCGAAAAATCCACCTTGAGAAGAGACAGACAAGTGAAAAACAAAATTACCTAGCTCACAATGTAGGGGAATCTCAAGTGAGAGTTCAGCAAAGAAAGTAAACCAACATCAATGTCAGAACAAAAGATGTACGTACAAGAAGCACAAAGCTGAGGGTCTGAGGACTATTGCAAACAACTCTACAAACTACACCAGCCAATTTCAACCAACATGACATAATAAGGATGTTGTAGTCACTAACCACAATGGCCAGAGTGTAGGACAGAAAACTTTGAAACAGCTATTTACCTGAAGTCCCAATGGAGCCAAAGCAGGGGCTGCCTCCATGTTGCACTCTGACTGGAAGAGATCACAAACCAGAGAATTCCAGTAGTCCAAGCAAACCTGGAGAAACCATACTCCGATTTAGAACAACAATAGGATAAGCAAGCCAGCAATATTCCTATGATGAAACATCCTATGATACTGACTTCCAGAATGAGGAAAGGAGAAAATTATATCTTTGATCATCCTCAACATAAGATAGCTCCCACTAGTACCAGTAAGATCATCATTCTTGAACACTACAAAATCCTCAACATATGAGATATCAGCCACAACATAACTTAAGTTCCATTAGTACCAGAAAGATCACCATCTCATACCTTGAATACCTCAGTATCCTCAACATATGAAATCCCTATCAGATACTCAAGCCCCATCAGTAGGATTGCCTGGTTCTCTTGAGTTGTCTCCAATACACTTATGTGCGACTGCCATGGAAACAGATAGTTACCAACAGGGAGGTGGGAACGAAGGCAAGAGGTCAAACCAATCTTCAAGATATAGCCTTTCAACCACTTACATGCACACACCTTGAACAAATAGACATTGAAGGAACGATAATCATGCATTGGTGGAAATTTGGAGGTGAGTTTACATACCTTATAGAATGATGTGAAGAACATCGCAAGATTTTGAATGAAGAACTGCAAAGGAGCAGCAAATGAGAACTTGAAATGCACATGCAAAACCATCTTATTTAGAGAGTGCCAGAGCTTGCACTTGTACCAAATTCAACTTGCGCATCTGACATAAAGGAAAAAAGATGTCATACCTGGTCCTCATCTGAACCACTTGCATAAGCCTTTGATACATCTGTGCCAGGTGGCAGAATAGTCTGCACAACCATTTCACAAAACAACACTCTTCACTGACATGCCACATATGCTCACACATCCGCAAGCAGGAAAAATTTATGTTTAGCAAGTTTGCAGAGACTTGTGAGTTTCTATTGTGATTCAAGAGACTCTTTTCCTCTACATTAGAAACTTCAACTCAAAAAGCCTGATGGAAAGGCCTAGATGAACTAAATTGATAACCCTACGCTGTTATGTCCGGACTCCTATCCATCTCACACTAAACCCCTCAAGCACACCTAGATGTGAAACCAATAGAGTACCTGCAGCTGCACCATGAAGATGGTGTGAAGCTTCACAAACTGGGCATCATAAAAATCCCCAAAACTGAGCACTGCCACCTGTATCAGTCAAGACTCAGATTTGCACCACCCAAAGAAAGGCAGCCATAAGGTATTCCATTCACACAAACTATGAAGGGGTAAGTAAAAGCAAAGGATGAACCCAATGAACGAGTAAAATAAGTACTTCTAAAAGCACTCAAAAATTACCTCTGTAAGGCACTGAAGAGACAAATTTCTGTAGCTTGCCACGGGGAAAAGCTTCAATAAGGTCTCTAGCTGCACCAACAGATGGACAGATGGATATCAGATAAAGCTCCATTGAAGCTCCAACAATAGTCCAGATTTTCTATTACCGTGCACATACTAAAAGTTAGGTTGAATGGAAAGAAAACCACTCCTATAGGAGTCAATGACATCAAATATTCCTAGAAAAGTGGTCATGCCTTTGGAGCCTGCATAGAAAGACACTTGGTGGAAGAACAAATAGTTACCAGTGGTGATTCAAAAATGTAGCCAAGAGGGATCCAAGATAAAAAAGCATGTAAAGTGGACAGGGTGGCTCGAATCAGTTCAGGGCGCTGTGAAATGGAAAGAACATACTGGCAAAGCTCATGTACAAGCTGGAATTCACTGCAGCAGCCCTCCCATAACCATTTGTCTTCTATTATCCACCCATTAATATACATACCCAGCCCCTCTTTAAGTTGGCCACTTGTTGGCATTTGACCGTCTCCATAATGACCCATGACCCATCTCTAGGAGAGACTTAATTGAGAACTTCTGATAACATATTACCATCAGTGAACAATCTCCAAGGAATAAAGATTACACTCATCAGAGTTTTTACATAAAAGCAGAAGAACTAAACAATTTGAACACTAGCTGGAGCTGGCACAACTGAAACCTAACCCTACACTGTAGGCATCCCCTAGTTTTAGAGCCGGTCTCTGTGGCACCCATTGTCTTTGGAGGTCACCCATCCCAAGACCATTTTCAACCTAGGATCTTGACCTTCGAGTTCATATGGAATCCTATGTTTCACTAGGCTGCACCCACAAGTGGGCACATTTCACTGATACTGGAGAGAGAAGGGTTGGCATCTGCACCTGTTTAAAGAATTCTTCAACTCTTTGATCTTATTTTGAGTCATCTCACCCCGCGAGAAGTCAAATACTTCCTCACTAAGAAGCTGCCATCACACAACTGTCTAGTAAACCAATGTGTCCTCATTATCAATTCCAAAAGCAATCCACTAGAAATCTTGCAACTTCAAAGAAATGTATACTGCATACTGCAACAGCGATACTACCTACAGATAATCAAAGACAATGGAAAAATGTTGAAGACATACCTTGAGAATGACCATGCAATTTTCACATAAAGTCTCACTACTTTTGGCAGCTGAAACAAGATCAGGTATAAACCTGGGCCATCGAGCAGGCCATTCATGCTTGAGAACCTATACACAGTCCTTGTTTGACATTAGCAAAGTACACAAAGAATATGATATCCATATAAATCCCTCCTCAGTGTATGCAAACAAATTGTGTCTTCTTCTTGAAAGCTGTTAACCTACATGCACAAGCAATGCTCCAGGATGCATCCCAATATCAATTTCCTGTAGGAAACTAGCTCTAAATGGTATCCAATCCACATTCCCTGTGTCTTTGTAGAGAAGGAATTTGACCACAAAAATCTGGCAGACCCACAATACATTCCTTTCTGTGCCAAAAAAACTAATGATTCCTATTCTGCCTATCAATAGTTTGCACATTACTACACACTGGAGGGAGGAGCCACTTGCCTGCACCAGAATAATGTTCAACTTGTTCACATAAAGCCGCTCAGTCCGAAATGACACTTCATTGCTTGAAAGCTGTAAATCATCAGTTCAGAATAAGAGCTGATTAGAAAGAGTTGATAGGAACGGTCAAAGCAATCGACAAAGACACCTGACTACATGCAGATAGAAGGATGGACAACAGAAACGCTCTAGACTAACAATGCACAATAGATAAGATGCCCTTTTCTTCAAGGCATTATACAGATGTTGCAAAAGCTGACCTGCACAATAAGATCTGAGATGTAGTTTTTTATGCCATCGCGTTGCTCAACAGGCAATGCATTCCATCGGTACTTTATCACTCCTTCCAGTACCTGCATAGATAACATCAAGAGCCAGACTGCTAAGGAAAATGCCAGGGCTGGACCAAAAACAGTTTGACAGTGTAACAGTTTGGAACAGTCTACAGTTTTCAGTGAATGCATCTCCACCTTTGGTCCTTTGATGGCAAATTCCACACCTCATAGTCAATCCTTACCCTCAGAGCATAGAACTTTGAATTCAGATTCTGAGAATTTTGAAGAACAGCAACCACCCGTGTCCATGTATCAGGATGCTCTTGGAGCTGCCTCAAAACTCTTTCTGCTGCAGCCCTCTGCAAGTCAAAATAATCCACACCAATACATTAGGTCTGTTTCCATGTGGATGTTCTTGTGCTTCAGAATCTCTATACAACAACAATTGCAGTCTCATGGGGGCATGAGGCCACAGCAACGTTGAAGAATGAGCACAAGGGCTTTCACAGGTTCCCTTAGCATATAAGGGCATTGCTAAACCCTTGCCTAACTTATGCCCCTCGGTGGATTAATAATGAGTACAAAGAACGCTGAAGGTGAGCAACCCCAAAAAAATCCCCGAGCTTGCCCAAAAATGAGGGTGGAAACGTGAGTTCATCAGCCTCAGCTTCTACAAGTTGGTTGGAGAGGCCGAACGAAGTATCACAACCTTCGAGATGATGTAAAGATCAAGAATCAGCAGTTGGACAAGCTGTCCGGCTTGACAACAATATAGAGGTTAACAGCTGCGAACCAAGGCAACTTTGAGGACCTTTAGGGTGATAAGAAACCTCAAGAAGAATGACATGGTGAGACGAGCTTCAATCGCCATTGACTCGAGCAAGGTTGCCAAAGCCAACCAAGTAATTGAAGGCCAAAGATTCAATAGACCCAATAAAGAATGAAATAAATTTCAAAGAAGGGGCGAGACGTCTATCGCAAGGCCAAACAAATCTGGTAAGGATAAAGGTGGGAAGTCCCTGAAGACAAGCAGAGAAAAAGGGAAATAGTGCGACAGATCGAGAAGAGTCTTAATAGTGAGCTCTCCTGATGGGCTCTCCCCATGCTCGGTGGCTCGAACGACAAAACTCTGCCACCGAGTTCCAAACATCTCTACCAGTTGCTACGTCTTGAGAATTGCACAATGTAGCAACGTCGGACCGAGGAGCATCCAGCAATCTTTGCAAGCTCGAAAAAGGCAGAAAAAGGGACGGAGAAACTTGCTAAATGGGTAGCCTAATCTTCCTAAATGCAATCATGTCTCCAAGAACGCTACTCAAGCCACAAATTCTCCTAGAACCCTTCTAGGTTGGCATATGAAGAACCTCATGTTTGGAGCCCGTGCCGTAAAATGCCGCCACTGTGGCATCGAGAAGGCCGACGTCGAACGGCTGAGTGAAATCCAGCAGCTTCTCCGCCATTGCTGACTCTCTCATAACACTTCTTTTTCGGCTGTCTTCACCCCCGCCACAAATATTTCTCAAAAAACTGAACCCAAAAAGAAGAAGAAAAAAAAAACGCCTTATAAGGATTTGAACACAAGCAAGCCGCCCACTTCGACACTTAATTTTGTGCTACCAAACAATCAAACCCATGTTCAGAAAACAATCAAAAGACTACTCCTCTCCTCCCCTCCCTCCACTACTCCTTTTCTTTTCTTACAAGCTATTATTATTTCTGGCAATGCTCGAACTCCCAAACTTACAAGAATGATTTCTTCAACTAGTTGAACTCAATACTTCGGGCACCCAAAACTCGTGCGTACTAGCAAAAAAAAAAATGAAGACGACGACAACGACGAAAAACAGCGCAGCACAAAAGCTGTTTTGCGTAAATCCTTCTTCTACCACGGATTGCTGCTTCGCGTGGTCTTCTTCTCTAGAGAGAGAGAGAGAGAAAAGAGAGGAGCGACGAAGGCGGAGGAAAAACGACTTGCGCAGCAGACCAGCAGCGATATGCACACGGACCGGACGATTTCCAATACTGAATTGTTATGTAAGCGAATCTGGAGCGTTGGAATTAAGATCGAACGGTTGAAAAGGTCGCGGACTTACTACGCAACTTTTCGCGGTCAGGTCGTACAGGAGTCACCGAACGGGTCCATAAAATCACCAAAATGTTTCCAACAAGGTTGGCTTGTATAATGGCAGGCCGGGTGGAGGCCCTTTCCTTGGCCGTCGGAACGAACAACTGGCTGCCCAGCTGGGAAGGTTGGACCCAGTATTGTTCTTGTTGTTGTTACTGTTCGGGTATCTATCGGTTATCAAGACAACATCTGGTGGTCCCAGGGTCTCACATTTTATTTTATTTTATTTTATTTTATTTACCCTTTTTAAAAATAAAAAA
>Ga0209208_10008347_pt1 | contig 13813 bp, 12 predicted proteins | sample S1TSphfallax_3_FD_187694 | JGI IMG/M metagenome (GOLD analysis project Ga0209208, IMG submission 187694) | Host-associated microbial communities from peat moss isolated from Minnesota, USA - S1T2_Fd - Sphagnum fallax MG (SPAdes) (version 2) | ecosystem: Host-associated > Plants > Peat moss >...
CAGAGCATCTGCAGAGGAAGCTTTGCAACGGGTCCATGGGACTGTGATAGGATCACAAGCTGTGCGCTTGTCATGGGGTCGGAGTCCTACCAATAAGCAGACTAGTCAGGATGTAAGTTTCCTCTCCTGTTTTACACCTCTAGCTCTTGATCTAATCACTTTGGCTAAATCTGAAAATATATGTCATCTCCCCCTTCACCAGTCATGCTACTGAGAGTCGATCATTAGGCTGTTGCATCTCCTAGCCACTAGGCCTGCAGCATTAAATCACTTCAATAATGCTGCAGTGGTTATACTCATTTTACTATTTTTTACTGTTGAGATACTGTTGTTCATTGTGACTTTGGACCTCATTGCCAGGGCTTCAGCATGCTTGATATTTTTTTACTAATAACACTTTGGGTGTTGGGTCAGCCATCTGCAGGTTGGGGGCAGCAGGATCCAAACCAGTGGGGTGGAAGTGGGGGCTATTATGGAGGTTATGGACAAGGCTATGATCAATATGGGTACCCTATACAAGCTTCCCAAGATGCTGGAGCATATGGATACGGAGCATATGCGGGGTATGGGAACTATTCTCAGCAGGTAATTCATATGCTTGTACTTTGGACTCCAGTGTTTTAGTGTCTGACCCTGAACATAAGTTCTGGTGGGTTGCAATGTGGCTGACTGTTTTCTTCCTCATGCAATTGCCTGCTTCTGTGATTGTGTTAACTATGCCTCTTCATCTGCTGGATGGATGGACCTTCACAATTTGTGGATTGCATTGATGGGCCTCACCTGTTTAGCCAGAAAGGAGGAAGTGATAGAGGAAGAATGCAAACCTGAAATGAAGTACTGGAATGACAGACACTGAAACTGATCAATTGTTTGCATGAGTGAGCTCTACATGTGATCATTGCTGCTGCACTTTGTGATGTGCAGGCTGCAGTGATGACTGCCCCAGCAGTTGAGCACAAGGAAGATGAGATCTTTGACCCTCTTGCACCTCCTGATATTGAAAAGTGAGTATCACTTTTCTTCCTCTGTCCATGTTTTTGACAGTTTCCTGACATATGGAGCCTTCAGCCATCTGCAAATTCTCCCTGTTCTGATGGGAATGCCCTCTTTGCTGAGATTAATCCACTGCTGTCAGTACAATGTAGTTTTGTGAGTCCGGAATTGCTCCAAATATGTAGAAACAGTCTTATTGTTTGCAGAGTTGTTGTATAGCTTGTAGTCAATATGTTTATGGTGATTCTTTCAGGCACAGTCAGTGGCATTGTTGAAGATCAAGGATTTTTAAGTGCTGAATGTGGATGCAGATTAAATGCTGCATACATCGGTGTACATGAGGGTTCATTATTGGGGCGGCATTTGTGGCTGAAGAACTTTGATCAAGTGCAAACAGCTAGCTAGTTGTTACTCTTTTCATGCTCTTATGTCAGGCAATTTTCAGCGAGATTAAGCTCTTAGTATAGTAGACATGGTATCAACTTTTTTTTGTCAGATTACAGGTCATACATATACCAATGTATGTGCTCTTGAGAAACTTGGAGGTGGAAGTAGCTTGTCATCAGGATTTAGGGGTTTGTAGTGTTTTAGGTTCCTCCATATTCTGTTGGTTTTTAAAGAGTCAGTTGCCATTGGACTTTCTTCCATTATGTGGATTGTTGATGAAAATCTAATGATGTTTTGTGCAATTCATCCTTCAGTGGTTCCTGATTTCTAAACACTGTTCACCTAGTCAGATTTCCATCGCCTGGATTCTAGCAGACCACAAATGGAAGCAAGAGCCTCATAAAAGGGTGAAGTAGTTTCAGATCAGGAACCTTTTCCACAAACGTTTGAGAGAGAACAAGTTCTGACCTGTTGAGTTCTTGCCCAATTGAGTGTCAGGTTCTGATATCCCATGCTCACAGTTAATGGGTTCCACAGTGTTTACCAATTCTGCTGAAACTGCAAAGAGCTAGCTACAATTTGCAGGTCAGTTCCTGAGAGCCTTTTCTTGGATTGGTTAGTTGGAGCTGGATACAGGTGCATAAGGGGGTCTGTAACCAGTTTGAAATTGTAGAGGAATCTCAGAGGGGGAGGTGACCTGTAATTGAATTGCAAATTGAATTGCAGTGAAAGAATATGCTGATGATTCCTAGTGTTTGGAAGTGAACTTGGGGACTATGGTCATGTGAAGGGCAATGACACTCATTCTCAATATCTGCAGTTGGAACAATGTGGATATTTCTACCCTAAATTGCAATGAAAGGGAAATTGTGAATTTCTGTGTCTAGAGTTTTTGCTTCTGGTATTTAAGTTCTTAAATACCTACATACATACAACATGAAGGATTTTGTTTTCATCTTGTCTGCAACCATCACCAGGTTCAGTCCGTATATAAATCAACTATATTATAGACTAGCTTAAATCCTTACTATTTACAGTGTATTGTTTGGCCTGAAGTTGGTTCCAACTAGGGTTTATATCAGCCTGATACTCCATGTGTGTAAGGAATACTTGTTTACTGCTTGACCAAAAAAAAGATATTGTAGCATGTGATGTACCTACATTCTTGAAACTTGTTGAAAAAGCAGAGATGATGATGCAAGAAAGGAGACTCATCCTTGAATCTTCTGCTCTTCTTTGGAAGCACAATCTGGTACAACAACAACACCTGATTTAGATGGTGCATTTCTCTACACCATGTGGACAAAACAACACCTGACTTCAAGGAATCACTTGGGATTTCCAAAGTTCAAGCAAATTAAATGGTCAACTTTTGTGGGATTGAAGTATTCCCAATGCTACTGGCAAGTGTCTGTCAGATCTTAGATGGTTGGTGCAAGATATGCACTATTTGTGGTTCATGAACAAAATGTAACTACTGCAAGTAAATCTTCATCACTGGAGTTGTTGCTGAAGGTGGCTGCAACTACAACTAGAGAACAAATTGTACAAGAGGTAGGCTAAAAACTTGTGTGCTAATCACATTGTTACATCCCATCCAATCCCATGCAGGAGATGTGGGAGACACAATGGTACCCTACCATCAACATAGAAATCCCTTGTGGAAAACTAAAATTCATTAAAACAGTACATATCAAGAAAGTTCTTAGATCAGGGTTTAAGGTCTTCAGGATTTCTCTTCTATTTTGAGTACTTGGAGCTCAAGTGAAGACTCTTGTTTAAGGTAAGAATTTCCAACCATATTGTAATTCAGAAGAAGCCCCATTTTAGGGTTTGTTGCAGTGAGAATTATAAGGGTTCTTGTTCAGAGTAGAATAGAGGAATTACCTGCTGCTGTTGCTGTTGTATCTGGGTTGTCAGTAAGAGTGCACTGTGGAGACACCACTGGCACAAAAGACTCCAGCTGCTTGAAATTCTCCCATGGCTTTACCCAAATCTTGCAATCATACAATTTGGGAGTGCTGGATTCTAGAACTACAATCCTTAGGTAATACATTGTGCCTGCCACCACTTGCTCCCGTGCAGACACCACTTTGGAGAATGAGAGTTTATGAACCACATTCTGAAAACAACCCCCAACAAGAATTGTCATAAGTCAGAGCACACTTTTTCTTCCAAACTTCCATACTATCATCATATGCCACACAAGCAAGCATGAATTTGCGCCTTCAGATGGAGAGAGAGAGGCCATTTGCATTCACAGTGTTTGTTTCAAGAATGTGATCAATCAGAACACACTTCTTTTCTTCACAACTTCCACAGCATCATCATATGCCACAAGCAAGCAAGAATTGCATCTTCTAATGGGGAGAGAGAGAGAAAGAGAGGGGGCGTTTTGCATTCACAGTGTTTCTTTCAAGAATGTGATCAATCATAGCACAGCACACTTCTCTTCTTCACAACTTCCACACCAACATATGTCCACAAGCAAGAATTGGATCCTGAGAACAAAAGAGATTGCAACTGTATTCATATCATGATAAGGATGATGATGAAGGAGGCAATAACATACATACCTTCCCGGAGTTGTATTGAGAGACTGCAAAGTTTGCAAGTTCCCGGATCTCCACACTATTGGAGTTTGGAATGTTCTTGGGTGCTCCCACCATCGTCCTCTCTGTTGCCAGGCTGCTGCTGCTGCTGCTTTGTAGCAACAGCACCAAACTCATGATTATGCTTAACATTAGAATTGCCTTCTTCATCATGGAAGATCCTTCCTGCTCTTCTTCAACAACCCTATTGAAGACCAACCCCACTCTTCAAGACCTCCTGAACAAGACCTCTTAAGGAAAAACCTCGAATCGATCAGACTTGCAAAACCTTCAGAAGATCCTATCTCTCTCTCTCGTCTATCTCCTCGTGGAACAAAGCCATGAAACCCTAATTCTAGGCTTCTGGACCTCGTGGAAGCGTTTGTTGTATGAGCGGTCCTAAAACCCTAATTCCAAGCTTCTTCCTCTTCTTCCCCTATCCTTTTGTGGTGAGCCCTTTTGGAAGCAATTCAGGTAGGTTTTATCGTCATCTCTGTGCAACAAGCGGATTGTGACAGATGGATTGTGGTGCAGACTACTGCAAACTGTATGGAAGAACTCTTCTTTCTAGGGTTTGTTTTATTTAAGGTTCAGTCCTATTCTTTCGGTTTCTGCATCAATTAGTGTCCTTTTCTTTCACCGTCTGCATCAATTTACATCATGTCTTCTGTCCCCTAGTTCCCCATTTGTAAAAGAAAGTACAGAAAAGCATGCATCAATTTGCATCATGTCTTAACCCTAATTCCCATCTGAAGAAGAAACTACAGGAAAACAGACATCAATTTGCATCACGTCTTCTTCTTCCTCTACCTACTTCCCATCTGTAGAAGAAACTCCAGAAAATACATGCATCAATTTGCATCGTGTCTGTCTAAACCCTTTCCCTACTTCCCCATATGTGGTAGAACAACAGAGAAACACCAAAGCTGTGCTTCAGCAATGACATAAGTGCATTGGACTGCTGTTCTCATTGGCTTTGGATGATTGATGATGGATATAGACAGTGTTTGTGTTGGTTTGGTTTGCAACTAAACCCAATTCGGCAATATGTACCCTCTGCATGAATCACAATCTACAAGCACCTCCCTGCCTGCCTGCATGGAGAATAATGCATCATCTTTACTACACTGAAGATAGGAAGTTTTGGAGAACATGTGTTTGTATGTATAACAACACACAAAAATATGACATATCTCTGCATGCAGATGAAGTACATTATCCCTGGTAATACGACAAGAATTCCTTCCAATTCTGCCATGCACAAAACCAGGGGAACTTCCATGTTTTAGATGGACATCTGAATAGAAGTTTTTCTCTCCTGCTAATCTAGATTTCAGACATGAGAAGAGAATCATGATGTCTAGTGGACACCATTCCATCCAGGCACTCACAGTAGAACTCCAACTGAAGTCAGAGATCAACAAAACGGTTGATAGTTCTACATTTACTGCTTTGATCATAACAGAGCTACAAGATGTTGAGTGGTGCCTGCGAGAATCTATATTTCTACCTGTGCAATCCCTGTTATCATTTCCATCAGAAATGTCAGTATCTGTGGTCAACGCGTTCCAAGAAACTGACACCAAAGGTGCTGCCAACCTGAGATTACTCTTGTTGGAGAATGTTTTGGCTCCACAAGAGGATCCAGAAACACTGCGTTAGTCATGGAGTCTGTATCCAAGGCAAAGGCTCCAGGGATCAATGGAGATGGTCGCCCAGCTTCTGGAATTCTGCAAGCAATGGCCATGGAAGAAAGAAAGTTAGGGATGACCCATTTGCAGAATATACCTCCCAAATATGGTCAATAGGAGATTAAACAAACCTCATGGTTTCTTCTGTTTCTGCTGCTGCTGCTAGGTTTGTTGCTGTTATCTCCGAGACTTGCACATGCATAGCCAGGGAGGGTGCAAACACCTCAATTGCCTCTGCCTCTCCCATGGGTTTTGAATGTACTTTGGGATAGACAGGTATTGAAACTTCTTCTTGCTTTTCCTCCATGATTGCATCAAGCTTGTTCTTGATAGTCACGTCCTCTGTTAGAAATTTAGGTACCCAACAAGATTATCAGCCTCATGAAGTCATGCCCTGAAAGAAGGAGATCTGAACAATTGTTGCAGCATTAATTCTCTGCCTTAGTTCTACATACCTGCAGCCAGTTGATCAGTCTTCTCAAGAGTTGGAACTGCTTCAACAAGTTCCTTGTCATTCTGAGCATCTGCTAGTTGATGATTCAGGGTTGATGTAAGCTCCACTTTGACTTCAAAAACATTTTCAATCCCTGTTGTTGCTGCTTCGACAAGTTCCACACCAGCTTTTTTGTAGGCTGAATCAACAAGCTGCTTGTTTGTGTCACTGAGTTTGGCTGCTCCACTCTCTTCAATTACAAATTCAATTGCTTCTGTTGCTTCCACAAGTTCTGTTGTTACAGATTTTAGCTCATGCATAACATTCTTGTCTGTTTCCTGTTCTGTTTCTTCCTCAAGCTCTGCAAAAGCTTTCTCTTCTGACAGCTCTAATCTTTCAACAGATAAATCTCTAGATACAACCTCCTCGGTGTTGTCCCCCATCCCTCCTGTTGTTTCAACAAGTTCTGCACCAATTTTGTCTTGAGCTGAGTCAACAAGCTCCTCAATTGTGTCAATGAGTTTTGCTCTGGATTCTTCAGCATCATAGGTTATTCCAGCTTCCTCAAGTTCATCTTCATTTGCAACCTCAATCCCCCCATCCACTGCTTCTGCAAGGCCTACTACAACAGGTGTCTCCTCAGCTTTATAATCTTCTTGTGTTTCCTCCTCAAGCATTGCAGAGGTTTGCTCTTCTGGCAGCCCTAATCTATCGATTGATGACTCTTCCCACACCATCCAGGTATCATTTTCAATACCTTCCATTGTTTCAACAAGCTCTGCGTAAATTTTGTCTTCAACTGCATCGGCAAACTCCTTGTTAGTGTCACTGAACTCTGCATTGGGTTCTTCATCATGGGACATTCCAATTTCGAGTTCATTAATAGTAGTAACATAAATCCCTTCTGTTGCTGCTCTGAGGTTGGCTACAGGTTGTTCCTCAGGAGTAAAATCCTCAGCTTTATCTTCTATAGAAGCTTGCTCTTCTGGCAGTTCCAATCTGGTGTCTACTGGTGGCTCTTTAGATACAACCTGTGTATGATTCTCAATCCCTGATGTTGCTTCAACAAGATCTGCACTGGTTCCGTCTTGGGCTGAATCAACAAGCTCCTTGTTTGTGTCACTCAGTTCTGCTCTGAATTCTTCATCTTGGGTTATTCTAGCCTGAAGTTCATCTTCAATCAGAACGTCAATCCTGTCTGTTCCTTCTTCTGCAAGCTCTGCTGCTACAGGTTCTTGCTCAGGAATCACATTAGCAGCTTCATCTTCTGCTTCTTCATGAAGCTCTGCAAACGCTTGCTCTTCTGACATCTCTAGTCTGTCAACTGGTGGCTCTTTAGATACAATGTTGGTATCATTCTCGATCACTGCTGTCATTTCAACAAGTGATGTGCTGATTCTGTCTTTGGCTGAATTGGTAAGTTCCTCGTTTGTCACACCAAGTTCTGGTCCAAGTTCTTTGCCAATGGTCATTCCAGCCATCTTCAATACATCGTCCATCATAACATCAATCCCATCTGTTGCTTCTGCAAGCTTTGCTACAGGTTGCTGTTCATCTTTTGCTTCAGGAATCACATCCTGAACTTTATCTTTTGCTTCTTCCTCAAGCTCTGCAGCAGAAGCTTGCTTTTCTGCCAGCTTGAATCTCTCAATCAACCATTCTTTAGACACAACCTGGGTCTCATCATTTTCACTCACTTCTGTTGTTGCATCAACAAGTTCTGCATCAATTCTGTCTGCAGCTGAATCAACAACAAGCCCCTTGTTTATGTCACTGAGTATTGCAATGGGTTGTTCTTCATCTGGGCTCATTCCAGTCTCACGTTCATATTCACTTACAACATCAATCCCTTCTGTTGCTTCCGCAAGGTCTGTGACAAGTTGTTGATCAAGAAGAGCATCCTGAGCTTTATCTTGTGTTTCTTCTTCCGCAAACTCCATGGAAGCTTGCTCTTCAGACAACCCTGACTTCTCCATTGAAAATGACTTTTCAAATGCAACCTGATTTTCAATCTCTTCTGCTGCATCAACAAGTGCTGCACCAATTTCATCTTTGCCTGCATCAAGAAGCTCCTTGTTTTTGTCAATCCAGGACTCTGCTCTGGATTCTTCATCAGGGGCTGGGGTAGTCTCCAGTTTATCTTCAGATACAGCACCAATCCCTTCTGCTGTTGCCTCCATAAGGTTTGCTACACGCTGTTGCTCAGGAATCACATCTTGAGCTTTATCTTCTGTTCCTTCCTCAAGCTCTGCAGAAGCTTGCTCTTCTGGCAGCACAAATTTCCCATTTGCTGTCTCTTCACAAGCAACCTTTTCTATCCCTTCTTCCTCTGCTTCCACAAGCTCTGCACCCATTGCATCTTCAGCTGGATTGAAAAACTCCTTGTTTGTGTCACTCAGCTTTGCTTGGGGTACTTCAGGTAGAATACCAATCCCTGCTGTTGCTTCCACAAAGTCTCCTAGTATAGTTTGTTGCACAAGAACTACATCCTCACCTTGAAATTCTGTTTCTTCCACAAGCTCTGCAGAAGCTTGCTCTTCTACCAGCTTTGATAACTTCTCAATTGCTGCAGATGCAACCTGGGTGGCATTGCCAATCAATTTTGTTGGCATGGAAGAATCAAGCTCAAATGGGTTCAAGACACCCACATCTCCATTTTTATTGATAACACTCCCTTCTGTTGTTGCTCCCACAAGGTCAGATGCCAGAGGTGGTTGCTCAGAAATCACATCCTTGACTTGATCTTCTGCTGTTGCTTCCTGAATCTCTGGGGAAGCTTGCTCTTCTGGCAGTGCACTCTTCTGAATTGATGACTCTTCAGATGCCACTACCTGGGTACGATTTCCAATCAAGTTTTCAATTTGGAAATTAAGCTGAAATGCATCATCCTTTGATGCATCCACAACGTTTGCAATCTTGTTGATAGAATTGTTGATAGATTTCATGACAACTTCTTCTGCTCCTTTTTCTTCTTCTGGCATCATTGTCAGGATAACTTTCCCTTTCTCAATCTTTGCAACTCTGACTTTCACCTCTTGGCCAACATGCAATAACAAAGTTTCTGCAGAAACATTCTCATCACCTCCAACAGCAAGACTTGAACTCCTTATGAAACCTTCTTCACCATGATCCAGAAGCTCCACAATTGCCCCACTCCTAATAATTTTCTTTACTTTGCCTTGCAGTTCTTGATTCTTTCGCAGCTTGCCCACCTTCAAATTTCATACCAAAGCAGTGGTGATCTATATGAGACTAATAAATCCACAAGAAAAACCAACCAGATGATGATTTTCTTCACAGAATTAGAATGTGCAGCAGACCCACCCACCAATGAAGATGCAAAAACAAGCAAATCAGGCCAGCAGAGAAAGAGTGTACAATGTATACCTTCTGCTTTTGCTCATCCCGCTTTCCCCTTTCTCTGGATTTCTTGCCTGTGATCTTTCCTCTCTTGGAGACTGCATCTTCCTGTTGGCATCCCTGAGATGCATCTCCACTTTGGTTCTCTTTCAGGATTTGTGTTTGCTGATGATCCTTAGCCGCCTTTGTTTCATCCCGCATTGTGAGAGCGATCCTCCCTGCCATCTCATTGACATCCACAACTCTTACTATGACCTCCTGTCCTACCGATACCACATCTTGGACTTGTGACACATAGTTTGAGCTCAGCTGGGAGATGTGCAGTAACCCATCTGTGAAAGCTCCGATGTCCACCAATGCTCCATAAGCTTGCACTGCTCTTACTTTGCCTGCAAAAACAGCTCCCGGGATCAGCTCCTCCTTCTGAATGGTTCTGATCTTAAGTTTCTTTGCAGCAGCAGCAGCAGTAGCATGGCCATTACTCCGCCCACTCAGTTTACTAGTCTGTTGCCTCATGGGTTTTGTTGGGGTGTAAACTGAAGAAGCTTCAGTAGCTTCTTCTTCATCTGTTGTCTCCACACAAGATGTAGGAGCATCACCTACACTAGTGTTTTCTTCTGCAGCAGCAGCATTCTCTTCTTCAACTAAGCTCTCTCCTCCTGTAGTAGTAGGAGGACTTCCTCCTGGAACTTCTTCAACAGTCACAGTTCCTTCTGAAACAGAAGAAGAGGCAGCAGCAGCCAAAACTCTTCGTGAGGAAACATTTCTTGCATCCAGACTTGCCCTTGTGCCTTTCCATTTGCAGTCTATTTTGATGCGACGATCCGTCGTCAACCTAATCGCCAGATTTCGTTTTACAAGAGTGCAGTGATCTAAGAAAGATGTATAAAGCAAACTTCCGGAGGCATGGCTGCGGCTTCTTCTTCCTCCTCCTCTCGGAAGGACACCCGGAGCAGCAGCAGCATTGCACCGAAAGTGAATTGCATTGTCGCTCAGGGCCAAAGCAAAGTACACCATCTTCTTACTGCATTCATCAAAACACGAAAGACCCATCAATCAGAAACAAGGGAAGCTCATCAAAACTCTACGCCTCCAGCAAAACAGACTGCATTCACCACTACCTCTTCTACTCTCCGTTTCCAAGCTCATCACCACAAAGCATTGCATAGTCCAGCAACAAAAGCAAAGTAATCGTTGCAATGATATCGCACACTTTGCAAAGGAATTGTAGAGGAGAAAAAATGCCGAGCTCCACTCTACTTACTTCTTCTTTGAAATCAATCCGCAATTGTCTTCACTTCAGAGTGTTAGCTTCTTGTTCTTGTTAGACTACTCTACACAGCCCTAACAGACACAAAGCTTGCAACAGTGGAACTGCAAATCCCCCACCCCCCTCCACCACTGCCCAGCAGAAGCATTTGCTCAACTTCCTGAGCAACCCACAAATACACAATCCCGCAAAAGCCCCAAAAACAATCAATTCCCGCCAAATGGGAAACAATCCACCACAAATGGAAACAACCCACAAAACCCAAAACAACGATGCACGAAAACTGAAAATACGGATCAACGATGGATCCGAACAAGAACAAGAACAACAGCAATCCAGAAAACAATCATCTACAATTTTTCTAACACGAGTTTTACAAAAGCGGTGAATAATTTTTTTTCATGTGATGACAAGCAACACGTGCTGATTGATTGATTCATGATGCTGCTGCTGAGCTGCTGTGGCTCTTAGCTCCTCCATTCATGAATCCTTTTCTTTTGCAAGTAAGTACGGATGCACGGATCCATTCAACAGCCTTTGGAATCTGCATGCAACCACGAGGGACGTCTGAAAGAAGACGACGGAGAAGGAGAAGAAGAAAGGGCTTTGCACTTCGTCGTGGATTCATTGTATGTCGTCGGATCGAAAGACCCTCTGAGGGTTGGATGTGTGTTCATGCAATTCCTCTCAGCAAAAACCCCAAAAACCCTCTCTAGGGTTTAGGGTTTAGGGTTTAGGGTTTTGACTTGTGTAATTTGTATGTGGGCTCTGTTCAGATCCAGCAGCACTTTGAATCTGACGGTTCAAGCTCGTGGATTCATTGTGTGTCATCGGATCGAAAGACCTTTGACGGTTGGATCTTCTTCATGCAATTCAGAGCAGAAATATTTTTTAGGGTTTTGAATTTCTGCAAATCCTAAAAATTATCTCAAAATTTTTGAATCTGACGATTCAAAATGAACATTGGGTGTGTGTGATCATTGGATCTGAAGCAAATTGGAAAGTCAAAACATAATCTTCATGCATTTATTTAGGAACCCCAAAAAAGAACAAATTTAGGGTTTTGGAATTTGTGTTATTCAAATGGGTATTGGATTTCTTCTTTTAAACCTGATGGTTGGATGGATCTTCATGCAATAAAACAACCACAAACCCATTTTAGGGTTTTGTATTTACCACCAAACTATATGGATTATGGAAAGGGCAAGCAGTTGGTTGAATGGATCTTCATGCAATAAAACAACCAAAAACCCATTTTAGGGTTTTGTATTTACCACCAAACTATATGGATTATGGAAAGGGCAAGCAGTTGGTTGGATGGATCTTCATGCAATAAAAACAACCACAAACCCATTTTAGGGTTTTGTAGTTACCACCAAACTATATGGATTATGGAAAGGGCAAGCAGCTGGTTGGATGGATCTTCATGCAATAAAACAACCAAAAACCCATTTTAGGGTTTTGTATTTACCACCAAACTATATGGATAGGCATAATGCACATGCACTCCTCCATAAAGAAACATAGATACATGTACCTTCATTTCCTCACATTGCTAGTAATAGGGTTGCCTTTTCATAGCATGCCCCCTCTTGCTTTACATATACACCTCAAGAGTATAGGGTTTAGGGTGCTCCAAGGTTTAGGGTTTAGGGTTTAGGGTTTTCTTTTTCTTTTTCTTTTTTTTCAATTTTGTGTTGTAGCTGAACTGGCAATCGTTCATAAGATGATTTAGCCAGATTTGGCTACAAGACTAAATATAAAATTTAATTAATATGTCACCAAAATATAGCGGGTTCCAAAAAAACATTCTACTTGCTTTTATTTATGACTTGTAACCAAATTTTGATTAAGTTCTCCTCTTGCGAAGGATAATTGCCATTCCACATATCTCTCACAAAATTGAAAATAAATCCATGCTCTCTCCTCATAACCCTAAAACCCTCAACTGAGAAGAGAAATTTTGAGATTACAACAATATTTGTTATATGATTGATACTCCTTTCGGACTTGTGGCCTCTCAAGGACAAACCCTTTTCTTCGCACATTTTGGTGAGGCTAACCCTACCATGGATGTGGGGGGCACCAAAACCTCTCGTACTACTACTAACCCTTTTTGTGCCCATTTTCAAACCCTAGAAAACCCCACATTTCCCATGTGCCATATGCCTTTGTACTCCAATAATTGTACCATCTTATCGTCAACTTGTCTACCCTAGTTGACACTAGTGTGTGTGTGTGTGTGTGTGTGTACCTTAGAAGGTAAAATAAATATAAAATATTCTTTTTAAAATTGAATATATTAGAATTATTCGCAAAGTGCCCCGAATTGGGGGCCCCTAGCCTATGGGGTGGGAGTTGGGAACCCCACAAACAAAAAAAGAAAAAAAAACTCAAGATGAAAACACCACCACACACACAAGAAGTACACCTAGAAAAAAGGAGGGACCAAACTAGTTTTCTCACCTAAATTGATGCTAGCAAATATTTCATCCCCAGTTTTGTCAAACCTTGTGCATTAAATGCTGAGTTTACATCATCTCATCATACTGAGATATATAACAAAATTTCTTTCCTTTGTGAATACAACTGAAAGAGGTTGTAGAGGGTGAAAGAAAGCAGGCCCCAAAGACAAAAAGGTTTCATGTTTCATGTTTCAACTCCTAAATAAAATAGTTGGCAAAATCAGTTCTGTCAGAAAATCTTTTTAAATGGGTTTTTTCATTGACAAAACTTTCACAAGAAAACTGGATTGTTTGTGATTTTGTCTGTGGCAGAAACAAAAAAGAAAACCTCTGACAACTTCTCAACCTCATCAACTGTCATCGTGAAAGAAGAAAATGCATACAAATCATGATGACTCTAGATATATATATCTATGTATATTATTCATACCTGCAGCAAGTTCAGCAGTCTCTTCTCAAGTACTTGAAACCTTGAAAGGGGAGTGATAAGATAATGGAAAATTTAAAATACTTTAAACAAAACATCTTTGACTCAATTTTTGATATGATATATTTGATTTGTTTAAGCCAGATCCATCCCACGTATATTCTAAAAGAATTGGACTTATTGCATGGGCTTGCAC
>Ga0209208_10008348_pt1 | contig 13813 bp, 11 predicted proteins | sample S1TSphfallax_3_FD_187694 | JGI IMG/M metagenome (GOLD analysis project Ga0209208, IMG submission 187694) | Host-associated microbial communities from peat moss isolated from Minnesota, USA - S1T2_Fd - Sphagnum fallax MG (SPAdes) (version 2) | ecosystem: Host-associated > Plants > Peat moss >...
TCTATTGCACAAATGGGTGAGGTTGTTCTAATGCTTCATGTTGATGTAAAGGTTCCTATTGTGTGAAATATTCAAACTCCTCATCCAATGCAAGTGTAGGAGATTAGTGTTACCTTGATTCTTATATATGCCCACTAGTTATTGTTGAAGAAAGGGCAAAAAGTAGTTGATGTACCTAACCCTTATCCTATATGTTAACCAAGCAATGTATGTGATATGAGACCTGATATTATAACCTTGAGTTGTTGCTCACTTTGTGAAGTTAGTTTTCTTTTTAAGGACATCATTGTCTCTAGTTGTGACCATCTTTATCATGCATGGTGTGCTAGTATATGGTTCAAAAAGAACACACAGTGCAAGGACAATTTATGTGAAGGTCTTATACACCCAAATTGCTACAAGAGCTTTGGATTTGCAAAGTTTGACAACCACTTGGAAGGCAAGTACGTGGATATGGAATGCGAACTTGTGTAGTGTATGACTGTACAACAAAGAAGAGCTATAAGCTCAACTCATCTCCCAACTATCAATTAGTCAGATATTTATTCCTTATTTATAAACATGTTTGATGAACCTAGTGCAACTTGTCCATTGAATTGTAATGTCCAATTAAAAATCTCTGATTGTTGCAATTTCTTTGCACTAATTTACAACTTATGTGTAGGTGTATTGTAACAATTAAATCAATTTATTGTATTGTGCAACTTGTATAGATTGTAGTTATTTGGAAGAATAGTAGAACATTTAGTGTACAAAAAATCTTAATACATACTTCCAAAACCCATTTTGCATAATTGAATATGTATAAACATTATATAAAAAAGGAATGTTTTGCAATTAGCCTTGCAACTCAATTTTTGAAATACATTGCACACTTACAACTCACTATATTTATATGGTCATTGGACAAGTTGCAAGAGTTGCAAAAGCTGCAACTCATTACAACTCAATTGTAATTTTGTTGTAATAATTTTTTTTCAACTACTATGCAATTCCCCTATGAATATAACCGTAATGTCATGTTGACGTCATTTTTCATCCATCCATCAAATTTTAACACATGGCATTATGAAGATTTTTCATGATTTTTTTGAAATATTGATATCCGTCTTCCATTATGATTATTCATTTTAGATAGTCTTAGATTATGACAATTGCATAATCAAAAATTTCCACATGGCATATTAATTGAATTTTGGAAATATATATATATATATATATATATATATGTACTTAGGTACGTTAGTACATAGCCATTGGTAGGTAAATTGATATAACTCTTATCCACCTACTTACTTACCTACTTATTTACTATCTAAGTAGGTAAAAAAGTAGGACCTACTTACTTAGGTAGGCAAGTAGGTAGGTAGGAAGGTAGAATATTAGAATAGTAGGTGAACTAAAAAGTAATCACATAAGTTTAAAAAAAATTTATCTGTTTTTCTTTTAAGATTAAGCTTTTATGGGCTCATCCCAACATGACACATGTATTTTAATGTGAGAATGTAAAAGGAGACACCTTTTTTACATAGTTTGTGAAATGAGATATTGAAAACAAAACATATAAGTTAAATCTTTTAATGGCACCCTAGCTACAATTAAATTGTAATCACAAAAAAAATTCCCACATGTTTTTTGTTTGATTTTAATTTTGTAATTAATTTGAAATTTATAATTAATAATTTGACATAATTATTTGAATTAATTAATTAAATTTATATAATTAGTTAATGAGTTGAAGTAATTATTTATTAGATAATTAATAATTTATTATCTAAATTAATCAAATGATAATTAACTAAATTTTATTAATGAATTCATATGAATAATTTATTATTTAGTTTACTTAATTAGTTCATGGTAATTAAGTATGTTACATACTAATTACTAATTTAAAAATTAATAACAAATAATTCATTTTGAAATATTAAATAATAAACATGAATTTGAATAGAAGACATTGAGGTATATAAAGACATATTCATATGCACACCCTTCTTCAATGTTTAATCAAATATACACATTGCTTTTAATTTCAATTCAAAAATAGACTTTCACCTTTTATGAAATTCTATGGTTTAATATGTATGTATACCAACATAATATTGTGAATTCCAATATAGTGAAATATTATTAACATAACAATTGAACATCAATCACAAAAAATAGGACCATAATATTTATTACATTATTATTTTTAGATAATTATGAAATTGATTATTTTAATTAATTAATTCAAAATATTGAATTATATTTATTAATTTGTACCAAGGGCTAATTATTTAATATTAGTTAATAGTGATTAAATAAATTAGCCATAAATTAATATTTAATATTTATTAATTATTTTAAAATATTATATTTCAAGTGTGCCACAAGATATAACCTGTGTGGATGCCACAACTAGTGAAGGACTCATGAATGCTTGTACAAGTGTTGTTGCACTTGAAGAGGGTAGTTGTATTCATGAAGAGATCATTCAAATTGGCTATGAGTGGAGTGTCCTTGTGGACAGTAGTTTCATTGTCATGTATGCAAAATGTGGAAGCTTAGAAGACATGCAGAAGAATGTTCAACAAGTCATGATGAACACATGATGTGTTCTCTTGGACAGCTGTGCTTGGAGGTTATCCCATGCATGGGACAAGCAACAGAAGCTCTTGTATGTTTTCAAGAGATTCCTAAGGATTTAAGGAGTAGTAATAGATACGGATGCTTTTATTGCTCTTCTGTCAGCATGTAGTCAATGGAGGCCTTTTTCATGAAGGCATGCTCTACTTTGAATCCATAGGGTCAGTTTATGGCATTTCCACAAAAGTGGAGAACTGTGCCTGCATGGTTGATCTGATTGGTAATGCTGGCCATCTGCAAGAGGCAGAGGATTTCATCAATACAATGTCCTGCAAACCAAATGGCCTTGTGTGGATGGCCTTACTCATGGTTTGCAGAGTTCATTATAATTGGGAGATGGGAGAACAAGTTGCCAGTTGAATTCTGGATTTAGAACCTGGCAATGCTGCAGGCTATGGGCTGCAATCAAGCCCCTTGCTGGTGGCAAATGAATTACTCAGAATAGAAGAGCCTGGTGTGAACATACAGTCAGGTCTCTGCCTGAAAGAAGTGAATACTGTAGAGATATGTTAAACCCGACTTTCTGAAGAATGCAAATAATTAAATTTTCCCACATAATTTTCCCACGCCAATGGGAGACAAATTTTTTATTCCTGCAAAACCCTTCATTAAATTTTTCAGATCCCGCAGTGTGCTTTTCCCGTAGAGAAAATAATGAAGTGAAACTCATAAATATAATCAACAGGAATCTATCTGCTGGACACTATGGTGGTGATATGATTTTATTATTTTCCTGCAAAAGGTCTTCCCTTAGATCGTCAGGATAATTAATTTTTTCCCATGGCCATGTAAAAATAACTAATATTGTGAGGGTTTTAACTTGTCGCAACTGTAATTGAGTTACAGACATTTGTAAAGAGCATCTCAAATTGTAGAAGACCATGTAAGAACATCTTATGATTGGAATTGCTGCTGAAAATTCAAAGAGTAAGGTGAGTGTTTTATTTGATGATTGGCAAGATTGTTGGTGCAGAGGTATGGAATTGGTGCTATATAAGAAGTGTTGTTGCTTCTGTCACCGCAGCAAGAAAGCTGGTCGGCAAATAGATTTGCACATGGGCCTCATCAGCTACAGTTTTGTAGAACTCTTTGTGTCTTCAAGAATCTGGACAACAACCACCTCCACACTGGCTGCACATTGCACGTATAAAACCTTCGAGAACAATCTCAGTCAAGGATGCAAATTTAATCCATTTTTCTCGGGTCTTTGGTTCTTGCAGGCACTGTTGGTGATGCCAGCAAGTGTGTCTCAACGAGGCTGCAACAGGAAAAGAAAGATGAGAACTAGATTGTGAAGATAAGACTAGGTTGTCGTGTTCTCCTATTAGGTGATCCAAAGTTATTTCCTCTCTCCTTTCTGGAACACGGGAGGAATTGCAACCAAAACCTTCTAAGGTCTACAAAGGCCCCCCTCTCTCTGTTCATCAAGATTTTCCTCCACAAGACAGAAATCGCAGAAGATCATGCAATGATTACTGAAATGTCATCATCTGTCTGGTATTATCTGCCGGATCACCTGATTTGTGATTGTTTAGTGTTGAGATCCTTCTCATTTCTGATCACAAGAAATGGTACCACACTTTCTCCTATATCCTAAACCCAAAATTCTTCCCTCGTAACCTCATGTATATAGACCGGGGGGGAAGCATTTCGGCGTGGAGAAGTTTGTACCCTCGTGACAACCTCTGTAGCGAGACAGAAGGGGAATTATGTTGGGGGTTTATAGGGAGTTTTCTGATTTCTGATCGTTTCTGCACCAACACAGTTTAGATTTGTTGGCACCAGCCAGATGGCAGAGGCCATTACGGTTTTTATCGGACGCCCAACAACCCATAAGCTTTGTCACTCCTTACAACTCTCATCCTTAATAAATAGGTGGTGTACGTGCCGAAATACGTTTCCTGTGAGCGACGTTGTCTCTCTGGTATTGGCGACTTCGCCGATCTGAAGAGTAGGGTTCCTTGCGAGACTGAGTTTTGTGGTTGTAGATCTCGTGAACCTTAAACTCCATAACCTAGAATTTTCAAGCGTCGTGCAGCTGTAGCTGCGCACGTCGACTCTTGTGCGCACAAATGATATCCAAACTCAGATGTTTTACGGGTCCTGCTAACTTCGTCGACCCGGTCTGGATACTAGTGCGTGCAAAGAAAAGAACAGGCCCGGGTCGCTGGAGTGTCTGTCCGCTTCGTTTTTCTTTGATTTTACATTGTTAGATCCTCTTGGCGACGGCCTTACTAGCCGTAAGTTTTTCTGCTTTTTTCATTTCTTTTCCTTCCAGCTTGATTTGCAATCCAGCAGCTCGGCTTTTCCATATGTGCAGCAGACGGTTGTTTTGTGTTTTGCCGTAGGTTATCAGATGTGGATCGTGCTCGAAATGGGTCTGTGATGTTTGATAATGCTTTGTTCCGGAAAGCGAGTCTTGTCAGAGACTTGCCAGCTCTGTGGAAGCAAAACTACTGAGACCTTCGCTGTCTTCCTGTTTGTGAAATTCCTCTAGGTTCGTCTAGGGGATAATGAAGTCGAGGACCGAAAGGCATTGTTCATATAATGAAAATCATCAGATATCACCATTCGATATTCTTTGCACAATCGTCGGAGGATAGTAGGATCCAGTATTGGGAGATAATTCCGGTTTCTCCATCGATGAACCGGAGACAGAAAAGCTCTCTTTCTCTCTCTCAATGCATTGAGGCAGTAACAGTGTCGAAACCCCTACTCTGGGGACAGGAGGTAAGTCCAGGGCGTTAGATGTCTACATGGAACATAATGGCACTATGTTTTGGTTGCGGTGCTTCCGAGAACCTTTCTTGCATCTGGCGACAACAAAAGAAGTGCAATTGCTTTGAAAAATTCACACCTCGTTCTCACTCCAGCTTGGAGTCCTCTTTCAGAAAATCTAGCCTGTTCGAACAATCGCTATGTGATTGATTATTTTGGTGCAATAGTACAGTATTGAGATACTGGATGATCTAAAAGCTTCACGCAGTTGCATATGATTTGATTGAAAAGGTTTTTCTTTCTCACCCCTGTGCCCCCAAGTGATCCTCAACTAAACAATTATGAGGTAAGTAGAAAGATCACTGTTGGAGTGCTTCACCCTGGATGATCACATAATTGATGCTTTCAATCATCAAACCCTCCTAACAATACAATACCTTTGGATAGCTGCTTCTTTAGATAGCCTGAATTAGGTCGTCTTTTTCAGACTTCTCTTTCATAAGATCCCATGAAATGTAAAGGAGCCTAGCAAAGCAAGAGAGAAAAAACAAAAGCTTCCAGATTGAGAGCCCTTTTCAGTGATTCTTCAAAGTTCACCTCAAATCAGATCACATTTCGTTCATGCCTTCAGAAAACGCTGGAAGGTCTTTGCAAACACAGAAACATAGATATATGTTACAGCCCGAAAACAAAAGTCCCCTTCAAACACCTGAGTGACCTTGTGATTGTGAAATGAGTCCTTCCCAAGAAGACCATTGAATGTGAAGCTCACCTATGACAGACAGCAAAGTCTATAGAGGGCCACACACTGATCACTGGTTCTTTGTAATAAAAACAAGACACAACAATTGGCATGAATAGTATTGAACATAGACAGTGTTGAGTAGTCATGAAGAAAAAACAAGCTTTATAAAAGGTGAAACTATCGCATCAGTATAAGTACTTACAGCACCTTTCTCAACAACACAACACTAACAAGTTTTCTGTCTCCATCGAAGCTCCTAGCATACATGAACCAACTGCATTCACAATCTGGAGCTGGTCTACTGCACTGAGCACTGCTCGTTGATGACTGCTGCAACTCCCAACCTCTTCTTGGCCAGTACAAGTCAAGATGCAGTCTGCTTTCTCCTCCAGCAGCATGTAACATACCTGTCATGTTAAATGTCAACCAACCAACTTCTTCTTGAACTTCAGAATTGAATACCGCCACTGACTGCCTTCTTATGTGCTGATGCCCAGAATTGAAATGCCGTGAAACAAAATTTCAAATAACTGTAAAGTGCATTGAGCTGCAGAACATTACCAACAGCATTTGCATAGCAGTGCATGATAACTGATCACCATCTGAAGCCAGCTCAAGGAATTGCACGATATGCTATGCTCAGTGCACAAAGTGTCCATTTATCCCTTCCCAACTGCATGATAAGTCACAAGTTTGAAGGCATGAATTCACTTGCAATTGCTGTGAATTGAACAGAAGCTGTTCCAAATCTGCCAAGTTGAGAATAAGTGCTGAGAAATTCTCTGAAACAAATTGACAAGGTTGCAGGAGAAGATACATACATGACTGAAAAAAGTTCAACATTGTATAAGGCTGCTTCTTTTTTTCTTGACACCCATGAATTGAACTGTTTCATAATCTTTCAGATCAGTGCCAAGAGCCTCTAAACCCTAAACTCAGGCAACCCCAAAACAAGAGCACTTGAAGGGGGAAGCCTAGATTTTGATATCGCTCAACTCTGCAAACTGATCATCCAATACAAGTTCTTTCCTAACTCCAATCTAACTATCTTTGGATGTTAGATGTGTACAGTAAGCACAGCACATTCAATGGAGAAACTCTCAGTTTTGAAATTTTCCAATATCAACAAAGTAAGAATCCTGTGAAACAATTACTACAGAATGAACTTAACAATGATCCAACCTGACAATCAAGGTTTTACAGAATTACTGGACTCCACAAGATCATGATTTGAACATGATTTGAATTCACAATCTGATTTGCCTTTCAGCTGATCATTGTTGGCATTTGGGGAGGGAGTGAATGAACCTGTAAGTGTTGTTTGTTCTATGTTGACTTCTGCAGATCAATGTGCTCAATGTTCTTCATCATACTGATATATTGGAAATGTCCACAACTCATTTTTTCACTTCAATCCAGTTCCACCTGATGGAATCCTAATCCAATGAATTCAAACTGACTGTCAATCTCCATGTTTCTTGCTTGTTCTAACATAACTAAGAAGAAAAATTGATCATAGAATCAGAGAAATTCCGAGACAATAAACACAATCTGATGATGCACTTACACCATGTGTATTCTCAAGAAGTTGAGAACCGACCATAACCTCCTTTGCATCTGTTTAGGACTGGTAGAAATTCGAAAATCCACTGTTCAGAAACACTTCTGGCCTACAATTCTCTTCAGGTTTTCTGCTCCCTGCATCAGTTCGTTTCTTTCTCTGCAATCGTTGCTGCAACAACTGGATAGCAACAAATTTCAAAGGAGCTGTGTGTTATACAGAATAATATCTCTGCCATGTTGCCCTGAACAATGTAGTGAACCGGAAATCGACTGAAATACTGTACTGGATTGGAAAAGACGCGTAGGTGGAACGTTCTGTACAGCGAATATGCCATGAAAACGCGTACAGGGAACGGCTAGGCATTATGCGCGAGGGTTGGGAACAGATAAGGCAGCGTGACCACACATTCAACGCGCTTCGAGGAGAGCAGGTAAAGACGCTAAAGAAGAAAGATGCACAAGAAGATGTTATCAAGGAGGAAAAGATTTTTAGGGGGAGGAGAAGAGTATGAGATTGTCGGTAGAGGGCAATGCAATCGAGAAAATGATTGTTGAGGTAGGACAAGAGAGTAGAGGAAGATATTTTGTGAGAGGTAGGACAAGAGAGCAGAGGAAGATATTTTGTGAGAGGGAGGCAGGTAGTAGAGGAAGAGAATGTTGACAGAGGAGGCAAGACAGTAGAAGAAAAGGTCATTAAAGATCTGGGAAGGAGGGGGATTTTGAGCCGACAATATGAAGAGGAAGGAAAAAGTTCTTGGCGCGAAGAAGAAAAGGAGCGGAGATGTTGCACCTCTGTCGTCGCGAGCGTTGCGCTTCGTGATATGTTTATGGCACTTCGTGATATGTTTGTGGCACTTTCTCTTGGCACTTGTGCCGAGCAAAAGATTTCTAGAACGTGTTGAGGTTGGTCTAAACCTTCAGCTCTCTGTTCAATGACAAAGGAAGGATTTGAGGGGCTGGAAGGGGGAGAGAGATGTTTGCTTTCGTGATAAGTTTTCTTTGCACAAGACTTTAGTCCATACTTTGCAACTTGTTGAGCATGTTTCGGAACCTCTTGAGGTTGACCGACCTTCAAGGCCCTCTTCAACTTGTTGAGCATGTTTTGGAACCTTTTGAGGTTGACCAACCTTCAAGGCCCTCTTCAACAACAAGGATGTGATGGGGGGGGTGGGGTTGTTGATTGAGGGTTCCATGATAAGCTTTCCTTTTCACAAATTTCTTTTCCTTTAATACACACTTTCTGAACCTTACTGATTATCTATATATTGAGATCGACCTACCTTCAAATCTCTCTTTAACACGAACAAGAAGTAAAGGATGGGGGGTTGTTTCTTGATTTGATGATGAACTTTCTTTGTACAAAACTTTGTCTTTAATACATACTTTCTACCTTATTGAAATTAAAATTCAGAACTCATTGAGGTTTGGTTGGCCTTAAATAGTTCACCAACAACAATGAGTGAAGGATGTGTTTAGTTCTTGTTTGATGATTTGCACAAAACTTGTTTGGAGGTTCTTCCATTGTGCACACAAGTACACCCATTCATCCATATGTTATTTGTTTCCTAGTTTGTAATTTTCAATAACTTGTTTCAACATTGGATCTTGGACTGAAAATCTTGCTCATCTTATAGGTAGGTCAACTATTATGTTTTTACTTAAGTTGATTTGCATCATAAGTAGTGGGAAATCTCTAACATGAACTAATGTATAATATGTGCTATGTCATTCCATTTGTCACAAAGTATTGGTAAACTTATTCAACTTGGTGTGAATATACTTTAAACTTTGAAGATCATTGTCCAAGGCTTGTAATGTCTTAGAAATTAGAAATTTAACATGTGAGGCATTTGATTTTGTTGATAAGTTTTTATGAATATGCAAAAGTGGTAATTGAATTAATCATCATTTTAACATAGATTGATTGACCAAAAGAAGCTAAGAGGAAATTATGGATCTATGGCCTTTTATAATTATTTAAATTAAATTTTAAAGTCAATTTTTTGAGTTTTGATTCAGGAACAAGATGCCAACATAAGCCACATGTGGGTTGGGTAGATTTACCACTTCTAAATCATAGCATAGCAAAATGATTGTCCTTCGTATATTTCCACACCTCGAAAAATGATGCATTATTATTAGTAATGTTTTTCCAAATGTCAATGCCATTGTAGTGGAAGGAAATGTGGACATAACCCTTAGGAATGAAAATAAAATGTTTTTGCTTAGAAAGATAATCACCTTTCAAAATGGGAAATATTGTTCAAAATCCTTTATTGGCCTATGGTTCAAGGTCTAGCATTCTACTATGATACAATTACCTTGGTCAAATAGGACATAATAATGAGAATTTTAATTAGATCATTTACATCTTCTATTGTTCATCATTCCATGTTTTGTTCTTTTAGGTTTGTCCATATGGTTGTGTTTGTGTTCGCCTTTCTTCATAGTTTCTTTATCTCCCCATATGTTGTTATATTTTTGGTAGACAACACCTTGAATTAGTGTGTCTATGTGAAACCAACACCTTTGTGATTAATTAACATGGGCATCCACCCATATAAAAATTGGTGAAAGTATATATACACATAAAATAATTCAATATATATCTAACAGATAAATGATTTTGGTCATTATTAACATCATGTTGAAAACAATTGAATGTGTGAACTTCTTCCTTGAGTCATTTGGCTCTTGATTTTAATTTTCCATCTTTCATTATTATTTTCAAATTTTTAAATTTTTTAGTGATGTCTTTTTTTTCCTTGTGTTTAGATTCAAGTTGAATTCAATTTGTTAATCTTTTCCAATAATATGATATTTCTTGAATGAAAATGTTTCATTTGGAAAACCCAAAGGTAATTATTTTGGACCTTTTACAACTTGAATTTTTTAGGATGTTTCCAAGATTTATCTCTTTCCAAATTTCTTCTTATGATGCTTTTAATTATGCCAATGAGTTTTTATGAACATGAAAATGTATCTTATGTATAAAATATTGTGAGTTTGATTTTACCACAAAAAAAATTCATTTAGAAAGTAGGATGTTATTTTGATTTAAATGGATGAATTGTTTTAGGATTAAAAGCTATGAAAGAGAAGTTGACATGTTTTACAAATTGTGTTATATTGATCATCTTATCAATTGCAGATAAATCCGGTTCATATTGTGTATCCAAATGACATTTTAACACACCCGAAATTGGTCATCATTTTTTTTCACGGCATTGTTTCTAGAAAGGACATTGCCAAGGCATGGAAAGAAACATGGACATCAACAACCCACATCAATGGAGAGGAAGCAACATTTTGGATAAAAGAGTGGTTGGTTAAAGACATGGGAGAAAATATCCAAATCCTTTCTCTTTCATATGATACTAGTATTTATGGGGTCAATGGTGATGTAACAGATATTGGGAAGAACCTTGTACAAAGTTTGGTGGTGAATCAAAGGTGAAACAATGCCCTTCCCAACTCTAATATTTGAAAGTTTTGTTTGTTTAAACATGTGTTTAACATAACCTTCCATACTTCAATGGATTTCAAATTTCATACAATTTTTCATTACTAATTAATTTATAATAGTTATCAAGGTTACAAAAATCTCTTTCAACTTGGGATAATATTTTAATAGAAAATATTGATAACACAAATTTAACTATATTTCATTTAAAACCTTATATGAGATTTGAATATCCTTACATTATGCCACAAATGGAGTTTAAATACAAGAATGACGCTGAAACATAATCTAATTATAAACATTGTTTGCATCTACAGGTATGAAAACCTTTGGTGTGCTCCAATTGTATTGGTTGGTCATAGCTTTGGTGGCTTGATCATCAAAAGTTTAGTGGTGGAAATCCAAAGATGCATGAATAAAAAAACATTAAATGATATGGATTTGGCCATGAATGCAAGATCCAAGGATTTTTATGATAACCTGACTGGGGTAATTTTCTATGGTGCTCCACATGAAGGTGGGACAAAAACGTTTTCAACATATTTTGCACAAATATGCCAAGAAATGGGTTTTTTGAATAAGAACCACTCATTAATACAACAAAACTTACTTAAGAATGTTCAAGTTTTAGATCAAAAAATGGAGGAACTTTCTGTGGAATTTTCCCAAACCAAAAAAAATCTTAACATTTATGCTTTTGTTGAAGGACAACCCATTAACAAAGATGAGGTAAATTTTCAATACAATGACCTTCAATATATATGCAAATTGTTATTTTTTTCAAAATTCAAATTTTTTGCAATTTTATTTTTTAGATCTTTGCATAAGGCTTGTGTAAAAATGTAATGAATTGAATGTGATTAAATAAATGTGCTTGAAATTGGTGTGTATGTCCTTATGTTTTAAGCTTTTCACAACATTTTTTTAATTGAAAAAAAAATATGTTGACAAAATATTTCTTTTAATCAATGAAAATATTTCTAGCTTGTATTTGATTTTCAATTCTCATTAAACTATGTGCAGGAAATTCTAGTTCCATATGCATCAGCCCAACGATTATCTGGTAACAATTATTATAAAATTGAAGACGCAAACCATTTGACTATTTGCAAGCCATCTACAAGGGAGCACATAAGTTATTCAAAATTAGTGGATTGTTTAAAGACTTGTTTAAAGGTGAGGCATCAATTTCAATGAAAAAGTTTTAGTTAGTCATTATATGAAGAGGAAACTAAAAGGAATTTTTAGGCTGTCATAATGCACATGACACTTTGATTTTGCATCAAATGTCATATCCACATGAAATCCTAACACACCTATCAAGTCAAATGCCCAATGTTTTTTCAAGAAAAGGCAATATGCCCATCCCCAAAAATTATGATTGAAATGATAATTAATACCAAAAGAATCAAATGATTGAAAAATTATGTGAGCAATCAAAATTAATTAGTCATTTTGCTTTGGGATTAAAAAATCTCAATCGTAAAATCAATGGTGGAAATCAACCTTGCTGTTGATTAAACAATCAAACTTGGTTGATGAGAAAAAAAACTTAAAAGAAAATGGTTGCCATTTCTTTAGCAACCAAAAATCATTAAGGCAACCAAAAAATAGTTAATAACAATCGAGAAAAAAGGTATTTTATTTGACATGTTCAATCATCGATGGATTGATCTACAACATTAATTTTGTGACCAAAATTTGATGATCATTCATTTTTTATTCTCTAATTAGGCGATCGAAACTTTTTTATTTTGATTTATTGAATTTCAATTGCCCAACAACAAAATTCTTTTTTTGGAGGGTCATTCAATTGAACTTTTAATCACCAAATGATTAAATGTTGTTTCTTTAAATTATCATACTAATTTGCAATCATCCAATCAATGGCAAGGTTGATCCTCACCATTGATTTGGCAATCGAAATTAATTTGGTCACCTAGAAAAAGTAAATAACCACATAACCAAAAAAATAAATTGCTTCAATTTTTCTCATTTTTTGATCATTTCAATATTTCCCATTTTTTGTCATTGTTTCATTTGTCATAGATTAATTTTTTTTACATTAAACCCTTGTTCTTGACAACCTTACTAAGGTTTTGATTCAAGTTAACCTTTAGTTGACCCTATTTTGATGTAAAGTTAGGTTGTGTCAATGTTCAACATGACATGTCATGTTGTGAGGGACTTAATAATGCCATGACAACCCTGGGAAGTTACGTTCATAACACTTTTGTAAGATCTAACATTAAACATATAGGTGACAAAAATTTAATCTAATTGTTTTTGTTAATTCATATCATTGATTTGTGTTCAGTTGAAATATACAAAATTGATAAGATTTTAAATTGTCATCAAGACATATGATGTAATAGCATGGGACTTTTATAATTTTTATATTTTTAACAATTTTTTTTCTTTAATGTCTTTTAAATGATTATTATATGGCATGTATTTCTTTCAATCAAAATATTGATATAAGATTTGCATGATCACAACAGAATCCACGACAACTTCCATCACTACCATCATGGCAAGTGAGCTTAGAAGAAAAAGCAAAGGATATTCATAAATTGTTACAAAAGGTATCTATCATTGGTTTGGTTGGAATGGGGGGTATTGGAAAAACAACTTTGAGCAAAAAGATATACCATTTGTTCCATGAACAATATGATAAATTTAGTTTCTTGGAG
>Ga0209208_10008349_pt1 | contig 13811 bp, 3 predicted proteins | sample S1TSphfallax_3_FD_187694 | JGI IMG/M metagenome (GOLD analysis project Ga0209208, IMG submission 187694) | Host-associated microbial communities from peat moss isolated from Minnesota, USA - S1T2_Fd - Sphagnum fallax MG (SPAdes) (version 2) | ecosystem: Host-associated > Plants > Peat moss >...
TTGGTTGGAAGTAGCCATTTTCAAAATAAAAAGCATTCATGGCCCTTGATTCATTAGTGTTTTTTTTCTTTTCAGATGTCATCGCTAGCATCTACTTATACATATGATCTAACCACTACGCCCATAAGGATGTAGGCTGGAGGCTGTTTGACCACAAAAAATACATCGTAATGGCAAGTTGTTTTCGCGTAGTGGCAGGCTGTTTTTGTTGACCTTTTTCACTTTTTGTTACTTTTTCACTGCTTGTAACTTTTGTAAATTACTTTTTACTATTGAAGGTTCATTGTTTGTTACTTTTTTACTGCTTGTAACTTTCATAAATTACTTTTTACTGTTGAGAGGGGCAAGGGGAATTGTTTATTATATTTATTTATTAGATTCCTTGTAATTTTTTAATTGTAAATGATTTTTAATTTGTGTATCAAAGAAAAATGATTATTAAAGTTTGATTTCTGAAATTTTTAATATTATATTTAATATGTTCCTCTTGGGATGACGTTAAATGCATTTCATTTTCAATAAATCTTTTAATACCCTTAGTAATGCATTCTAAAATTTTATTATTGTTAAATGAAAAACATCAAAATAGATTTTCCTTATGGAATACATTTTGTGGGGCCAAACTATTTTGTTAATGATATAGCCTATTGAATACATGTATGAATAGTTAAAAGTTGAATATTAACATTGGTTGCCTAGTTTTGAGAATGAAACAAAGCTTGTGTTTGAAAATAACTAAATGTCAAACCAAAAATTGGATCAGGGATTTATGTTCATTGTGTCAAAACATGGTATCCATGATTAGTGTTTTTTATGAATTTGTTTTTGCAAATTTGATGTTATTTTTGCAATGAAGACACATTTTATATTGAAAACACAAGTTTTAGCAAGATTCAACCTTGAAAAATTCATCAAACTATTTCCTTCCTACTCATTACTTCACATTATTGGATGATGGTTAACTTTATTGATTTGTTATTGAGATTTGCATGGAACCTTTTATGAGTTTGATAAATTTGTATTAATCATGCTTATAATGGAACACATGTTGAAAAGCTTCATATATGCCCCCCATGAATGCCATACCAAACAATATCTTTCAATTTGAGAAACTAGGTACAATATGTTGAACAACATTGCATAAGAATAATTTCATGTTATAACTAAGGAATGGATTTTCTTCAACCTTTTTTTGATATGAAATTTTGCACAAATGATAAAAAAATAAAATAAAAGGAATATTATTTCACATATTCTTCGTATATAAGGAAAGAATTGTCAAATTTTGAAAAATAAAATCTATTTTTCATAGATGTTGACCACATTTCAATTTGGGTTTTAAAGGGGGGCCCTTTTTAGTTGCATCTTTTAAACTTTTTGAACACCTTGTAAAAATTTAATATTCCTATTTCATTTAAAATTCCTCTAGGGATGCTTGCATATGACACATGATAAATTTGGATTAAAAGACATTAGTTATTTTTATAAGTTCCTTTATTCCTACCAATAATGTTTTTTCATGCAAAGCACACCAACTTGCCTTATGAAATGACCTAATTGAATGATCTAGGCTTGTTTTGATTTGAGGTCCTCATAAAACAATTGACATAAAAAGAACATGGTCAAGAAAAATGAAGTTCTCAAGTGAAAATCAAAAAAATTGTTTTGAGTTTTTCACATGAATTGTGAAAAACAAAAGTTGTTATATAACTACTACAAAATCTAGGTGCAGTTCACTAATCCATATATAGTAAACTAGTGGATTCACTACTTCTTCCCAAGTCCCCATTCACTACAACAAGTGAATTTACTTAAAATCCAATGAAATCATTTCGCATACAAAGACCTAATTTGTTGTATGTAATTTTAGAATATACATTGAAGAGTTTCACCTCTTTATGTTTACTTAATAAAAAAGAACTCCACACACCAAAAAAAATAAAATGAACAGAGAGTCAAAGCCCATGTAGTATGATCAAACCCATTAAATTTTTATTTTTAATCCATTATAATCTGAAATGTGGAAAAAATAAATTACACCTATCACATGAAACATAGCTTTTAGCTAAGCTTATCATAACCATAGTGCTTTTATTGTAGCCAAAGTTATGCCATTTTAAAGCCTAAAAAATGGCATTTTGATTTAAGGAAAGGAATTTGGACTTTAAAAAAAAGGCCTAAATTTGCCAAATTACAAGGAAAAGAAACTCCAAATCACCAATTTTTTTCACAAGGATCCAATAATTAGTAACCATGAATGAAGAAGGATGTTTAAATGTTTTGACTTTCATCTTTATTGTATAAGTGGAATTTGACCCATTCTTCTTGTGGATTGTCAAGCCTTTGGAGGGTGCACAAAATTGGAAAAAAGATAAATATCATTGAACCACAAAAGCTCAACACCATGACTAATAGAGACATGAAAATAAAGTGAAATAAAGAGCAATAGAGGAATCTATCCATTAAGAAAGGTTGTTTGTTTTGTTTGTCATCTTGAAATCACCCAAACCAAGTCATTTTTCCCATTAGTATTGTTGAAAAGCCCTTTGTGAGTAATTGTGCGGATAGGTGATTTCATATTGTTTAGACCTTTGTGTGGGAGATATTGAATATTCAATCACTTTTTCCAAAAATCAAAAATTGCTTTTTTTCATTATTTTGTTTTGCCAAGTTGTGAAAATTTTCCATTAAAAAATGCATGGATAGGTCAAGGTTGTTTTTAATACCTACTAATGTCCTATTTTGAGTTGTTGTGGGTAGGTTAGGGTTTCTTTCAATGATTTTGTAATGTAGTCAAATTGACAATCATCAAAAAAATAGTTTAACCAAATTTGGCTACATAATAGATATGAAAGTAGGTGGAAAATAAAGTTTTATATTCTTGACTATCTTCTAAAAGTTATCATGAAACTTTAGCCATTTCAAAATTTGAAAATGCAAAAAATTGGTGAATTTGGGCCATTTTTTGCATGAAAAATTGTTTGCATAGGTCAAAATCATATTTCTTAGGTTGAATTTTGGAAAATATTTGCCAACTTAAAAAAAAAAGGAGGCGATGAATAGCAAAAGGCAATAAATTTAACCACCATGGTTAGGTAAGGGTTTGGAACCCAATAAAAAACTCTCTTTTAATTGCATAACATCCATGCTTCATAGAAAGTTGATAGGTTGTTGGTTCATTATGTTTAGTCAATTGGGGTCACATGATTTAAGAGCTTCCATAACACTGTTTATTTGAAGCCCTCAAGGGTTTGGTTGTGGATGAGTCCCAATTGAACTACTGTTTTTCAAACAAACTTGCAAGAAACATTTTCACAATATGTTTTCAAATTTTGAAAATTTTCTTTTCAAAAGACATGCAATATAAAAACAAAATATTCTTTTTTTTTTTTTTTTCCCCATTTTGGTGAAAAAGTTTAAGCATAAATGTGACCAAACAATTGTGCCAGGTTACACCACATGTTAGGGTCTTTACTTGTGCTTACCCCCATTAAGTGCAAGGATTGTCAAATGCTTGCCATAAGATTTTTACAAATTCCCAATTCATCATACCCTAACATGATCCCTTTTTATGGTACAATGAAGGATGCAAAAATTATGATGGAAATGCAAAATTTCAATTTTTACAATGCAAATTTAATTGTTTTTGGAAAGGAAAATGTGGCCTTGGAAAAAAGGAAACTAGGAATGAATGAAATGAATTTTGTACATCCACAAAAAGTCAGTCCCATGGAATGAAACCATTGACTTTGGTTACAAGACAGCATATGTTCCAAAAAAAAATCCATTTTTGATATCTAAATGAATGAAATGAATTGAGAACTTGCACAATTGTCATTGTTGTTTTCTCCAATTTTCTAATGTAGCTTAATTTGTAATCATCCATGACAAAATGTAATAAAAAATCACTATTGTCACTAACAAGATGGAAGAGAAAAAAAAAATTCATCCATAACAATTTAGACATTTTAAACTTTAAATTTGACCCCCTAATGAAAAAGATGTGAAGATTTGCACTTAAATTTTTTTAATAAATGATACAAAAAAGCCACAAAATGAATGATTTCTAGAACCTTGCATTCTTATAAATTTTGCAAGAGTGCACATAAGTTTACAATTAAAAAACATTTGTTCACAAGTGGGGACACAATTCTAAGGCACATCCATGACATGGGAGTTGGGAACACAAGTGCGATTGTAAAAAGCCAACACAAATTTCAATTTGTTTTGTGGCAAAATTAAACAACCTGGTGGCATTTTTTTTCCTAAAATGTAAAAAAAAGAAAATATTGTGATTTTAACGGATTTTTTCCCCTTTTTTGGAAAAAAACAAATTAACCACATCTAGACCTAGGCATCTCCTAGGTCCCCACTTATAATAGCACTTTTATTCAAAATTTATTGCCCACCTCAGACAATTGCCATTCAATGCTAACTAATGTTGACTATCCTTGGGAAAGGACAAAGTTGAGGAAATATTTTTTTAAACCTTGAGTACAATCCTTTGAAAGAAAATATAACATTACGAAGAACTAGTTTTATAATAGTTTAAACAAGTTTTATAAACTTGCACCACCATTTACTATTAAATCCTTCTTGGCATGCTAGCCAACAACACAACATCTGAAATTTGGAATTTTGTTGGTTTATAAGTCTAGTCCAATGTTTTAGTTTTTTTGTGAATTTTTAAAATTTTGGAGTGAAAACATATTTTACAATGAAAACCCAAGTTTTTGCAAGATGTTTTAAGCTACTTTTGAAAAATGGTAAAACATTTATCAGTAACAAATTCATCAGACCACTTCCTTCCTACCGGACTACCTCACACTTGTTGCCTAGCAGCTAGACTTGACATAAATAAAATATTTAGAATAAAAAAAAGGTAAACTAGTAAAAAATGGAACTATGTTAACCATTGTGCTTAGAAATACGACAATAACCCAATGATATCAAGTTTTGTATCATGTGGTGCCCTAGAATCCATCATTCATGGTGCATTGCTAAGTATTGGTTCACTTTGGCCATTTGTTGGTGAGATTGGCATGGAACATTTTGCTATTTTTTGTGAGTATGCCAAATGTTATTAGAACAAACAAGAATAATTGGATGTTATGCTAAATTATAAAAGAATGCATTTTCCTTAGCGACTCAACCTTTATTCGATGTGAAATTTTGCTCATATGAAAAAAATATAAATAAAAGAAATGTTCTTTTATATACTCCTTTCTTTTTGAGGAAAAAATCTTCAAATTTTGAAAAAAAATCTTGAAAAAAAAACCACCACATTTCTACTTGGGTTTAAGAGGGGGCTACTTTGTAATAGTGTTAAAAATATTTTTTGACAAGTTGTAAAAATGTACCCTCAATTTAATGTTAAAGTTATGTAGGGATACTCCCATATGATGCAACATTAAAATATTGGAGAAAAAACACTAATTTTCCTTCCCTTGGAATAATGTTTTCAATACAATACAAAAATTTGATTTTCACTCGAAGGCTTTATTTTTCTTGGCCTTGCCGTTATTTTGAAGAAAAAAAACGTTTTGACATAAAATAATTTCACCTCTTTATGTTTACGTGGTAAATAGAGAAGTTCCACACTAGAGAAAGGATCGAGTGCAAGGGGAGTCAAGGCCCATGTCCTCAAGTCAAGCCCATCAAGTCCTTATTTTTAAACCAGTAATCCGATACAGGAAAATGTTTTCGGAACCCATCACATGAAACACATCTTTTAGGTGAACCTATCATAGTCACAATGATTTTATTGGGGCTGATTTTTTGCCATTTTAAAACTTGGAAATTACATTTTTGCATAAGCAAAGGATTTTGCATGAAAAGAAAAAGACCTAAATTCACCAAATTTCAAGGAAAAGAAATTTCCAAGTGTTGGGCTTCACCCCCACACTTGGCCAAAGTAGGGTTGCGAAAAAGGAGGCCCAAAGACAGGGTGAAAATAGGGTTTCTTTACAAATAACTCTAATATGTGGCTTAAAAGATGTATTCAGATATATTTTACTGCATTTTCATGTGTATCGACCAACAACGGCGTGCTGGAGCAAATGAGTTAGTACAATGAGATGAATTTTCTTGGCAACTTGCTTTAGACAATGCTTTTCATGCACCACATGTGGAATTAGAGCTTGTCAAATTATTAGTTATTACCTGCATAGGAAAGCTCGATTGGTGAACACAACTTCTTTTTTTCAATTTTGCAATATTGAAAAGTTTATAAATTTTCCAAACAACTAGAAAATACGTCATTCACACTAAAAAACCATATTTCCTGAAAACTTCCCAAGTTTTCTACCAAAAACTCCACAAAATTTGTTGAACAAAAGTCATGCCAATCATGAATAGAGTTTGGATTTTTTAATTTTTTCATAACCAGAAATTTGGTGAATTTTTCCAAAAACCAGATAATTAGTCAAATGCATTCTCCTTTCTTCATTTATTTTCAAAGGTCTATTCTTTACATGTGGAGGATTGTATGGACTGTGCAATCACATCCAACAAATTGTGGTTTAGCTTGAAAATGTTACCTTTCACCCCAGTCATTCCAAAGGCAAACCCTTTAGGATCTATCACATTCAAAATGCAGTTTTCATGTCACCAAAGATACAATTGAAATTTGTGATATTTAAACACCTTTAATGACACCCATGAAAGGGCTACACATGTCTGTTGAATAATTAATTAATTTGAAATCCCTTGTGAACAGTTGTACATTCATGTAATATTGGTACCAATGAATCTTCTAGTTTAACTTGGATTTATTCACATTAAAGAGCTTTCTACTTGCCAATAAAAAATACTGGATGAGGGACATGGGTCCTAGTTTATGAAAAGTCAAGAGAGCCCATACAAATGAGTTTCTTTCACAATATGATTTCAACCTATACAAAGGATTTCGCATGGATTAAATGCCTCAAGTGTACAAGATTTTGAAGGGATGTTTTTTCAAATTGCCAGCATTTTATGAGTAAGTTACAATAGAGAGCCCAAAAAATATAGAAGGATTCTGTTGTTTTCCTAGTTTGATATTTAATATGTAACCAAATTTTGCTAAATTATTTTGTGAATGATGGCCACTTTGGCTACTTCACAAAATCCATAACAAAAAAACCATGGGCACAACATGCCAATAATGTCAAAGGCAATCAAGAAGCTATGCTTGAAGATGTGTTCAACTTTTAGCCACATGTATGGGGAAAAAAGCCTTGTGAACATGTAATATGGGTATCCATGATTTTTCTAATGTAGCATGCATTAATTGGAGTTTAAAAGCTTGCACACATTAATTAATATTCATTTACCATTACAAAGCTTGCTCCTTGTCCAATAAAAACATGTTAGCATTACATGCTGAGTAAGAGCAGCAAAGTCAATAAGCTATGCTTGAAAGTACACAATCTAATGTATGATGATCAATATCTATCATTTGGTTAAGTTAATTGATGTTCTAAATTTGACATTTGGCATCACAGCAAGAAGTGGCCTCAGAAACCCATTCTGAGCTAACAAGCTCAAGAAGCTAACAATAATCCTTCTATAAGAAAAATTGCTAAATCTTCGAATAGATGATTCCCACTTCAAGTACATCACAAAATTGGGGGAAGAAAACAAAAACATAGAAAGGCCTTGCTACCTTGTAAGCTTGCTACTGATGATATTTTATAATGCAAAAAAGGCAATGAGCAGCTTGCTTGAAATTTTCATGAATGAACTGCGTTTAGATGAAATATGCCTGTTAAAAGCCATTGGATCATAAAAGAGAAAAAATGAACCTGAATTCTTGAATTGAGAGCATGAAATAATCTTAAACCCATCACACAAAGGCCAACCAAAAAAAGACCGGGGAAAAAAATAGATTAAGAGTGAATACATGTAAGTTGAGTCTGAGATTTATGCTAGCTTCATCACTTGAAGACTCCCTTTGGATGAACCAACACCTACACTGGCACCATACTAAAAAAACACCCCCATCTATTGCTCACATGGAAGTTCTAAATAACGTCTGATGTATGTCACTACTGAATGTTGTAATCTTTGTTATATGCCTTTAAATATTCATTTCTTGTCTCGCTTTCACTAAATTTGATTTAACCAACCTACCTTTCTACCGTGATCTCATGCTCTGCAATTTGTGATGAAGTACAGATCTGCATTCTCTTGTAAGCTTATTTCCCACGCGTCCATTTTGTACCTTCGATGCGCTCCTTAGCATTGAAGAGGTTGCTATCTGCCACTAGACGCGTACTCAATGAGGGTGACGAAAGGTCGGGTTAGTCCGTACAACCTGCGAAGCGTTTGCAACAAACTCCATGAGCTAGGCTTGAAGGTACAGCAGACCTAAAGGGCCTGTCGATCTGTGATGATCGATATCTATCGTTTCAGTGCGTCAGTGTACTAGGTCTGCTAACAAGAGGTTTCCACTTAATGTCTAGTAACATGCTGCTTTGGGTGAGTTCATCCCGTTCAAGGCGGGCCTTGTGCCGGGACCACCATGGTGGCATGGGAAGCTAAACCGCTGCAAGTTTGGGTTTCACTCTCCAACTGGTCTTATCGGACTGGACCTTGTGGTTGAGAGAACGTGGTTGAAAGCAAGTAGAGCTAATAATGAACTAAAAGTAGGTTCTTGGGGAGAGGGGGGGAGAGGATGTCAATTTGTCCCAAGGTGACCTTCATGTTGCCCTGCAAAACGTTTTTGGGGCCAACCATGCGGTTGTCCTGGGGCAACATTGGGTGTTGTCTCATATGGCCCTTTTAGACAACTTGGTGTTGTCTCAGAGAAGGCTTTGTGCTGTCTTGAGACATCCATTAAGTGTTCTCTCTTGGGATGCCTTGGGCTAACTTGGAGTTGTTAGGAGAATTGTCTCTTGCGAAATGGTCTGCATTAGATTAAAACTTAGCTTGTGTAAAGTCATTTATCTTAGGTATGAGTTATGTCTGGAAGAAGTCAGAAGACTTTTGGCTAACCTAGTGTGTTGTGGTACATAGGTTGCTATAAGTTAGGTGCTAGAAGTTGTGCAGAGATCGGGCCACAAGAGCACAAGGAACAAGCAAATGGAGCATCTCATTTGGTTCTAGTAGGATGTTGGTTTGATGTCTAATTTAAATTCTGCCAATGAAAACCTATTATCCATGGGCCATATAGTTAGGCCCACTTTAGAGTAGGGTCGAGGGTCCAATTTCCTAAGAACCAATTTGTACTGCTTTGAAGCAAATTGAGTCCTTGAGTTGGACTGTACCGTGGTCCCTAGCCTGATTTTTGCTTCTCCAAAACAGGAGCTCTCCTTTCAGCACTGTTTTTTAATTTTCGGTCCAGAACAGGTCCCATGTAGGTTCAGCCTCAGTTTGCCACTTTTTGGTATTGGACCGTCGTCTAAGGGCCTTGGAACCAATTGAAAGCTTTCGACCAATAAGATTGCTTGAATTCATTGGTCCCTCAACCTTCGACACTCGTCTAAAGTCGCCCTTAGACTAGAAACAAAAATATGATGTGATATTGGGCAACACTATGGGTAGTACATAGTACCACTATTTGATCTAAAATATGTGGGCACTAGGATTTGCAAGGAAAGGAAAAATTGTTTGTGACAATGCATATCAGTTCAGTTGCAGTGATTTTTAAAATTTCAGCAAAGCTCAACCTGAAAAGTATGATATCTTGTCTTACAAAGTAGTGGTTTCTTTCTTTCTTTGGCCATTTTTGACCAAAAACTTAAGAAAATTTTGGGAAAATTTGCTTTTCTAGTGTACATTCAACTATTTTTTCCATTTTGCCAATTTCTATGTGAAAAAAAATTGGGAAAAAAGCCCTGATATGAAGGATATTCAAGGAAAATTTCAGCCAAATTTCCCAAATGGAAAAAATGGAAAAAATTCTAAATTTCCATTTTTTATTTTAAACAAGTTCGAGTGGGTAACTGAGCATATAAAGTTTTTCTTTGGTAACTTTCATATCTGGTATATAGCCACACATGGCTGGTCTCAACTTTTCCTATATCACAAAATTGGCAATGAAAACACTGTTAATTTGTTGAGCTTGGTTAATTCAATACATTCTCCGCACTACATTTATTTGTAAGGGTCTATTCTAATTAATTTTTTGTTAGGCTCATTTTATTTCGTTCCAGTGCAAGTTCTGGTTTAGTTGAAATTTTATTGTTTTTAAAAATAATATAAGTTCTGATATGTGTATATACTATTTCAGCCTCAAATTAGGGAAAGAGCCACCTTTAGAAGGGATGATTGCACAAATGAATTGCACAATCACATCCAACCAATTGTGGTGTAGCTTGACAAGGTCGCTTCTTACCCCCCTCATTCCAAAAGGCAAATGTTTTTTGGACCTATCACATTCAAAATGCAATTTTTGTGTCACCAAGTCAATTGAAAGTTGTGATATTTAAACACCTTCAATGACACCCATGAAAAGCCTAGACATGTGATACAACATGTCGAGCTATTTCACAAGAAATTAAACTTAATCCTCATCAGCCCATGGGAGGTCACTCCTTGTATATTTTAGCTAGCACTTAAAATTTTAAAATATTTATTTATATGCTAAAAATTAATGAGATATTTCAAGAATATTCTAAATGTATGCTAATAATAAATTATAAAAACCTTGTTTACATAAATTAAGTAAATTATAAATTATCTTTTTTTTCAATAATTTGAACCCTACATTTTATTGCCTGATGTTTGGAATAAAATGGAAATAACATCCCCAACATAGAGCATGGTGGAAGGTTCCACAATCCTTTGAAGTAGAAGGGCTAAATAAGGTCAGATGCAACCCTTTCAAACATGCGTTCACTACAATTATAATTTAGAGAGTTAACTGCGGATGTATCTACATTATAACCCTTTAAATTAGAACCCAAATTATTCCAAGGAGAACCCTACTATTATAATTTGGAATTCCCCATCATTAGAAATGTGTATTTTAAGCTCTTAGCTCGTTCCTTCGGTAGGAGGTGTGATAATTGTCAACCATACAAAATGTGCTTTGAGATATGTGTAGTTTGTTTTTTAGCACTAAAACTACCAATTTAACCCTGTGCTGTGCTGTTGATAGAGAGTCCACACTGAGTGTGAGAATATGGATTCCCCTTCAGTAAATGAAGCTTGCTACCAAATCATGGATGATGTTTTTCATCATTCAAACCTGACATTAGTGTAGACTATGCTCAAGTGATGCACCACCTTTAAAAACAGATGCACTTGTTGTGAAAAGATTGTTCTGGCTACCCACATCCCAAATGAACTGCCTATACCGCCAGATCTGCTTGAAGTTTTTGTGTCTGCCCAAATAATTATTTTTCAAAGCTCTCCCTGGTTTTAAAAAAATTGTAAAACACGGGCAAATGCCTTGGCCAAATTACCTAGTCATATTGACACCTTAGGATTTGCACATGGCCAATAATGGGGCTTGAAGGAGCTCTCTTTACATTCCCCTTATGTACATTTGCACAGAAAATCTGAACTTCAAATATTTCGCCTGTAACCATTTTTATGCACAAGCACTTGAATCAATTTGGAATATATTCCACTAAATAGTTTGACAACTCCATATGTACAGGGGCAGCTTAAACACATGTCAGTTGAAAGATTAATTAATTTTGAAGACTCCATGCCCAAAAAATCAAATAGCTGATGAGATTCTCTATATCTGTCCACAAAATTTTCTCCACTGACAAAATATATATTTGAAAAACTTGACTTTCCTACAATAATATATATCTCTGGTGAAAACAGCTAAGATAACTATGCCCTGCCAATGAGTTCCTTACGACTTAAGGTACAAGGTTTTGGGAATCCCTCAAGATATGTACAAGCTCTGAATACTTGTCCAGAAAACAAGATTTGATTAAAAAATGTATTCAGTAATAGTTTACTGCATGCTTCAGTACATGAGTTAGTGCAATGAGATGCTTTCATGCACCAGAAGAGAAATTACAGCATGTAGGCTGTTACCTGCAGAGGAACGCTCGATTTGGCGAGCACGGTTTTGATTTGCAGTACTGTAATCAGAATTTTGGGCAATGTTTTGAAAAACCTCAAATTGACAGTAAAATCCCCAAAATTTCCCACTTTTTACTCTGAAACTTTTGTGGGAAAAAGTCACTCCTATGGTGGGCCTATAGAAAGGTTTGGTGACTGACCATCACTCTGACTACCTAATAGACAGGTAAGAGTAAAGTGGAACAGAGGGCCTTGCCAGGTAACCACTGTGATCCTCGACCACAGATGATTTAAAAAAAAAAACCCCCCTTTGTTAACATTATCAAAACAATCGACACAAGCTGTGCAGGTATTAAAGAACAATTCTTCATATGGCCTGGTATGGGCAAAAGACATTGTGAGCAGCTATTACCATGCGCATGTAATATGTATACCAATGTTTCTTATATTCAACACGCATTAATTCGCACTTAAAAGCTTTCTACTTGCCAATGAAAGCATATTGGATGACGGACATGGGTCCTGGTTTATGGACAGTCTGGAGAGCGGGTATAAGCAGTGTTTCTTCGAAAATATGATTTCAATCTGTACAAAGGATTACTCGTAGAAAAAATGACCGAAACTCACCAGATGTTGAAGGATTTGGTTTTCAACTCACCAGATTTTTATGATGAGTTCCACTAGGTAGACAGGAATATAAAAGGATTCTTTTGTTTTCCTACTTTCATATCTAGTATTTAGCCAAATTTGGCTAAATCATTTTGTGAATGAAGGCCACTTCGGCTACATCACAAATTCCTTTAAAGAAACCTTGGGTGCAACATGTCAAGGATGTGTGCAACACAGTGAAAAAGCTATGCTTGAAGGTATGTTGAAGTTGTCACCCCAGTAATGGGAAAAAAGGCTTGTTGAACAGGTATTACTGTTCATATGTAATATCAGTACCAATGACTCTTGTAGGGCAACATGCATTAATTAGCATTAGAAAGCTTGCGCATTCGCCAAGAAAACCAAACGGAATGTCAAAAGTCAGGACAGTCGGCACTACATGCCAAGCCTCAACAACAAAGTGAATCCTTGAAAGTAAACGATATTATGGATGATGATTCTCTGTCATCTAAATCGGTTAATTAGTGTTCCAGGTCTGACATTCGGCATCACGGCAAGAAGTGGCGTGACAGGTCCACTTTGAGGAAGCTTGTTGCATAGGATGTGTTGAATGCAACACACCCATCGAGTAGCTAGCCACCTTCTCAGCGACTGCAAAACCTCCAGCTTCGATTAAAGCCAGCCTACAGGGGCCACAGTAAACCATCACCCACCAGTGCACCGTCCACTGGATGCCTCTTCTACCTCAGTTGTGGATGAACCTCAACTGAGTTATTTGGTTTCATCTCGGTAATCAATTTTGTAGGAAATAGGTCTCAGGTATAGGTAGATAGGGAGGAAAATAGGTAACTACAAGGTATGTAGATAGTTTATACATAGTCAAGGGCTGTTTTTACTACCTACCTACTAACAACCTGCTTGTGGGTTGTCGTGCAGGTTCACTGTGGGGCTACTACATAGATTGTTGATTAGGGCCATGAACCAAAAGAAGATCTAGCCAAATTTGGCTCCTCATATTGGGTTTCCAATGGTTGGTGCACTGGTGAATGCTGGTTTACATAATCCCTGAAGCAATGTCTTTTACATGCTACAGAAGGCCCTACCTAGGGGGAGGGCATTACCAAAATCAGGGGACTCCATGAGATGGAGCTAAGTGCAACCTTGCCACTAGCAACATCCTCCCATGCTGGTCTTACCATGCATGAAATTTTGTTGTTTAAGTTTTTTCTTTT
>Ga0209208_10008350_pt1 | contig 13811 bp, 15 predicted proteins | sample S1TSphfallax_3_FD_187694 | JGI IMG/M metagenome (GOLD analysis project Ga0209208, IMG submission 187694) | Host-associated microbial communities from peat moss isolated from Minnesota, USA - S1T2_Fd - Sphagnum fallax MG (SPAdes) (version 2) | ecosystem: Host-associated > Plants > Peat moss >...
AGACACGTGATACAAGGTGTGTTCACTTAATAAGAGCCAAACCAAGTGTAACAAATGTTTTGGTTTTTCATGTTTTTGGATCAAAAATTATATTATATTGCAAATCATTCAAAAACAGTTATGACAATATTTATAATATATTATGAAAACACATGATAAGATTTGGACTGAATCTAATTAGGATAAAATATTCAACACACTTGTTATTAAACATTGTAATAAATGTTGTTAAACATTATAAGGACTTTTGTTTTTGCTTCAAAGTTTTTTAATGTGACATACTTTTTAAGAGATTCTTAAAACATATCTACACAAAATAATATAATGTAACATCTTTTTAAATCACAAGATATTTTTTAATTTAAGAAAAATATCCCAAAAAACACTCACCCAAAGTGGTGAGTGTGGCTCCTATTAACATGGAAACATTTTGTAGTCAAATAACAATGGGTCAAATTTTTGAGACCACTTATTTTGGTGGTCCCCAAAATTTGACTATATATATATATTTGAGTTTTTACACATTGCCATTGATGTGAAAAAAAATTCATGTGTGAAATTTGGAATAAATAATGAAGAGTTGCATGAATTTTGTGTGATTTGAAAACAACATGTTTTTGTTTTCATGCCACAAATTTTGCTAGGAATGAAAGAGCATTTTTGGAGAGATTTTGCTAGGAGTGGAGGAGCACATTTGAAAATTTGGGAAATTGAGGTGTGTTTGGAAATCAAAGATAATCATTTGGAAACTATGAGTGTTTTTGTACACGTGGAATACACCTTTTTTTTTTGTGTGTGTCAAAGATCATTAAGACTGTAGGAGCATTTTAGGAAATTGAAGAAAGTCTTTTGGAAATTATAGTATGGAACATGTGTTCTTTTGTATTGCAAAAAACATTAAGAGGAAAATATTGAGTTCGCATTTGCAAGAAATTGTAGCCAGCACATGCATGCATGTGTTTAAAAAGACCCACCCACTTCCTTGGGTTTTTTGTTCATTCAAAATTTTGGACTTTTTCATGGGTGGGAAGGCATGTACCTATAAGGAGGGAAGGCATCATACTTTGCAAATGGAAGGACTTTTGAATATTTAAAAAAAACATTGAAAAAGTTGAGGATGAAGATGTGGTAACAAATTGTTCCACCATTCAAATTTTCCCTTTGTTGGTGATATTTTCTTTATTGTTTATTTTGTAGATGAGTAGACGTCACAATGAAGTGAAGGAGCATAATGGGATTTCTTTTTCACAAATGAACAAACTTCCCAATGAGTCAAAGGAATGTAATGGAGTTGTTTTTCCCCAAATGAATAGACTTCCCAATGAAACAAAGGTGTGTAATGGAGGTTTTAAAAAAAAAGACAAGTAGACCTCCCCACAAGACAAAAGGAGTCATGGAGTTTCTTGTTCAATTTTGCAAGTGGGAAAAATAAATGAAAGTTACATTCCATTGCAAGAGTTTTTAAAAATGGGTTTGAATAATTATGAGAGAGAAATTTAGATTCTTTTCTTTTCTTTCTATTCAATTAGGAGAGCTTGAAGGGATGGTAAAGGGTACTCCCTTAGTCTAGGGAGTTTGGAGGCATCTTAGTAATTATCTAATTACTAGTGGTAGGTAGATAGACTTATCGGTCTCCATTCACTAGGGAAGTGAAGCTTTTGAATGAGTCATGTTTTAGAAGAACTAGTGAAAGAAGTAGTGGCAACTAATTTATCATTGCTTTAGGGGGACTAGTGGTGTCACTTGGATTGCCACCACAATTATAGAAGAGGAGGAAGGAGTCCAAGGGTGTATAGAACCATTTTGGCTCACCATTTTTTTTGGGTTGATTTAAACATAATTTTAAAAGAGAAATAGAAGGGAAGAACCAAAAGATGTATTTTGGAGATGATAGTAACACGAGTGTGGTGTGGAAAATAGAGTGGTAATGAGGTAGCTTTATAAAATTGATTTTGTATTGCAGAAAGAGGTTTTAATACCACTCTGGATTTGGAATAACAAAGGACCCAATAGAGGTGATGTTTGGGAGAAAGTGGAGGTAACAAGTTAGAAAGACCTTGTGCCATTTCAGAGGTGCTTATCCATGAGAGGTATAGGGGTAAAACTAGAGATGGCAAGTACCCCTCACTCTTTTGTGTTTATTGTTTGTACCTTGGTTGTTTTTATTAGATTCTTGTGAGAGAACTACTCCTACAGGCTGGAGGAGTAGTATTCTAAAATAATAGATCATACTACCACTACTAGGGTAGGATTGTCGTCTTTATTTTTTTACATGTTTGCTTGTTTCTTTTCATGTATGTAATTTGAGTAGTTTTAGTTGTTTGTGATAAACTTTATACTTGACAATTACCTTTGAAATTGTTGATATAGTTGTTGGGTCCCCCCCTATATATTAACAATTGGCTAGAGATTCATGCTCTTATCCTAAGTTTTGACATTGATATTCCCACTTGAGTGATTCAAGAAATAGCTCAAAACTTAGGATGAAACTACAAGTGCAAGCCCAATACAGGTTCAAAGCCAGGATTATGAATAACTTTAATATATAACTTTTGGTGGTGGTGCCCAGATTGCTACTAAAACACAAAGGAATGTGTATGGTAAGGCTTGAGATCAAGGGCATTATCGAAAGAAGGCTAGGGCAAGTGCGAGGTGGGAGTCAAGCATGACCTCACCTTGTGCAAACCTTGTTTTGGTAATGCCCGCAACCTTGGGCCTTATCAAAGATAAAGACTTGTTGAATTTTTTTGATGGATGAAATTATTCAAGAAATCACTTGAGACATATCATCTGCAAGTTTAACAAATGGAAGATCCCGATTAAAAAACAAGTTACCTCCCAAAAAATAACAGATACTTCCTTCCCTATGGCACAAAAGAGCCTTTCTTTGAAAATGGAAGTTAAGGCTCTAGGATTCTCAAAGGTCAGATTCTGCTTTGAAATGTGTTGTCCAATTGCACTAGTAAATTTTCAGCATGTCTTTACAGCTAGAATGTCATATCCAAGAAGGCAACATTATAAAAATGCTTCTTGGCCACTATCTACCAGCAAATGGTGGTTGGGTGGAAACTAACCCTATTAGAGCAAGTGCACAGGTGAAATTTGTTAATGCATTATACTTGCATATCTGTGATGCTCCAACACTGAATGGATTTAGCATCTCAGAGTATGGAATATAATAACATCTATTGCCATTGCATTTGGTAGCTTCATTTTCTAGACTTTGATCTCTGGGTTGTCCCATGATTTCCTTTTTGTTTGCTACCAAATCCAGAGCTTTCTTGAACTAGTCCATGAGTGCACAACTTTACAGTTAGCATGTATTTTGGGATGAAGGGTAGAGCATCTCCATCAAGACACTCCACAAACACGTTTGGATGAAGAACAGTAAAACTTGTGGGTTTGGCTGAGAAAAATCGCTTTGAGCCAGCATTTTTGATTGGAATGAGCTGCTCTGGATGGGCTAGATATATTGATTGGTCCAAGTGAGTTGCTCTTAGTAGTCTCCCACCTTTACCTTTTGTAGTTTGAGATTCATGCTTACTAGTGAGGCTTGAGAAATAATAAATAAGTAATCTCCAATATGAATGGGGTGGAGCTGCTCTTAGGATGTGTCTATTGTTGCTTGATTTGCTTTGAATTTAGCCTCTCTCTCTTATCCTTTTTTGGGTTTCATGATCATGAGCATAATAAATATATATGGTGTGTAATGACAACATTTGTCAAGCAAGCACATCTTAGGTTGAAACTTAGTCTTGACTCTTGTGATGGGTGCCACCTCTGAAGCATGCATTAGCCTGCTTGAGCTTGTTTGTGTCATTAGAATTGGAGGTTATGCATCGCATTGGGAAGAGAGGTTCTGGGGGCCATGCCACCTGTGGCTTGACTACCATCAAAAGATTCTTGTGTTGGCATTTGTTTTGATGATGAAGTAAGTACCTAGCTAGGAAGATTATTAGAACTGGAAATTATGAGGTCTCTGATGTGATCAGGGAGATATGGGTGGCAGCGTAATTGTCGGCCTTTTGGTTGTATACTTAAAAAGTAGCACTATTTAAAAAGCTGCTTGATGAAATGAAAGATTGTCAGATCATGTCTCTGACTTTGGGTTTAGATCAAAGAGATTGGGATTGAACTAGAAGCAAGAAAGTTGCCAGGATTATTTAGTCAGGCAGGAATCAGGCCGAGACACAAGTAAATGACCCTAGTAGCACACAGGCTCTTGTGACCTCCGCAGCTCTCTCTCATTTTTGGTAGCTATGAAAATTATCTCTCGAAAGCTGATGAATAAATTGCCTTGGGCCCATGTGTAATCTAGTTTGTAAATTAGACACTCAAGCTCGAAGCACCCAAAATTGTCACTGTCCCTATCTACACTAGTGTCAGCCTGGTATTTCTTTCTAATAACTTGCCTGGCCGGTTGTAGAAACATTTGGGCAAATTAAAACCGACTGGTTAGCAAAAGTAACACTTCTTAATTCGCCTCATTATTTTAGGGTAATAACCATCAGTTATGCTTTGATTCTTGAAGACCCACCTTACAAATCCTTGGTCATATTGCTTTGATATTAAGGTAGGTTATAAGTTTTAGGAATAAATTTTAAAGGTTTTTCTGCTTTTCTGTGTTTTATCATCAACACGTGTAAGGTTTTAGGATTCATAAGCTGTTTAGATGAAATTTCAATCATATGAGTAAGTTATTAAATGAAAAACCTTCAATAACAAGTGTATAAATTATGACCCCTAATTATTTTTTAAAAATCAATAATCAATCAGTAGGTTATTGATAATCAAGTTGATAACCCAATTACTAACCCAATGTTTTTTTTCAATAATCTCCTAACCCTAATCTACATTCATCTCTTATCATCACTTGCTTGCTATATGTGAAAATGTCAAATGTCCTAAGAGTGCAACTTTTGAAACTGCTGCTGCAGCAGCAGCAGCACACAGACCCGTGATGTGATCGGGCAGTTAACTTCTGAACCGGTTTGTTATGTGATGCCTCGATTGAATGCCGCCATTATAACAGAAAAAACAAACAATACAGAGTCAACTGAGCTTCTAATGAGGAGGAGGGGAAGGAGGAGGAATCTGTTGTGCTTCTTTTGACTAATAGAATACAAAATTCCTTGACACCAATCTCTCTCTCTCTCTCTCTCTCTGTCTGTGCCTCTCCTTCCACTTTTGTCAGTTAGTAGTGTGCACAAGATATGTAATATGTTTTGGGTAGGGCCTGAGGATGAGGGGGGAGTTTCCAAAAGAAGAGCCTGCTGCCTGAGTCATCAGCCAGTAGCGGGTCCACCTTGCAGGAACGCCCCACTCCAAGGGAGTTATTGATTTTAAAGATCAATTGTCATATCGACTTTACCCATGGCGTGCGGTTGCTGTCTCCACAGAGTGGGCTCTTCCACTCATATGGAGGGCATTATGATTTTCCCATATAAGCAGAAGAGCCTGGCGTAGGAGGGCAGCAAGCAACCACACCCCTTCTTCTCTTCTCTGATAATGCACCCTTCCAAGTACACTAGCAGATTTCTGGGAGGGCTTTCCATATATGTAATACAATGTATGTATTTAAGCATAGATTACAAGTGATACATGTAAAGGAATTGTGTCACCAATATTCTTCTTTCTTTCTCTCTCCCCCTCATTTCAGCCCATTGTTTCTGGGTGACTACTCTAGAGCCTTATTTTTCCATTTAACTTCACTTTGCTGGATGTGTTGATTCCATGTCTTTGGCTCAGCTCTGCCCATATCCCATATTTCGACCTCCAATAAATTTCTCACATCCAAAAGGATTGCTTATTTCTCTAATGTCGCACCCATAAACATGAAGTCTGAGATTGTTAAAGATGAGAGACTACTAATATCCAACCACTTGGATTGATCATTCTATTTGGCTGATCAAAAGCAAGTGTTAGACTTTGCACTAGTGCCTTGCGCTGGCCACAGCATCCTTGTGCACAAATGCTGGCACAAAGTTACTTTATTACCTCACACCCGCATAATCTTCAGTATTCTTCCTCCAAGACAAGATGTCTTTTGTGTTCTGGTGGGGTTGCTCATGTAATACTCGAGAGTCCAAATCACCCCTAATGCTTGTGTATGCCACCCACATTTGAGAAAAAATGTGAGCAAAAATTGTTCAGATCAGGCTGGCAATTGATGATGGAGCTTGCACCCATGTGCCCTTTCCTTGGGGTTGCTGGTTACTTGACTCTTTTTCATTCTAAAAAATTAGCCTCTGGATAAGAATCTGTTGTATGAGTTCCAGATGGCCATTTTAAAATTGTACTTTCATGTGCCTCCATTTGTCCTCAACATTGATGCCCCCAAGTGGGTCTGATAATAATCCATCTTAGTTTGCATTCATATGGACAGAATGACTCATACAGAATAGTATAGCCTTTATTTGTTTGTTGGGTTTTTCATTTTCTAGAGCTCTATTTCAATGTGATCTCAAATCCTTGGCACGGCAACATTTGGTTCAGATTTCAGGGGGTGGTGGAGAGAAGACAATTAACTAACTTGCTGTACCTACAACTGATGTTTGGCACAAAATAAATTGTAAATAGTGTAGCTGAATAAAAGAGAAATTTTTATTGAAAATTGTCAAAATTGTTGAAAATTGAAAATCATTGGGTTACTGTTACAAAAAATGCACAACAAAAGATGTATTTTGCACATTTATTCCTCAATTACTGAAAATTTTAAAAGAATCAATTTGAAACTGCCAAACTTAATTTTCGAAAATAAATAAATATTTGGCAAAGAAGAAGTGCCGAACATCAGTTGTAGGTACATAATAAAGCACCTGGGCATCCACTCTTGATACATTTCCATCTGGCATAGGCCCATTGTAGTAGGGTAGAGCAGCCCATCACCCGTCACTAGCCTATCACCCATCACTTTGGCAAATCTTTGTCAATTCTTCTCCATTTTGAGTGATTTAAAATGTCATAGGAGTGCATTCTCAAGCTCTACAAATCATCTTGGAAACACAAAGCCAAAGGAGCAGCCAAACAAGAGCAGTAAAGAAAATACGTTTTTTGGAATTACAAAACACGTTTTTTTTTTCATTTTTCTTCATTTTGACCCCTCCTATTTCATAAGTGCATAACTTTCTCATTTTTTGTGTGCGATAGATGCACTGAAGAAGAGGGCTTCATCTATTCTTTGGACACCATAAACAATGGGACCCTCCTGCAAAAACAACAAGCAAACCCTACCTTAAGTGACCGCTCGTGGGCTGTTCTACTGTAGTAGTAGTAGTTGTTGGGGGCTCAAATGGATACAAATTTAGACCCTAGTTTTGACATGTTTTTTACTCAGTTCCATTGATTGAAACCTGTGCATCATGTGACAAAAGGTGTTAGCAGATCGTGGAAGAGATATGAAACAGTGGGGGTGTGCATACATACGTATTGTTATGACCAATGATGGCCTCAAATACAGCTGACTTTCTAACCACCTACATTTGAGTTTTGGTGCATGGCACTCAATTATTAACAAGAGCACAGCTGCAGCACATATTAGAAAATGGATATCTGCTTGCTAATTGCATGTCAGGCTAGGTAGGAATCAGTAACAGCTCTCCTTCCCTTTCCTAACCCCCACCCCAGTCCAACTCTCCAAAACCCAGTCCAGCCCAACTCATTCCACCTAACCCAACCCAACCCACCTTTAGTGCAAATTTTGAAAGCCAAGTTGCCAGATTGGTTTCCGCCAGAAGACAAAAAGACATGCGAGCACATTCTGTCACCACAACAAACAAAATGTCGTCTTCTTCATCAAAGTACTGTAACTGTTCATGGGGGAAAACCATCCAGAATAGTGTATAGATCGGCCTTCTTTTACTGGCAAAGTTTTGCCAAAAAGAGAAATAAAAATTCCAGAAAAGAAGTGATTTTTGAGGGATTCTATTGTTGAAAGTGAGAAAAAGAAATGGTTAGTAAAAATTGCAAGATTTCTGAATTTAGTTTTCAGTGTGAGCCATGAATATAGAAGGTTGATTAAAGATTTGTACTTCACATATCGTTTATAGCCAGATTTTGCTACATCTTCCTAAGGATGATCATCATTTTTTCTACATGTTACTATTGATGATCTCACTTAGGCAGCATTTTAAAAAAATCCTTCAAAAAAACACTGAGATAAATAGTCAGCTGACACACAACCGAATAGACACACACACATACAGAATAATGCACACAACAATCGCAAACTTTCTGTTAATAACTTACTTACTGTTGCTTTTGTTTAATTTCCCGCTAGAGAGTGTGTACTGTGTACAAGAGACTGCTCTCTTCACAGGATGGGGAGCAGTGTTGTTTTTCTTCAATTTTGTGATGGCAACCATCCATATGGAAGATTTAGCCAGGTGTGATGTAACCATACTGGCAACCATTGACAGGAAGATTTGGCCAGGTTTGGCTATGAGCCAAAGCTAAAAAGTTCACCACAAAAGTAGGGAATTTTTTTCCCAAAAACCCCTTTGACAGGGTCACAGCTCATTTTCAGATTTTGCAACCTTGCTAAACTTTTCACAAAAAAATTGACTACATGGGAGTAAACAGTAAACCACAAGACCAAAACCATTTGTGCGTAAAATGGCTACTCAAGACCAGGAGGTCTGGATGACACTAGACACACCCTTTCACTCCTTCGAACTTTGCAGGCGTGGGTGCATAATGAAATGGTTTCTGCTGCAGGATTGGACTGCTCGCAGAAAAATTGATTAGAATTAACTAAAAGAAGCCTAACCAAAACCAGCTGGAACTACTTAAGCTGCTGGGTTGATTCCTGGTCCTAGCTATGTGGTCACAGATCTACTAAAATTGCCTGCAAGGAGCTGGACATTAAAAAGATAGAAAATTCACCTTGCATGTCTTGCACCTCTAGGAAGGGTGCAGTTCTGTGCAGGACTGTGCACTAACACTGGCACACTAACACCTGCAAACTTCTTTGTAGGGGGTATTTACCATCCTCCACCAATGATTTTCTTTGTGATGAGTTCACAATTTTTTGAAAACTGTTTTAGAAAGGAATAATATGTCACAAATTCCCTTTTTTTTTTTTTTGGGAAAATTCCCAAAAAAATGGAATTTTTTTTTGTGCCAAAACTCACCACTATTGCGGGGTGCTTGAGAATTTCTTCTTTCATATTTTGATTACAGTCAAATTTGAGTAAACAAACTATGTGTGACGAGCACTTGAGCAACATCACAAAATTGGGGGAGAAAAACATTGCCTCCCACACGAACGGCCCCTTCTTCAATAAAAGTGCTCTCTGGAGCAAGAGAGCAAGAACAGCCCCGGATGGGGCCCCTAGGCAAAAGTGACGAGTACTGGAGCAAAAGCCAGATGTAGTTGTTGTGTGATTGTACGTATAAACAAAGATGCACAATTGACCAGTCAATACAACTGCAAAAGAAACAAGGAATCAAAAATTTAAAGAAACAACAAAGTATACAAAAAACTCCTGGGTCAACAGCAACAACAACTGGAGCCTAACTAAAAACCAAATGACTGGAGCCTGCAGACATTTGCTTTGATTGACTGATTGGAAACAAAGGCATCAAATCAAAGCTGGTGAAACAGATTTCTTTCTTCTCTTCTGCTGAAAAAGTTCAAACTTTCCCCCCCTTCTGGTGGGTTCAACCTTCCAAAGGATCTAGTCCTCTAGGTGCAAACTTTCCCAATGATCTTGTCCTCTTGGTTCAAACTCAACAAGTGATCTAGTCCTGTTGATTCAAACTCCACAAGTGATCCAGTCCTGTTGGGTTCAAAATTGGGACCAAGGATCTCGTCCTCTTGGTTCAAACTTTTCCAAATGAACCAGTCCTCTTGGTTCAAACTCTCCAAGTGACCCGGTCCTCTTTGACTAGTCACACTTTCCAAGCGATCCAGCCTTCTTGGCTCAAATGCTGCACGTGATCCAGTCCCTCTAATTGGTTCAAAATCTCAAAGCTGTGATGCAGTCCACTTCAGACAAAAACATTTATCCTCTTGGTACAAAACCAGTGTTGTCTGGTTCTTGATTTTGAAAGGAACCTTTAGTTCCAGTTTTTTGTTTTATTTTTATTTCACAGAACCTTTGGTGAGGGGTTTTGCATTCCTTCTAGATTTTGAAAACCTTCCATTCTGGAGACTTCCCAACAACTTGAAACTCAGTTCAGGTTAAGAATCGATTCCATTCCATATACATTGCACCAAACCAAAATTAATAACTTACATAATATGTACTCTCACACTCATGAGGAGTGGGGGAGTTAATCAAGAACAAAATTGAGGAGGTACACAATCAAGAAAACAAAATCCTAATAGCCAATGATACAAGACATCAAACCCATTATTTTTTACCCATTTGGAAGGTGGTGGGTTGATTCTTTGAGAGAGGGGAAGCACTTTAACAAAACCTTGATCTTATATCTTCAATGAACCTGAACCTCTTTTACAAAGACAGTTCAAGCCCCAGTTCAGGTTCTTATTCCAATTTCCAAAAGAGACAATTTTAAGGTTTGGGTTTTTGAACCTATGTTCCAGATATCTCAAAACACAACCTACAAGCTGAACCTTCACTTGACAAATAACCTGAACTTGCCATCACTGGTTTGTACATTCGCACAAATGAGTGTTGGGAAATTCTTTCTTTTTATGAAGAACCTCCAATTCTGGTTATAACATAAAAATTAGAACAAGTTTGATTCAAGTTTCGGTTGCAGACATAAATGGAGTCAGGAATTTGCTTCTGGGTCTGGTTCTTCAAGAAAATAAATTCCAGTTTCGGTTTTGAAAATCTGATCTGGTTCTGATCTGGTTCCAGAATATCTCCAATGGTTAACTGCTGATTAACCACCTCCTATGAGTCCCCCGGTTCTAGTCTTTTTTGCAAAGAAAGATCTTGGTTCCAGTTCCACACATAAATGGAACTGAGAATGTGGTTCCAGGTTCAGTTCTTCAAAACAAAAAAGAAATGATTCTCTCTCTCTAGAACCGGTTCCACAAATCAGACCCAATTTTGATTTGATTTTTCTCACCTGAACTGGAAGGTCCAGCAGTTCTCACTTGAGGAACCGGGTACCTGCCCAACACTGTTTCAAACTTGCCAACTGATCGATCGAAGGTGATCCATCCAAGGGATCAAACCTTTCCAGATGATCAGGTCCAAGTGATCCAGTCCTCTCTGGTCATGAATGTGGAGGTTGAGACTTGAGAGTGAAACAAAAGAGGAGAGAGAGAGAGAGAGAGAGAGAGAGAAGATGAGGGTCCACCTGTAGCAGCAGCAGCAGCAGCAATCTTTACTTCCCTGGCAGCAGCAATAACTGCCTTCAATTTGGTACCTTTGCTTTGCTTCACAGCTCACCATGTCAGATCCTTTTTTTACTTCTTGCTTTTGGTGGGATTTGGGTGGGCCGGAAGAAAAGGAGAGGTGGGAAGCTGGACTACGGTAGTAGAGGTTGGTCAGACTGGGTCCCCCAAATATAGTGAGCTGCTGCACAAACCAACAGACTTTGCTGCTGCTGCAGCGCAAACAAATTGTAGCAGCAGCAGAAGAAGCAGTAACTGCTCCTTGATTCATCAGAGAGTCCAGACAAATTTGGTGGAGACGAAAATGATGTAGGAAGTCAGTACTACTGACTTGTGAGATACAACAAGTCTTCCTGCAACAATGCCGGATTGATGGAACTGCTCACAAGTCTAGACTGAAATCAGCTTAGGACTGCCTGCATCACCAGCTGCTTTCTGACTTTGTCTCTCTAACTAGACTTCTGACTTGCAAGTTCATGATCTTTCGGTAAGTGTGTCTAGACTTGTTTACACCTGAATACCACGTGTTGTTGCAGTAAGTTGGTCTCTTACACTGGATTCGAGAAGCAGAAGCAACCCAGCAAATGAATTTTGCACAACTGCAAACAATTTTTTCATGCTTTCTCAATTGTAGTACCGTGTGTTTGCAAATCCTAGTCAAGAAAATGTTTTGTTTTACGTTTCGTGCTGCACGATGACCGCCTAATGTCTTAGGCAGGCAATGATCATTAACAGTCTATTGCTGCTGCTGCTGCTGCTGCACAGAGCCGAATCTTGTTGTTGTTCATCTGTTTTTTTGTGGTTTGTTGCTTTGTGTACTGTCTTGTACATTGAGATCTCTTGTGTTAGCTCGAGTTTTGCGCTACTAGCTGCTAGCATTGTTTGGTCTGCTTTTTCTTATGACTCCGAGGTTGGTGTTGTAACTACAGTTGCTGCTGCGGCTGCTTTCGACTTTGTGCTGGTCGACATGAGTACTCATCTATGCAAAGCACCTCTGCTTGCCAACAGTGGAAAATGAACAGGAGATCTTCAGGAGACTAGAACTAGGTGAGATGTGCAAGAAAAGCTGCTGCAAAACAGTTGCTGTTGAATATGCATTGGTGCTTTGAAGGTATGGTGACCGGAGGCTGGGGATATTAGGAATTCGTCTCGGGGAGCAGCAGCTGGATGTCTGTCTTTCTGTGTAATTCTTTTGTAAACCAACAGCGCGCGGCTGATGTGAGCCCGGCGAGATCAGCGCCTGAGAGGAAGAAGAAAACAATAATGTAGAGCTCGGAAACTGGAGCGTTTCGGAATCAGCCGCTGGCGCAAGTGGAAGAAGAAAGGAGGTCTGAGTGCATGCATGCATGCCGGCGCAGCTTTTTGCTGAGCTGCTGTACGCATGAGCCGCAGCAGCTGGGGAGGATAAACCCCAAAGCGAGTGAACTTGTAGGCACTCAAGGAAGCTACACGACCAACTTGGCTAGCTGACGTCCAGAGCTTCATCTTCTCTTTTCTCTGTTCTTATAATCCTTTAGTGCCCAGCCGCAGATTCAGAGAGAATCCGGCAAGTCTACTGTCGTTTCCCATCTTCTGTTATGAATCTGGACAAGCAATCTTGAACACAGTCTTATGAGACAAGAAGAATCTGAATTATGTCGAGGTGACAGCTCCGTCATCTATGAAGTGCACACAGATGGAGACGGAGTGCACAGCAAAGAAGGGACACTGGACCAGCTGCTGGGTGGTCAAGAATTTGTCGATCAACTGGCTTACAAGCTGTACAGTAAGCGCCAAGCTGGGAGCTGAAGTACCAAACAAGCAAGTAGTTGATGAGCAATCGAAGGTACTTCTCGAAATCTGCAACTCTAGTATATTCCGTCTAGAGCTGAAGAAAACACCAGTGTGCATCTATGTTTGCAAAAAGCTCTTAGCATTATTATCATAAGAGTTAACCAGTAGCTGAGAAATTTACTCTAACGTCCAACTTCCAACCATGATCATGATGATGATGATGTCCTTGAATCCTCGTCAAAAAAAGTTCTTGTTGTCCGGATCCATCACTCAGCTGAGAGAGAAACAAGCTCTTTTCTTCGAAATGAGATTTCGTCGTAAGAGCTGCAGCTATGCCCTAAATATTGCGCTCCAAGACTTGCACGAGAAATTCTTGCCTCAAAAGACAACTCGGTAGCTCATGCATGTGTACATTTTTCTTCGACTTCTGTTGAGCTTCAGAGTGACCACGGTCCAAAAGCCTGAAAATGCGGGGAAAGAAAAGCAAGACTTAGAGCAAGTCTAGCTTACTGATCTAGAAAAAACCAAACTCACAGATGCCTGCAGATGAGCAGGATTTCTGACCCCACTACCCCCATGTTTCCAGCGTTGTCATCTACTGCTGCTGCTGCTGCTGATGCATCAATCCTATTCTAGGATTCTTTAGAATTGGTCATGGACCTATAATTCTACCAACGCTTTCCCATGCTTCGTGCCCACCCCCCTCCCCTGTTGCTTCCATCAA
>Ga0209208_10008351_pt1 | contig 13809 bp, 5 predicted proteins | sample S1TSphfallax_3_FD_187694 | JGI IMG/M metagenome (GOLD analysis project Ga0209208, IMG submission 187694) | Host-associated microbial communities from peat moss isolated from Minnesota, USA - S1T2_Fd - Sphagnum fallax MG (SPAdes) (version 2) | ecosystem: Host-associated > Plants > Peat moss >...
TGTACTTAATCATTAAAAGGGCAACAACCTTGCTATTCATTAGCATGCATATTGCCTAGCCCATGCTTATTGTTAAACCTTTTACTGAAACCATGTTGTGTGTCCAAGATTCATGGCCCTATACTTACATAGATCTACTCACAAGCAAACCAAAAAGTTTTGTGGAAATTTGTTTCCCACCTCCTTTAGAATTGTTAGAGTCCAAGTTGCAACAAATTGTGCTGTAGTGTGTTTTTTAGTAACTTTTTGAATTATTCAATTTGGTGCAATCCCTAATCTTTTATTATTTTCAATTGTTTATTTTCCCTCTCCTTTCACCTTCTTTTTTAATTTCTTTTACAACTATCTTATCCATAGTTTTTTTGTTTTGTTTATTTTTTAGGTAAACACAATAATGAAAGTAAGTTGTGCAAACACATGGATTTTTGGATCAAATTAAGAAGAGGTTGAATTTCTTGTGGCATTTCAAGATTATATATCATGGCTATTATTCAATCATTATAGGGCTTAAAGGCATATCTACGTAATGATGTTGGTCATTTTTTAATATGTTGGTAGGAAAATCTTTAATTGTTATTTTATTTCAGCCATATGCAAAAAAATTGCAATAGCAAAATCCTCCTCCCAATCTTGATTGTCGCAACCCTAGCCTTGGGCTCACGACCAAGGCGAGGGGTTGCAAGGTTGTGGGCCAAAAAGAAAGTCTGAGAGTCATGCCGCATGCCCCCGAGAATGCAAGAGAGTGTGAGGGAATAGGCCTTCACACTCCCAAGGGAATTCCCACTTTGGGAATTAGAATCTCGGTGAACTCCCGAATGTTCAGAGAGCAATTACAAGGGTCAAAACCCAATGGATTGAAGAGTTTTTTATATCATTGAAAATTTATTGAAACTTAAATGTCTAAAATGGGCTCACATCACCCATTTGGACATCTAAAACACAAGTTATGGCCAAAAGAAAGGCTGGAAGTCAAATTGTCAATTTGACTCCCGACCACTAAAAGTCAGGAATCGACCCAATTTACTTGTGTTCAGGTGGCTTGCAACATACCGTTGGAAAGATTTAAACGAGGGCTACAACTTTGCTTTAGACCTCATCTCAATCTGAAGTTTTCCCACGAAGTTATAAGCCCCCAAAGTCACGGGAGTCCCAACTTTGGCGATTTTGGGACTTTCAAGTGGGAGTCCCGGGACAAAATGTCATTTGGATGTGGGCCTTGTGGAGAGGCCCAAAGTATACTATAAGGGGGAAGGTGGTGGCTTCCCCCAAGTCCGAACCACGGTGAGTCTTGTGAGTCTGAATTGCCCGTAGCTCGTCTTAGCACCAAAAATGCCCCAACTATGCACTAACCACCTTTATGTTGGTTTTTTGTAGGCCCGTGTGAGTAAATGAAGCTTATCAGTTCTTCCTAGTCCCATTCTGAAGTTCCATCATGCCCCTCTACCCCCCAAAGTACTACGAGCTAAGGAACATGCTTCGACTTCTTGCTTTTCCATTGTTTTTTATTTGGGACTCACATTTGAGTCCTTCAAGGAATTGGGAGCACGTCATTGACTGTGATTAATTTCTTCATTTGTTATGTAATCATCTTCATTTCCTAATCATTGATGTTTGGTACAATGTACATTTTTAAAGGTTGAATCTTGATGTCCATTACTTTGGGGTTGAAAAGCCATATACTTATAACCTCACATCCAAACTTAATGTTTTTCTTTGCGAATGAATGCTCTAAAACCTAATTTACCCAATTAGTGAATGTTATATTGTTTGGTTCCATGTGATTGATTCTAAACATAATTGCATCCCTAACATTTTTTAATGTTATTTTAAATGGTTCAAAATAAGATATATTTAATGGTTGTAAAACACATGATGTGTGAGATGGTAAGGTGATCATGTCAAATCCAAATTCTTGTGCATGTTTTGTTTTCTTTTAAAGTAACATGGTTGCCATGCCCATCCAAAACTAAGAAAGTATTATTGGTGAAAAACATTTAACCTAGAATAAATTTCTTGAAAAAAAATTAAAACTCTTTGAACAAGAAAAAAATCATTCATGCTCTCTTTTGCATTGCCATGTAAATCCTTGGTTTGTAAAGTATGATGTAATCATCCTATAGTTTCTCCCTTCCTAAAGATGTAGATCCATGGTAGAACATTTCCTACATCATTTATTACACAATTTGTAATTAACCATTGCCAAAACTTGGGGATGGTGTCATAAACTAAATTTAACCCTCACTTAAGCAAAACCCTTGCTCATGTTTCTCTACCAACTTGAATGTTCATGATTGTTGGGTCACTTGATAAGGTGTGTTTTGGCCCAACTAAATATGCCTTTTTCTTTTGCATACAAGTCAAAAATTCAAAAAGTTTAATAAGTCTGGAAACAAGGAGCTAATGCATGTTCAAATAATGTTATAGTATATTAGTTGATGAAAGCATAAAAATCTATATAGTCTTCCCACATTAAATCAACATTTTTGTTAATGCATAGGTTGTGGGTAGAAATATATATAAACCATTGATATAATTTAGCTAATCCCTTGCTATTTTGAATCTCCTTTATCCAACATTTTGAATTATAGAATGTTGGATCTAATGTTAATCCAAGTATTTCTTGAACCTTTAATTGTAAATCCAATCTATGGTTTTTATCCCTATCTTTAATGGTGATCCTTCTTCTATGTGTTCAACTTTCACCTTGAGATCTAGTATTTATAGATTACTTTTGAACCTTGCTCCAATTTGTCTACAAGTTTTATTTCCTTGAAACTTATTTTCTACAAATAAAGTTTCAAACTTGACATATCCTCTTCTACATGCTCTACTTTTACTTGCATATTTGAGTTGTCACTTGTTCCTATATTTTTTAACACTACAACTCTAAAACCAAAGAATTCTAAACAAAATTGAAGTTGTTCTTTATTTTAGCTTGTAAATAAGACATACTTACAACATACTTGAAAGAGAAATGGAAGTAAAAATGAATTATTTATTTGCTTTTAACCTAAGTTTAAACTTGATCTCGTGTCAAGATTTGTGAAGGGAATGCAAAGTGCTTAGTATGAATCTACAAGAGTTCCTCCTTTGGAGGACTCAAAGATTTGATGTCTTTTTGTGATTTTTGTGCATAATATCCTTGTTAGGGTTTAGGGTTTATTTTTGAGCAATTGCATGCCCTTTAATGTAACAAATAAATCCCATAACCAAACACCCTCCTTGGATCTAGATTGGTGATGTTTTGTGAAAATGAGTCTAGCCCACCCCTAAACCAAGCATTGCCTTTGGAAAATTTGCTTGCATTTTTTCTTCAATTGTCTCAAAACAAACCCATAACCAAACACTCAAAAATAGACTAAAATATTTTTTTATCTTATCTATTTTCAGCTATATGCATGAAAATATGTTGTTCCTCTCTCATCACCAAACATATTTCGATATAACAATGTCTATTATTTGTTTTAATACTAGCTTTTTCCCATGCCAGCAACCACACACAAAAATACCATTCCATTTGGATACCTTAAAAAAAACCAAACACAATTTCTCAAGACCAAACATTTGATCATAAGACCTTTTTTTAGTATTGATCTGCAATGCATGCAACCATTCACTGGCACTGTGGTCTGCACTAAACCAACGTTTGATTACTAGGTGATGTTCAGTGGAGGGCACATTTACATTAGACTCAATTTACTATTAGTGCATAAAGCTTGAGGTGCATGCTGGCACCTGAATTAAACGTTGGAGAATGTTAGTAGAATCTACAGACCTTTGAAAGATTCACCTTATAGTGCTTCTCATCTTCACCCATTGCACATGTGAGGGACATTGTCACTGTGAAGTGCATGGTCTGTGCAGGAGAAGATTGTCTACAGGAGCTAAGGAGGTATGGGATGCAGTTTGTATAGTTGGGATTGAGACCAATGAATTGAATTCATGAGAAGGCAGAATGACCTTTTTATTGTAGAAGGCCAAACTCCTTGAGTGAAGAATTGATCAGATCCCAGTTTTGGGAAAGCAGTGTAGCCCAGAGTTTTTTATTGGGGTGTGAAAGTCTGCCAAAATATGAAAAATACAAATAAAACAGGGATATTCTGTCACAATATTCTCATTTTGTGAAAAAGAAAATCTTCAAATTTTGAAAAAATAATTGAATTTTATTTTTTTGTCACGTTTAACTCTGATTTTAATTTGTTAACATTTTTTAGACTAGTGTTTAAATTATTTAGACGGGTTCTAAAAACCTGTTGCCACTTAATGCTAAACCCCTCTCGAGACACTAGCCAATGATAAGAGGTCACAAAATTGAAAAATATCACTGGTGTAGTAGTCCAAAGCAAAGAGGAAGAATTAAGCTGCAAGTTGAGAGTGGATGCTAGGAACCTTGGACTCTAAGAACCAATATCCTCTCAACCTTCTCTTTCTTTCCAGCATTTCCTCATATTTCAAACATTTCCTTATCCTTTTAAGGACATTTGTCCATAAAATGTAGTGCAACCTATTAGAAAAAAGAGAGCAGAGCTTTTAAAGCCCCAAGAAAATGATTAAAAGTGGGGGAAAGGGGATACAATGTATATAGACCAAATAAAAAGAAAAAATAAATAAAATTTAAAAATTATATATATATATATATGACCCAAAAAAAAATTACTTTAAATCTATCAGAAGGCTAGTCCTCTGGGCCCTTAGGCCTTTCCATGTTCTTTGGTGGTGTCCAGCACTCGGGTTACCGGCCTCACACCTACCTAGGCCTCAAAACATGGAAGGACCTCTAGGGTTACCCTTCCTCCTGTACAAAGTTCATGACTCTCTACATGTGAACGATACTGAGAGATAATCTACCGGTGTGAGTAGCACATTCCATTCAAATGCAGACTCAAGATTCAAGACCCTTAGTTAGCAAGTAAATTCATTGAAGAAAGAATCAAAGCGACAAATTCACAACAGCTAAAATCGCATTCGCAGTATCAAGTTACACATTGCAGCAATTGAGGCTGCTCATGGAGATCAGCAATTTATTCGTAGCTTTATATTCAGAAAAAATGTAGAAAAAACTACAGGGTGTTTCACTTGTCGGCAGCAGCTTGTAGATGAGCCAGCTACTCAGACATCTTAATCTTCCACACACCCAATTTCTGGAACGGGCCTGAGCACTAGACACACTAGCAACTAGTGGGGGAGACGCACTCGTTTACAGACGACAACTCAAAAATCATGCCAGGAAATTTTGTTAAAATTCAAATGCGAAAAGAACTGTCGCAAAAAAGCACAGGAGTAAGGAACTTATTCCAGCTACTGATTAGTCGACGCATAGATACTAATTATTTTCCCAATCAAGTCTGGGCCTGATCATCACAGAAGCACTTGCATAGATCTCAGGAACTTGATCTTTCCACAGCAAAGTTCACACTCTACCTGTTATTCTATGGTGCAGGTCATGTGGGTTTAGAGTTTATTCTATGGTTATTCTATACCCACATGACCTGCAGCAGTATCTAATAATAGTACGCAGAGAGAATTGAATGCAGAATAGCACAGCTTAGGCTGCGAAGCCCTTCTTGATAATCTCGACCTCGGACGGCGGGATGCCGAAAGCCTTGGACAGCACAGCGTCTTCGACGGGGGGTGTGGCTCCAAAAAGGGCAGAAGCAATGAGCTGGACGCCGGGGTTTTGTGAGTTCAAAACAGCAATGGCGAAGGCGGGAGTGGTACCAATATTGTACTGGAAATGCACAAGACCTCTGGGGAAGACAAAGACATCACCCGTTTTTATATGGGCGGGGTAGAACTTGTCATTGGTGTCAACAAAGCCCACAAGGAGCTCACCCTTAACCAGATAAATAACCTCGGTGGCTCTTGGGTGTGTGTGAGGAGGAACTAGACCGGCTGGTGCATAGTCCAGACGTGCCAACGCCAGTCCCTGTGTGTTGAGTGCCGGGTAGTTGACTCCTGCAAAGCCTGGTGTCACCGCAGAGCCCAGACCGTTGCTCGTGTTGCCTGCCGTCTCAAACCCCTTGAAAACAAAGGTGCTTCCGGTTACGGTAGCCGGGTTCACACACACCAACCCGTTGAGTATGATCGGGCTCGTCAAATTCGCAACACAGAAATCATAAATTGGATCGGCGTCCGCCGCCATCACAACTGTCACTGTTGCCGCCAACAACAGCATCCCCACTGCAGCAGCAGCTACAAAACCCAACGAAAGCTGATGCTTAGCCATGAGTTCAGACTACAAACACAGGATCAAATTCCTGGACCAAACAAATGTCGGCAATGTGCGCGGTGGAACAAAACACACAAACACACAACCCAAAGACACAAGTGCAAAAACTGTGTGAAAATCTGAACTGGGAAGTCTAGAAGAGCTATGATCGAGAGATTGAGCTCAAAGAGTTGTGAGGTCCTGAATGCAAAGTCTGACTGCGTATTTACGGATGCCCACGAATTCTCTCCCCCCCGCCTCCCTCCGCCCCCCTCGCACCCGTATGTGCAATAAAGGGACACTGTTTCTTTCTTTCGCTAACTTGCACTAAAATTAGCTGGCCATTAATTATTAAGCTCTTTTTTTACAAACTGTAATTGGCTTTGAAGGAAGTTTGCACTCTTTTGAGAGATTTCACTCCCCTCTCCTCTCCTCTCGCTTTGTTTGCGGCGGCTGCCGCCGCTGCACTACCCTGACGCCTTACCTTTTTCTTTCTTTTGCGGAACTTACCTCGCACATATGAGAGGGAAAAAAAAAGGGAGGGGCGGGGAGGGGAGGGGAGGGGGGTGCAAATAATATTCCCTAATTTTTGGACATGTTGCAAAAACATGTCACCGTTAAATGCTAAACCTCTCATAATATGCTCACATTGGATGCAACATTAGAAATTTGGAAAAGAAAAACCTTTATGGCCATGATTTCCATAACTTGCATCTCCATTCATTAGGAAAAGTGATGATCATCAAACCATGTGAAAATTAAGTCAAATTTAGGTGTAAACCAATGCAGGTTGGGTATTTGATTTTGTCTATAATAGTCGGTTATGGGTTTTTAAAGAGAAGTATTTGAAAGAATTGGTCAGGTTCGGTTAATTGAATTTTAAAATTTTAAAAAAATCATCAAGGACGGTTCTTTCACAATTTCAGCTTGATGAGTACAAGCCGAGGGTGAAGGTTTGGATATCGATTTAAGCACATAAGTAACCAAGTTATTTAACAAAAACCTGGGCTATTTTATCAAGTACATTTTAAAGTTCTTTGGGATCTTTGATGGAACCTTGGCCAGGTATAGTATGTGTGTTGGTAGGTAACTTAGAGATTTTATAAGGTTCTTGATAATATCCGAGTAGATGAAAATTTACCCAAGTCTAAATAAACACCAATTCCTAAAATTCAAGGCCCAACACAAAAAAAGGGAAACCTTTAAGTCTACCTACTAACAAAAATATTCACAAACATATCAAAGTGGTGCAACTTGAAAATTCATAAATGAATCTTTCAACCTTTAATCTAAACTTATTTAAAATTCCCTGATAAAAATGTAATTAATACTTAACAATATAATGAATATAAGGCATTTTCTCAATATTGGCTTCCAACAAGCAAAGTTAAACTCTTCTTTTGCATATTCCAAGTTTCAATTTCCATCCCCCATACTCACATCCCTCAAACAACAAAGGAACAAATAATAAAAAAACAACTGAACCAAAACTTCACATGCCATGCTGCAAATTATTTTAATTCCATCTTTAGACTCACACCCTTTAAACAACTAACAATATAGGAACAAAACATACATAGTTAAAGACCAAAGACTATTTCAAACCAAGTGCATTTGATAGAAACTGAAAACCAAATACTTGAAGCAAGCAAGAAAAACCCACTATAAGACAAAAACCCAAATACCCAATGCACCAAACAAAAACCAAAAACCCAAAACACAAGCAAAAGTCAAAAACATGATGAGAAAAACCAAAATTTCAAAACACAGAAAGCAAAAAACCAATGTAAAAACATGACAAATGGGCAAAGGATGGGCAAAAACAAGGAACAAGACATCAAAACACATAACAAAGGATGGAAAAAGGATATAAGACAACAAACAAAATTGAAACCCAGCAAAAGAGAAAAAAATTGGTTACAAATTACATAGTAAACATTAAACACCAAGACTCTACTTGACAAAAGGAAAAATATTCATAAAACTAGATTAAACCCACATATGACACATAAAATACACATCACAAACACAATGACCACATTGGAATCGATGGCTAGCTTGAAATCATTACATAAAAGAAATTTCTACACCTAAAATCCTAACATAAAGCCTATTCATCATCTTCACTATTCTAAAGCCCATGATGAAGATACATTTATCATTTTGATCAAGACAATAAAAGTATTAGTTTTTAGATTTTATTGCATGATGATTGTCCATTCGAGTCATCTATAATCACCAAAACCAACATCCCATTTTCAAGTCTATATACAACCATGAGTTGTAAACTTGAAACATTTGCAGAACCAAAATGAAATTCAACTTAGTGAACCAAATCACATTACCACACCTTCCAACAATTTTAAGCTTTTAGAAATTCTTCGTGCTACACCTCATTTGTAAATTCAACATCCAATTCCTTAATTAAATTTAACTATGTTTCACATACAAATGCAATTTCAAAAAAATTAATGCACCCAACACATGGTTCATGTGGCCAAATTTTTGTTAACAAAAACTAATTTGTAAAGATTTTTTATTTTCAGCCAACATCTACAAAGTGCAATCAAAATTCCAACAATGGAAAAAATCCTTTCTATTTTGATTTGGGATGTTAGGATGTCCAAATTCTATTTCACCAAGGTAGCAATAGTTGGAAACTTGTGCTTTTCTATGCACTACCATGTCAAGGAACAATTGAACTATCTCCATCAACATGATATCAATAGTAAGTGTACAACTCTCTACTAACAAGGTCCCTCAAAATGTTTGCAGTTGTGTATATTGTGCAAAAAAAATCTTCATTTTTAGTCCTTGATCCAAATGCATCAAATTCTTTAGTAATAATTGGCATTGACAACTTATAAACCTCCATCAACAAAAGCAACAATAATTCCTGGTCATATTCAACGACTAGAACTATAACATTATCACAACCCACATAAGTCTTAACTAGGCACATAGATTTGTATCTAGGATCCAACATTAATGTTAGCTTATTATGACTTTTATTTTTTGAAATGTGTGTAAAAGTAAAGGAAAAGGTTCAAGACTTCCAAAACCTAATGCTTCATGTGGCAAATAAGTTATTCCAACTCTTGATAAAAAGTGGAAGCCTTTGGATCTACCAAGCTATTAGGATTAACCATAATAACAAGCTTTGCACAAATAACATGGCATGTAAAAATGATGAAATATAAGGCATTTCCAAGGAGCCAATGCCCTTGATTCTAATTCATAACACATTGAATAACTATAGGTGACAAAATTTCCACCACTACCGAGGTTCTTGGGGAAAGTATGCAACTTTGCAATGCCACAATGTGATGATTATAACATAAAACCATAGTTGCTTGAAATGTCAAAACATCCTAAAACAACAAAACCTAACCTATAATCGTATAGTCTTGAAAATAAAAAATTCATGCACATCCAAGGTAATTTTTTAAAAAAATACTAATTTTAAAGAAGAATATGTTGGTCCAAAAAAAACCAAATTTATAAAACACAAGAACAAGATTTGCAAAAGGGAAATCTACAAAAACTCAAAATTAAAAACAGAAAAAAGGGGGAAAAATTCACATACATTGTTTTCACAAATGCATTTAATTTCCTGGGCTTCAATCTAGCTTTTATGCATGCTTGTTCCCAAGCTTACTTCCCCTTGCCTGATTTTCTTAGCCAAGTAAGGCATTTTTGAATGTCAACTTGCGCACCTTTTATATATACACAAGTTAATCCTTAACAAATTTTTTTTTCTATAATGGCATACTAGTAGACCTTGGATAAAGCATGTCCAAAACAAGAACCATGAAAAGGCTCTAAACAACATGCCCAAGTTCTTACAAAAAACCATTAAATTAAAAGCAATTACACAACATTGTGAGTTGGGGCACTCATATTTAACATATGCATTTTTTTTTCCATGAAGGAAAACTTGTTAGGAACGCCCATAGTTTAATAACCATGGTTGCCCCATTAGTTTCAATAGCCTTGAACAAACCAACTGTCACATGTTTAAGTTCCAAATTACTATTCAATGGGAAATTGACAACAAACACATCATGTGCCCTTATAGACATCCATAGATCAAAAGTACATGTGGTAGAAAGACATGTAGCCAATGCAAGTTGTACATATGTCAACAAAGTGTTTTGCACTAAAGTAGGTAGAACCTTCTCCACAAACACTTTATTTGATAAAAAACAAACTTTGGGCATAACCTATAAGCCATTCGGTGTAACCAAATGGATTCAATTGTTCTCATTGGCAAAAAAACCTTTTATTACATATAACCTTTCATCTTCCAAGAAAGCAATTTGGGTCTCATGGTCTTTTGTAAATTGGTTTGTAGAGGAAAAAAAATCTAAAAATTGCAATTGGGGTAAAATGAAGGTGTTTAGTGGCTAGCTCATGCTGAAATGAAAGTTTAAAATAGTTATTTATTTTTTCCACATACCTCTTTAACAAGGCACCATGTTCTATATCCACATGTTTCTTCATGGTAATTATGCCGTTGGATTTGTGGTAAACAATGAGTCCCTTACAACATCTAATGTGCACTACTTAAACTTCAACACCAATAGTTTCATTATGACAAATAATACATCACATTATATGGTTTCAAATAAAATCAATAGGTTAATTGTTGTTCACTTGGTAAAAGGCCAATGTGGAGGAGTTGCAATAATGAGGTTTCCATGTAATAACATGTTTTTTCATATTTGTCAAATGCACCTCAAGAACCGACTACTTTTTAGCTACATGCTCTTCACCTTCAACACTGGTACTACTACCAAATCTTATAATCATTTGTGGGGAACTAAATTCACGCACATCAAAACCAAATATTTGCAAATCAACCAAATTGTTTGGAAAATTCATCAAATTTATTAATGCAATCTATGAGGGAAAAGTTGAAGCGAATAAACCACAATGGAAGGACTTCAATAGTAAGCTTGAAACAACAAATTATGTAATCGACGAAACTTTTGCCAATGAATGAAAAAATGAACATGTTACATAATTCAATGAAATTTTTGACAATCTTGACAAACTAAGCACCTTGGAAATTTCAACAACCTTGAACGGAAAAGCTTTCAATTAACCTTTCAACAATTGTGACCAATAGAATAACTACAAGAAAACAAAAGCTTTAAGCTTTTGACAATCTTAAGCTTTAGCAATCTAAGCAATGAGCACCTTGAAAATTCCAATGACCTTGAATGCAAGAGGTTTCGATGAAGCTTTCAACAATCATGACCAACAAATAAAACACTAAGAAAATAGAAATTTTTGGCAAAATTTTTAATAACCCTAATCAATAGACATAGCAACAATTGAAAGTAGAAGCATTTGACAAGTTGAATAGAAGCTTGAAATGATAAATCATGAACTAACATTGATATGCTTGGGAGATGAGAGCAATGTGCACAAAATTGACACAACAAGAACATGAACAAGCTTACACCAACCTTGAATGCAAAAGGCCTAAACCCTCAAACAATTTAGCTTCTTCAGTTATAAATTTATTTACCATTTTCATAACTTCCAACAATTTCCTTTTGTCACCAACATTGTGAATCACCGAAAATTTACTCCATTGATGTAACAAATGACAACAATAACCACTAATCATTGAACACACATCACATTCAAAGAAAAGGCTACAAGCTACAACCACCATTCGTTTCAAGTTTGCATACTTCCAAGAGTATTTCAATTCTTGTTTCCTACACCTTAAACCCTAAACCCATCACTTTGGGAATGAAAAGGGTATTGAAACTGATCTTTTGTCAAATACCCTTGTGAATTATTTGTAGTGGGTCAGAGGTAATGGCGATTATTGACAATAGGATTATGCTAGGGGCGGGGGCGAGGCCAAATCTATTGAAATGAAAAACCATGGGTAGGAGGTGGGTCTCGGGTCTTTAATAATGTGAGCTCTGACTACTATATATACCTATATACTCATTCAAAGATCCAGCAAGTATTTGGTGCTTGGACTCATACCCGCCCCACACTACCATAAACCAATTATGAAATACAAATCTTTAATCATATTTTTATATTTTCAGCTACCCAATATTAAAAACCTATAATAGAAATCCTTTTTAACTTCTTGCAATTGAAACCCTCCCAAAAAAAACCATTTCATTTACTATATAATTATCCCTAGTGCAGCAGCTTCAGCACATGTGTTGCTGAATTAAATTAATCAATTAATCTTGAAGATTCCATTTCTTCAAAAAGAAGAATATTCCCAATTATTGTAAAAGATTCTTCATTTTCCTTCATAAATTCTTTTTTGGTCTTTGAGAAAGTAAGTTTTGAAATATTCAACATTCCCCGAAAAACAATTAATACAATTTGTGATGAAGCTGCCAAAGTACTATGATGGTATTTATTTCACTTTTTGGCAGCATTTCACCAGAAAAGAAATGGATGTGCCTCTAACTTAACTTGCTTGTTTGTAGTTTGTAGCTCTAGGTAAATAAGACAGAAGGTTCATAATACCGCACACGTGAAAGTCCATTGGGCATCTAGGAGCTGACCTAGGACCTAACCTAGGGAAATTTAATGGACTGCCTCTTCTCCGCCCCTCCCCTCTCGCTGCCCGAAGAATAAAATTGAGAGGGGCTGTGTGTATACCTGGTCCATCCTCAGGCCAAATTTGTTTTTATTCACTTTCATTCCTTTGCTGGGTCCAGGGGCAAGGAACTTTGCAAGGGTGAACTTGGAGTGTCTTTTTTTTTCAGTTTCTCATGTTGTACCCAAAGTGGCTATAAGCCATAAGAGGATTTAGCTAAATGTAGCTACAAGATGAATAGAAAAGTAGAAAATAATTTAAATCCTACCATATATGGTGATGACCTATTAGAACTTATTATCTAAATGTGGCAATTTTTTTAGGAAGGAACCTAAAAATCCTTGCAAAGTGGCGAAGGGATCTAAAAAAAGGGAAATCACAAAAAAAAAATCTATGAAACGCAAAAAAAGTGGCGATTTCATAGATTTGCAGCTAGAAATGTGAAGAATTTTATGGATTTTTTTTCCAAAAATCATTTGGACCATGTTGTTAAGCCCAGGATCTCCTTCCCTTGATTGAGGGGAAGGCCACCCAAGGGTATATTCCCAAACCCTCAGGGGAACGCATAAGAATGGGAACCTCCACATTAGTAAAAACAGCTTCTCTTTCTCTTTCCTCCATGGAAACATATAAAAATACGAGGATCAATCTCCCTATGCATAATGGCCAAGGGTTCTTCTTCTGGGGGGGAGACTCTGCACAGAATTTTTGTAAAAAAGAGAGTCGTTTACACCCACCCACCTCCGATGATGCAGCTTTTTGTTGGGGGTGTTGGACATGGTGGTCGCTCTGTTTACAACTGCAAGCATTTTTAGCATGCCCAAACTATTGATTTTTTTGGGGTGAGTAAAAAAAACATGCATCGTTTTTTTGTTCGAGTTTAGGAAGTCAAAACAATTCCCCCAAGTATGGTTGGTTTTATTGTGGGTCCTTTACAGCCTACGGTGTTATCCACACTGCTGGAGACTCAATAGTCCAAAATCATTGAACTATTATGAAGTGGACCCTTCTT
>Ga0209208_10008352_pt1 | contig 13808 bp, 8 predicted proteins | sample S1TSphfallax_3_FD_187694 | JGI IMG/M metagenome (GOLD analysis project Ga0209208, IMG submission 187694) | Host-associated microbial communities from peat moss isolated from Minnesota, USA - S1T2_Fd - Sphagnum fallax MG (SPAdes) (version 2) | ecosystem: Host-associated > Plants > Peat moss >...
CCAACGGTGGATTTGGGAGGAACAACTATTTGAAATAAAACTCCAGAGGCTTTGTCATGGAAATCCTTCCATGCTTAATTCTTACACACATCTCTCTCATGAACAACACCTTTCCACACAATATAACTAATCTTTTTTTTTTTTTTTCCACACATTTTTTCTCTTCCTTTTTCCTTTCCCCAACCCCAGAAACTTCCCTCTCCCTTCGTAAGCCTCCATGACCTTTCCTTGAACTTATTCCCCTTGCCCAATGGAAATTTTGAAATCCTCCCCTCCAATCAATGGCCTCCTCATCCTTCAAGAGCCAATGAGAATTGAGAAATATTTGCCCTCCAATCGATTTTAGGATGAGAATTCTTGGGCCCAATGAAACACAAAAAAATATTCCATCCTCCAATCAAATAAGATGACAATCCTCATGACTAATGAAATTGGAGGACTCATCCTTTCCCTTATCTTGGATATCTTGATGAGGTTCTTGAGTTTGATCCTTATCCTTTTCGTCCGTTGACCCTCACATCCTACTTATACATCCTAATTATTTCAAGTAACTAACTACTAGGACAATTTATCGATAGTAACAAATAAACATCCTTGAGTCCTTACTTGACTAAATTAATTCAATGGTTGAAGTAACATCCCAGCGTACCATTTATTTTTTTGATATCCCTTACTTATTTTTTTCTTCCATGCACTAATTAACTATGTAGTACACTGTAAATTGGAATTAAAATTTGCATCACAAAAACCCCCACATACTTCTAGATCCACCGTCGAAATTAGGGTTTGATGAATCCATTAGATCTAAAATGTTCGAATTTTCATGAGGTTCCACCGTCACTCCCACACCTTACGCCTACCCTAATTTGTTAAATAAAAAAACCCCAACCCCTTCTGAACGCAAATACCACATTGTTTCTACTACCCTCTTGGTTTTTGTTGATGTAGGTGAGAATTTAGTCATGGTGGATGATGTCGCTACGCCCTGGAATCTTCCAGTTTCACTAGTAGAAAAGGAAGAGCTTGAAAAAACACTACTTAACGTGAATGTCTCTCAACGGTCGTGCAAAGAAAAATCGTCCAAAAAAGTGGTTCGCACTTGAGTCGATCGTTCAGCATGGGATCATCAATTATCTCCTAACCCACATGCCTTAACAATCTATTTAGAATTTGTCCTTGCTTGTGGAGCCACACCAGAAAGGTTTGAAGAGTGTCAATGTGAAGACGACAATGTTCGTCTTCATTGTCGAACTTGGGTTCCCGGTGATGGCCATTATTGTTGGCTGCGAAGCCCAATCAACCCCCTTTCCATGGAGCATCGAGTTGAATACCTAGCTTGCACCATTCGTCGCATTCTGGAATTTTTGCAATCGTGATCTATCCCCTTAACGTTGTTTACTAAGTTGTAATTCACTAAAGGCCACTCAGGTGGAAATGTTAATACTTAAGTTTGATTTTTATTCTATTTAAGAATCTAATAGAAGTGAATACTAAATAAAGATGTATTAAAACTAAATCCTAAAAATCTTTTAAGTACATCATTTGTGCCTGAAGATTATTCTACATACTAACTTAATATTGTCATGGCAAAATGTTATTGTTAATTATGGGCTTATATTCCCAATATATCAATAAAATCCCATTTAATTCTACATCCCCTTTCACCTCTCAATAGCATAAAAGGATAATGTACTTAAAAGGTTTACTAGATCCTAAAATTAAGTAAACCTTACATCAATTTAAATAAAAAAGTCTACTACGCTGAAATATCCAAAGGTTAATTCAACTCTTAATAATTATTACTTGGAGGTTTATCAGGATTCAAATCATTAACACTAAGGAAAACTATGGAACTAAAGCTTAACAATTTGTGGTATTATAATCCATGACTCACAAACTTCCACCAAATCAATGGCAGTACATCATCTTTTAGCTTCACATGCAAATAATAGAATAAGCCTAATTCATTCTTTAGTAACCCATGCAAAGTGGTTACATTTGAAGTCAATGCCCCAAAGATGGAATCATTATCAATTAGTACTACTTTAATTAGGCCATAAATGATGGGGTTTACGAAATGAAAAACAACCACCAACAATGGTAACAAAGTCTTGTTATCATACTTAGCCATAATTTGTATCATTTTTACCTATCCAACAACCCCTTCACCACATCAAGGGATTTAAACATGGGTCCAACATTAATGTTAGCATGTTGTGAGCCTTATTAGCATTGTAAGAAGATGTAAATGCCAAAAATGGGGCTGATACAACCTAAACTTATGCCATCATACACACCCACAATGCCCTAATTCATATTCAAAATCCCCCTTCACAAAATTGAGAGGATATTTTCATAATGTTGAATCTGATTTTGCATATGCACATTGATTGAAAGGGTGGCATATAGGGCATCAAAAAGTAACCAATATCCTTGGGTTTAATTGAAGATACATTATTTCACAACATGAAGCATAATTTCAACAACCACTTTACAAATTGCCCATGTGTGTGCATCTGGCACATGACCTTGTAGTTCTTGAATTTCTTACGTCCCATACCATAGATTGATGGCATCACGATACTCCAAAGTTTCTTGAAGTAAAATCACCTTACTAGTAAACCTAGTTTTCATTAGTGTTTTCAATTTTCAATGGAAGAGCCCAACATCAAGGCATGCCCTATGCCATTCATTGGGCCCTTTGCTAGACTTCCTAGTCCTTGTAAAGTTTTTTCTACAACATAGATTAAATGACTTTCAAGCTAACCTCCTTGAAACCAATAGAAACTTTAATATCATTACAAGCATATTAGCATGTTTTGCTAAAAGCGTGACTAAAACACAACCCCTACCAAAGAACAAGTCCCAAAGGACCACAACTAACAATTGAATTAAAAGCTTAAGCATGAGTGGATAGATTGCCACCTTTGTCCTTCACATAGGCAATTAGTTTGTCTAGTAAATTATACAATCACAAGAGATCCTTGACTTGTGTTGCCATTGCAACTCTAGACATATTAGTGGCTTCAAAAAGTCCCACTATCACATGGCAAGCCACCCATAGTGAATTTATGAAATTAATCACAAGAACAAACATGTGATGTCCAAATCTAAACATCCATAAATTAAAAAAGGCTATTGTTGTAACACATGAATCCAAAGTGAGAATTACATATTGTTCCATGGTTTTAGCCACCAATGAAAGGATGGCATGTTGAACCATTTGCTTGAAGTTCGAAAACACAACTTGGGGATTCTAACACATGACCAAGTGCTTTAGCCATCAACATTCTACAACAAAAATAGGAATGTAGGCTTTGGCAACATATTATAATATCAAGTCTTGCATAAATTTTTGTTATTGTGCATCATCCTTTTTATAATGATTACCATTCCCAAAATGATTTATGGTGGCCCCATAACCAATAAAAGATCTTTTTTTGGACTTATCCCGGTGCAACTCCTATGAATCAAAAGCCACATTAACATTTTCCACTTGCACCAAGCGCCTAGATGCTCACCCAAGATATGCTTCTTCATGGAAATATTCTCATGTTACTAGGTGTAAAAATTCATACCTTTACTCCTTTTGGTGGTGCTAGCAACATTGTAACTTTGGCAAACAAAATGGTGAATAACACAACGCATAATTTGAAGAAAAATAGGATCTAGCTTACTACCATCATTCATCATAAAAAAATGCCAAGGGACAATCAACTTGTGGTGAAGGACCCATGCTTTTTTATTTAAAATGAATTGCGCTTTCAAAACCTCCCATGTAATTTATGTTTCCTCATCCAATTTACTAGGCGTTACAATGCTTTTAGATGCAAATGGTCCACTTGGCGTTGAAATGAAGCCAACTATTAGCCCAAAATCCTCAACTAAATTCCATGATTCCAAGTGAGCATCATCACATTCAAAACCTTCATGCATATGTACATTCAAACCAAATATTTCAATCTAATATGCCAATTGGATTCTAATTTACAATGGAAAAAAAACTCTTGAATTTGGTTTACAAAATGACACTGATGAATTATAAAAAAATTCCATTTATGAACTTTAGAATTCACAACTCAAAATTGGAACATTGAAATAATTCATACAAGTTTGTTTTTGCAACACAACTTCAATGTTATGCATCTAGTCCCATACACTTGAAGGATAACACCAAACAAAACAAAAACAACAACGAACACAAGTGAGACATAACAAAGGGGGGGAAAGTACTTACTTGTGGGTACGTCAATTTGATTGTTACAAATTGAAAGGAAAATCTACCACCATAAACCCCAATATCGCTTTGATATTTGTCCTAAATGTTCACAATTACATTTAAAGATCTCATAGCTAATTGCTACAACTATTGGGACCAATTGTTGTGTTTGGCGGTTGTTGCAACCAAACATGATAGTTTGTTCCACTGGTAGATAAAAAAACATTACCCAAAGCAAAGCTAAAAGCAACACATGAAAAATGGACTTGTGGCTTAAAGTTTTAGGTATACAACAAAAAGTGAAACCCTAAATGGATGAAGGTGCTTACATGAAAAAATAAACAACCCAAGTAGGAACAATAGGTCCCCATCAAGGTATCAATAAGTTATTGATTTTTTTTAACTAATAGCCACCAATATGGTATTTATAGGGTATTTAAAATCTTAATACAAGGCTTGGTAGTTACATTGGATGACCAACTTTGACCATCCATTTCTTCCTCATCTCAACTTGGTTTTGCATTTTTTTTTTCCACATCATTTATATAGATGTTTTCTATTTATCTTAGAATTTTTACAGTCAATAAAGCATGGTATCTTGGTGCAATCCTCCAAGAACTTGTAATTCTAAAAGTTGTCCAAAACTTTTAAAAGTTAATTTTTAACGATGGGGATTTCCATTTCTAAACCAAATCTTTTTTTTAAATTTGAAGCATTCAGCTTGAAGTTTTTTACAACTCTACCAAATTGGATTTTTAAACTCTTGACATGACTTTGAAGCACATTTGTGAAGGTTAGTCCAACTTTTATATTGGTATTGTTTGGGTCGATTGTCAATTAAAGGTTAAATAGGCTCATTTTTTTGGCTTAGACTCGAATCCTTTCTTAGCGTCCTTTCTTCTTTGCTAACCTAACTCACACAAATATGGTGCAACGAACATCAACAACAACAACCATGCAATGATGATGGCTACTTAGGAAAAAACATGATCATACGACAAGTGAACAACAAGTGATGATTTCATTCCCTTGCTATTGAAATGTACATGTGTTCATTTTCATTTTCATTCATTTTTCACTACTTGTGTACATACTATTATCGTGCATCATCAATGGTCTTTTTTAGTCCGCTCAATGCTTGTTTTTTACTATCGACAACACGTGTCCATAGCCTTGCAACATGCACAAGCCATAGCGATTCTTCAATGAGTTGTTGCACTTGGTCAGGTTTCCTCATCCCTCCCACACATCATAGCTAGTGCACCTACGTCACTAGTCAATTTGTGACAAACGACAGCTCTTTCGTCCTAAGTTTTTGTTGATCATCATTTCATTGCCATGGTTCCTATTGCATAGGGCTTTTACCTTATTTTTGTTGATTGTTTTATTTTGTTTTTTCTTTGGGTTGTGTCTACTTGCGCTCTCATTTGCCTTGTACTTTTGATGGATGGGTTCTATCCTTGATTTTATAGTAGGGTTTTTCTTCTTTCTTCTCCCCCTTCCTTGGCTGCTTTGTTTAATGAATCTTGCCAAGGTTTCATCACTCACAACCTGAGTCTTGACAAATGAAGTTCCCAAAAAATGAACTCACAACCTGAGTCCTGACACAGTTAAAACAATTGGTGAACATTCCTCAAAATATGAAGACCAAATGAAAACCAGATTGTTCCATAGTCTATTCCCTACAGGGTGATCCAACAACTACTCATCAGACATGTAAAGCAAACACCATAGACATAAGTCTCAAGCTACTAAAATCTACAGAACTAAAATTCTTTGCCTCCTAAGCTTGCTGCTGTATCCAAGAAGAATGAGCTGAACATTGTGTTACTAGTTTGTAAAACCTAACAAATGTTAACATTTGGAGTTTGTCTGATGGAAACCCAATAGCAACCCAACACTTTAAAAAGATCATTTCCGCAAGTTCAAAGCATTAGCTGTGATATGCCACTTTTTTTGACAAAACATTTGAAGAAAAGAGGAATATACTTTTTGTTTTGCCAACTTAAAAAATGACTGAATGATTCTTCACCAAAACAAGAGCAGCTGGCACATCCATTAGAAGTGATAATCTTTTTTTAATTTTTAACTGTTCATCAAATTCAAAGAATGTTCAAGTCTGACACTTGTAAAATACACGAGAAGCAGAAGAAGAAAAGAAAAAGCTCAAGGCAAATCAACACTGAGTTGCCAAAGCAAAATGCATAGTTAATTTTCTGGCCATACTATCTTTTTCCTCAAAAATAATCATTAAACTCTGATCATCTTAAAACCTAGAAAAAGAAAACGTTGTGATTACTTCTTTTGTTCTCAAAGGTTTTGTGCATCTTAGTTTTGTTTCGTTGTGATTATTTCTTCTGTTTCTCTCTCGAGGTTTTGTGCAGTTTTGGGTTTATTGTCATTGTTGTGGTGACTACTTTCTTCTGTGTTTTTTTTTCCTCAAGGTCTTTTGCATTTTGGTTTTGATGTTGTTGTCACATTGTGGCTACTTCTGATTTTTTCTCAAGGTTTTGTGCATTTTGGTTTTATTGTTGTTGTGGTGGTGGTGATTACTTTCTTCTGATTTTTCTCAAGGTTTTTGGTTTTATTGTTGTGGTGGTGGTGATTACTTTCTTCTGATTTTTCTCAAGGTTTTGTGCATTTTGGTTTTATTGTTGTTGTGGTGGTGGTGATTACTTTCTTCTGGTTTTTCTCAAGGTTTTGTGTATTCATGTTTAAAAGAAAGAAAGTGAAAAAAAAGGGTTTCCTTTTGTGGTTGCGGCAGCAGCAGCTGGAGATGGGAAGGATCCAAACGGTAATATAGTGAAAGTCACTGCATATCGATGAGGAGTTCAAGGAGTTTTGGGTTTGCTGCTCACTTCTGTTGTACTTGGTAGCAGCTCTTGTTAATAGATCCTTTGTGCCTGCCACCTGGGATCCACAAATGTGTTGGCACTTGGAAACTTCATTGTGTTTTTGGCAATGGCATTTACAGGCATCATAACAATGAATGTAGCACACAGTAGCAGGTCAGATGGTACTTCCCACCAGCACTCAAGTTGGGTCAGAGTAGCTGCAGTCATTCTCATCACTGTTCTTGGCTTCACTCTTGCCTTCACGTTCAGTGTACCTTATCAGTTGACAACTGATTTGACTGCAGATGCCGGTTCCAGACAAGGTTTGGCGATAGGGTTTTCTTAACCCAGCTGTTTTGATCCCACAAACCTTAGTTGTTTCAGGACCTTGGGATGTCTTCTTGGTTTGCTGTTGCTTCAATTGAAGCTGCTTTTGTATCTTCATGTTTATGGTGTGGCATGTCAGCTGCTGAGTATTGCCCTTGCAGTGACCTCCAATACATGAGCCACTGAAATGTCTGAAGTGGACAGATCTGTCCTCTTTGTGAACCAGAAATGTTCCAACTTTATGGATCCCTTTTTCCCTAGACCATCAAATTATCAAAGTCAAAATCTTTCATCATGAGATCTTACATCTACTTCTTCCTGCATGGAATATCAAGCAAGCCTGTTGCTATGCATCCCTGGCAACCAAATCATCGTGATTGAACTTGTGTCCACTCATGCCCAGTTTCTCACATCCTCTACAACAAAGAAGTGGCAGCAAGCACTCAAGCCTATGTCCCTTACACATGAAGTTATTTCACCAGTGTACTTCAGACTAGCATTTTATCAACTGATCTTGATTGCAGTTCCTATCACAACTGACTATTGTTTGTTGACATTAGCCAGGAATCAGAGCAGACTGCCTGACAATTATACTGATCTGAAAACTTTCTGTTTGCATACTATCAAATGAACTTTGCTACTGACTGATTATGCTCCCAGTATTTCAACAAACCATCCCTGAGTGAAACTGCAACATTGGGCTCATCAGAATCATTTCTGAACTCAAAAAGCACAGACAGACAGAAAGAGACAAAGAAAAATCCAGTTAGACTTCCAAACCAAACACAAGAGTTTGGGAAATAGGTGTGTGACCCTTGTGTCAGCTATTACAAGATGAATTTCATCTTACTGTAAAAGACAAAGTGGGAGGTTTGTTAACCCCAATAGAATGAGAACAAAGAATCAAATCACGCGTAATCAGAGTAGCCCCAAAAGGTATCTCCTCTCATATCACATACAAGTAATATTCCTAGGTCTTCTCCAGGATTGATTGGAAGAGCAGGGCCTTCCAACCATGAGAGTAAAGTCTGATCCTGGTGATCTTAACCCTAGAGCTCAACCCTTTTGCATGGAGAAATGGCAATAGAGTTTAGTAATATTATGCTCTGTCTCGTCTTCAGAGGATTAATGGCCGAAAGATCTACCTCCTGTGAAATCTGTGGTGGCTTTTTCGGGTTTAGTAGTAGCCATTCGGTCTGAGATGAGAAAGGACCGCATCTCACAGTTTTGAAAATGTTGATGGAGCTCATTTTGTATGACACCAGAGCAGTCATGTCCAAACAGCTGCAGCATGTTGGTAATGAAGCCACTGTGTGACACCACTGCAATTTGTGACTCCTTGCGATCCAGTAGCCATTTGACAAACACCCGTGCACGGTTGCGCACTTGATCAGGAGTCTCCCTGTAATCAGGTTCCCACCATGTGTCCTCATCTGTTGCTACCTCTGAGAAATCAATAGCTGGGAATTGAGTTTTATAGAAACTGATTTTCCGCCGCTTGTCACATGGGTGCATCCCATGCATCTCCCTACACCATTCATTTGCAACAAACAAAGGAGCTCCAACACGGCTGATTAAAGCATGTTGAGAATTTCCTACACCATTGACCATCAATGCAGAATTCATGGCTTCCCCTTCTTGCAATGCACCTGATGCCCATACAGCTACAGCAGTCTGCATGGCGCGCAGAAGTGGTGACATGACCACCAGCTCAACGCTAATATGTGTTCTCTCAACATGTTGATGCAAAGCTTCTGCTTGCTGCCATCCAAGAGATGTCAAATTCGCATCCTCAAACTCCGGGCGCATGTAATTCGCACGATCCACCTCTCCTGCCACATTGTGAGATGCCTGGCCATGCCGCACCACATGGATGACCTTGCATCTGTGCACAGGGTATACAGATGCTTCTGGAAAACTTGCAGATGCTGGCATATCATCAGTCATGATGACGATGTCTCCTTTTGTCAAATCTCCGGATGTGAGGTTACGAACAGGGGATCGACAGATGCTCAAAAGTTCAGATTTGAATAGCAGGAATAGAATGAAGAGAAGGATTGCCTGGGACTTCCAAAAGCCTGTGACTGGGAGGAAAATATACACACATACACCAGCTTACTCCACTACTTCTTCCACAAATTCTCTTCCTCTTCTTTCCTCCACAACCGTATCCAGCACTCGATCCCCTCCCAAAAGCACGAAAGCTGAGAAGCCCGAAAGCAACAGAGATCTCTCAAAACCGGAAAACTCTGAAAAAGCAATGAAACAAAACAAATGTCCGCAAGCAGAGAAAGCAAGCAACTCTAAAAATGCAAATCTCTGAAAACAAAAAACCAGAGCAATGGTTCGAAATCCAAATGTCGCACTGTTAGCACCCATGAGGAACAGAACTCTGAAACCTAAACCTGTGCAAATCGCGCAAAACAATAATCTAGCGTAAGAGCGAAGCCCTAACCAAAATCTGTGAAACCCTAATCTCTGAAAACCTCACAAATCACGGAAAGCCTCACAAATCTCCCATCAGCGCTAAACCCTGACCCTAATTTCGAAAAATCATTTGTTTTTGGGTGCAATGAAACGAAATCATTTTCAAGACAGTTTTTACACAAATTCCCAAAATAATCAGCCAGGTACCTAAATAATAAGTTAATAATATACCTAGCTATATGGGCTTAAAATACTCTACCTTGCGAAGGTTGAAGGTATATATATATATTCAAATAAATTTTAAAAATAACAAATAAAAATATGTATTCCCTATTTCACTAAAACCCCGTACCAGGGGAAAGAAGCTTTGGATTAATTGAAGGTTATTTAATGTCAATTTGCAAGAATCTCACAATTAAAAGTTTTTTTTTATTTTATCTTTTTTTAAATAAACTAAATAAATCAAAACTCAAAATGATAGATAATGTAACGTATTACTAGATATTTTTGTATATGGTGTAATGCATGATGCAAACATGTGTTTTAAACAATAATTTTTCTTTTTCAAAATTTTTAATAGTTGCAAAAACTAGTACAATGATGATGAATAAATTCATATTCACTTGATATTAATAAACTTCAATCCATAACTACATCCATGATTGAGTTGGTAGTCATTTAGAACATTTTATGAATACATGATTACATAGCTTAGGATGGGAATTGCATAGCTTAGGATTGAAAGTCTAGATCGAATTACTTACTGTTACCAGGTAGCTAGGCATACAAAACGCTACCAATATTTTAATTTAAGATAATTACCTATAAGGTAGGTTAACTTAAGTAGCTAAGATAATCATATTTTAGGAGGTTATTAGCTTAGGTTTTCTAAAACCTTTATGTGAAAGTTGCATCAAGAAGATTTTTTCTAAATATGGGGATCGCTCATCAAAGTTCATAAGTTATGCACAAGTATATAGGTAATTATTTGCATATTCAAATTCAATTAACTATTTGATTGTTACAAATAAACTCATATAACTCTTTTTCTCTTTTTTTCCCCGTAACACATTATGTAAAAATGTGCATCAAGCAATGTGTTCTAAAGCTCATAAATGTATGTCTTCTATGAAGTGAACATTTCCTAATTGGAAATATTTATAAACAATATGAGAAAAGGGTTCAAAAACTTAAAAATCTACCAAATGTTTCACTTGTGATAAAGCATAGACCCATACTTTCATAGCCTAGAAGAATACTTGAATAATTTTTTAGAGTATATTTTTTGGGTGCACACCTACAAACCAAAATAGATGACATTCATCCCCTTGGTGATTATGATGCATTAGTATTATACATTTGATGAAAAATACCTCCCAAAAATAATTCCAAAAAAAAAAAATTGCCCATTTTCATTTTTATTTTTCTTCCTTTATTTATTTTCTTCTTTGGTTTTTACTTTGCCTTTTTCTACTCTTTGTTCTTCTTGAAGTTCTTATTTTTTCTTTGCCTTTTTAAAATCTCATTGAATTTGTTAATTCAGCATGGCTAAGTTGTCCTTGTATTGTTGGTCTTCAGATAGAAACTTATTACATCGGTTGATATGACATTGGCCCACTTCTAAAGTTGAAGAAGTCAATGGGGATGTTATAGTAGTTGGTCACTGGTACTAGGCATGTTGCATTTGAATGTCTTTGAATGTGTGTATGTTTGTCATGGAACTATGCAAACTATTTTTTTTAAGGGTTTGGTTTTGTGTTTTTCTTCTTTGATGATATTTTGTCCAATCTCCAACTATGATCATTAGGTCATTTCTCAATTTTATTTATTTAGACTTAACTATAATTGTACATAAATGTTTAATATTGTGAAATGTATTATCTATGGCTTGTGTTCTTTCACTTGTGTGTTATGGTTGCCTATTGGTGTGTTATTTTTTATAGCTTTTATATATGTGTGTAATGTTCCATTATGCACTTGTAACCAAAAAGAAAGGGGAAGATTAAAAAAACAAGCCTAATTGCATATGAAAGAATCTAAACAGAGTCAAATTCTCTGGAACCCTACAACCAATTCCATTTCTTGATTTGTGATACCATTGTCAAGGAGAGATCCTATTGATGTCTACTTATTCTGACAAAACCAACTTCTATACATGCAAATTTGCAAATTTGTCACAACTGCATGAATCTTCATCACACATTTCCTTAATGGCATGTACTATCAATTGTCGAGCACCAATTCATACCACTATGAATCCAGAATCTATTGAAGTATGGCTTTGAAGTTAGAACTCTCGAGGTTCACACAATCCATATGAATTATTAACCATTTTCCCATTGAATGCAAGAATGCAACGTAACATCAAATCTCTCATCTTAAAACCTAAATCTTGTAGACCTTTGGATTTAAATGTTATAAATGTGATTTTGAACAATAGATAACAAACTCACTTAGAACAATTCAAAAAAGCAGATTCTTATGCAAGAATGTACTACAGATTTCATCTCTTCAAGTTTCCCCCACTCTTGACCTTGTTCGTATCATTATGCCCAACCTAAGGACACCCCTTTGAAGTTTCTGGTATTCACTTTGACAAATGTCTACAACATGGATTCAAGGTACTGCAACAAAAAAATTTCCTTCCAAAATGCATCTTGACTTTTATATGCCCTTTAGTTCTACAGCTCGAACCCCTTTCGTTTGCATCATCCCTCTGCATCAACCCTCATATCATTTATCCTTCTTTAGATCTACACATCTACTCTACTAAGTCATTGGCACAACAAAATTCATCAATGACTAGCCTAGTAGTTTAAATTGCAACAAGAAGAAAATTTCATACTTGAAAAAACATGCTACCTCACTCCTTCATTCTACCTCTTATCTTACCTTCCACTGTCAATTACGCAAACCTTTCTTCAATGTAATCACTCTCTCCACCATCCATCGCTCACTACAACTCTTGTTCTCCATAACACATAAACAAACAAGGTTGCCTACCCATGCATTCCTTGTAGCAACAATGGAATAATTTCCACCGTAAGTATGCAAAAAGTTGATGGCTATTGACAACAATCAAACAAAAAAACGAAACCCTAAAACCCATTGTGTTCACACTATTAAAGTGACTTTCTATCTGGTCACACACTCACATTCTTCATTGGAACTTTGTTAATCAAGTTGTTACAATAACATTTATCCTCATTCCAAATAAATTTGAAACATAACTTACTAGCCACCAATGTGACGATTATACTTTAAGCAACAAATTTAACGTTTTCTTTGAACAACAAATTTTTTTTGTTAGTTTATGTCCAATTTACTCATTTTATAATAATGTTTTTCATATATTGCCTTTTCTACCTCACACTATTTGTTATATTTCTCTGATCATTCCAATAGGTCATAGATCAACTAGTTTTTGTCAATAAATATTGCAACATACCAAAAAAAATGTGGCAAGTTGGCAATATCGAAACAGAAGTGGAGGGATTAGAGCTTGCCATGACCTTCATGTTGTATAAAGGTAAGACTATTTCTTGGCATCATCTACAATGTTTATGTTAAGCATATGCATGTTCGTAAATTGAATTGTTAATCTTTGTTGCTTCTATTTTATTTTTTTGTCTACATGAGACCTTTTGGTTCTTATTGATCTATTAGTAAGTTGAATTTGTGTGTTTGCTAACATCTCATTGAAGGATCATCTGGAACACCTTCATTTGTATTTCATAACTTTCAAGGTTGAAAAGACTTATGTGTTATGGAACCAATGGTGTTTTTCTTCACTTGGTTTCTTTGTGCTCAAGTGGTAATTACCAATCTAGACATTAAAAGCATAAATAGCCACATCTTATATCCTATATATAATTACAAACATGGTGTGTGTCTGTCTATCTGTCCATCTTTTACTTATCTTTTACTTATTTCCTTTTCTCTGACATCATTTCGCTTTCATTACCTCTCTGGCGTAATCCCATTGGCTCCCGTTCCCTGTG
>Ga0209208_10008353_pt1 | contig 13808 bp, 13 predicted proteins | sample S1TSphfallax_3_FD_187694 | JGI IMG/M metagenome (GOLD analysis project Ga0209208, IMG submission 187694) | Host-associated microbial communities from peat moss isolated from Minnesota, USA - S1T2_Fd - Sphagnum fallax MG (SPAdes) (version 2) | ecosystem: Host-associated > Plants > Peat moss >...
AAAAAAAAAAAAAAAAAAGAAAAAACCCGGGAAACGGATGACAGGTAGTAGGTATGTACAGAAACTCTTGGATTTGAAATTGTGGGAACGTTGAAGGCGAGACAACAAATAATAATAATAATAATAATCATAATACGAAATGTGGTTATGAACTGTTTGCGCAGTCTAGGAGGATGAGAAACTGCTGCAGTTTGCATCCAAAGACGACTTCTCATCCATAAAACTCGTTGCAACTGAGCCGCATCCGAACATATAATGTTGCATCCAACTCAATAGGTTCATCCACAAAATTTGTATTTCTTTACTGATCAATGATTTCTCATCCATCAGTGTCGGCGCCGTCGCCTCGGACTTTTAACACGGTAGACCCGTAGAGTGTGATTTCTCATCCGTGTTGGAGGGGCATCAAACGCCTTACCTTACCGACCATTCCTGGGCGGAATGGCATGTCCTCGTCCTGTGCTGAAACGAAGAAGAGCGAGAGCGAAGAGAGAGAGAGAGAGAGAGAGAGAGAGGGGTTTGTGTGTGGTGTGCGCACACAAACGGACAGCGATGGCGGTTTTAGGCCCTTGGAAAATCCCGCAAAAGGCATGTTGCGGATGCGCAACAACAGCGGCGTGAAGACGAAAGAAAACGGGGCGGAGGGAAGAAAATAACAAGCTGTGGTTTCCTTGATGTTATTTTTTTGGGCGGGGGGATGCAGCGGGGGATTTAGTAGCGCGGCAGAAGAAAGAAGTGGAAGAGGGAGAACAAAAAAAACAGAGGGATGATCATGGTGTCGTGGTCGTTGTCGCGGTCCCAGTGGATTTGGCTCCATTGTTCGTCATCGCTGTTGCTGCTCTCGCCGTAATGTGGATCATGGCGCAATGACTCCAATTGAAAGAGATCTTGGGAGCGGGCAGGCAGATCTGGATCAGGGAGTTGAAGAAACGGTTTATAGATCGGTGAGGATGATGGATAGGCGAGTTTTTGAAGTACTGGCGGTAGAGGTTGTGCGAGGGCTCCGGGGTCAGGGGTTTAATGCTATGCGGTTTGCGGATCAGAAGTAGGGTAGCATGAGTGTTGTGTTTCGTGGTGGTGAGCACCGTGCGGGGGTTTGGAGCGTTGCTGTGAGATGTGCATTCATTTCACCAGGTTAGTATGCACGAGTTCTTTTGGTAGGTTCAGGCTAGGGGAGGGGAAGGGAGCGGCTTACTGGTTTCTTGTCGGATCTTGGAGCGAGCGATTGAGTGCGGCATGCTTTACATCTTCAGCAATGGATCCGTGGCGTGTAAGTAGTTCTGATTTGCCGTGTAAGAGATGGTGCAGTAGCGGCGAGTTTGGCGCATTGTTTGTAAGGATGAGGTAGCGAGGAACTCTTCAGGTTTGTACCTGTTTTCGTTGGAGGAAATTGGAGAAAGTACGATGCTCGGATGTGGAAGCTCTAGGGTTGGTCACTGCGGCTACTTTGCAGATCGGTCCGGGGCCTTGCCTGCCGTGTTCGAGATGTATTGGAATTCGCCGGAGTGTTGGACGGAACGGAGAAGACAGGAGGGGGGATCCTCCTAGAAGATGTTATGACTCCCTGGAACAGTATTGGCGTTTCTGTTACTTTCAGAATAGCATGTGGTCGTCGGCAGCAGCGTTCACGTTTTCAGCGACCTTGGTAGGAGCATGGAGGGTGAAGTCTCCGATCAGTATGATGAATACCATGAATCTAAGGAAGACTTAACATCAGCTTCAAGTTCTGACAGCTTAGACGACGAGCAGCAGGGAGCACGTGGCGACTACAACCACCGAAAGAAAGTGCAAAATCGTCCTGCCATGACGGCGGCTACTATCAGTGGTCAAGAGCGGCCTCCACTTTGGTCCTCCTCTTCCAACCTCAATTCCAAATTCGCTGTGTGGAAGGATAACCCTGGGAGCATCCAGGACAGGCGACAACGCTTCTTCCAGCAAATGGGATTCAAAAACCTCAGAGGGGAGCATAGATTTGGTCATGGATTTGGTTCTTTGTCAAAATCTGTGTCCCGAACTGATCCTGAGATTAAGGACTCTGATGCAGCAGAGAGACTAACAGTTGGAAGAGATATCACCCTTGAGAATGTATGTAAAAAGCAGCTTTCAAATTTGAAATGTCTTTTGCATCTATTGCATCTTAGGGATACAAACAATTTTGCTTCCATATTCATGGAAGAGCCATTTATCTTCTCTTTGCATTGATGTGATTGCTATCCTTGCTTTTCTTGGTTCCCCATGCTGTATTGGTGTGAAGAGAAATTGTCTGTTAGGGAGAGGCTGTTCACTGTCTGGATTTCCAGCGATTGGACATGCACAAGATAAAAAGAGAAAATTTTCACAAAGTGGATAACAGTCCCAGGTCTATCCTATTAAGCCAGAGAAGAGGTAGAAGCAGGCTAGAACTCAATGTGGTCAACAATTGTGAATTGTGCAGGAGCATAGGATTAAGACAGGCCAGCCTCAGAATGGTGTCTGCACAAATGAAGATGCACACAGAAATGGTGCAGGTCCTTCTCCTGAGTTTGAACTGTCTTCAATAGAACACCTTGCAGACAGTAATGGGGCTGATAAAAAAGACAGGAGTTTATCAGATAAATTAGTCTCAATGATGGGAGATACTCAAACCTGTGCAGTGTCTCTATCAGGGCCACTTCAGGATTCTAGTGAAGGGTCCTTTTGCCAGGGTTCTCAAAGCATTGCAGAGCACAACGGGGGAGATTCGCTGAGTAGGACTTCGGGGATAACCCCAGAAGGGATTCCTAGCTGTGGAGAAGTTGGAACCAGGGCACAAATGAGTTACAAAAGCAGCCCATCGCCTTTGCGCAAGGGGAGTAAAGTGTGGAATGATGCTTCACAAGAATTGGAGCCAACACATCAGCACCAGAAGTCCAGTTCCCTTGATGAGTTTGCTGAAGGTTTGCAGGTGTCTGATGGAGATCCTGGGGTGGAAACAATCAGTGGGAATGGAATCTTAATGCAGGATGAGGGCTCTAAGGGTGCTGTATACCGAATAAGGGACCTGGACAGTGGAAAGGAGTTTGTTGTGGATGAGTTTGGGACAGATGGCACTCTAGAGAAGTTCAAGGATGTAGATACGGGAAAGGAGTTGACATTAGAAGAGTTTGAGAGCTCTCTGGGACTCTATCCTGTTATGCAAGAGTTGAAGAGACGGGAGAGAGAGGCTGACAGACATTTGGGTGACCTGAATTCTGAACAAGAGGTGCAGACTGGGCATGTGGCTGTTGTTAAAAAGAAGGGTTGGCTCAGAAACATCAAGGGTGCACTTCTACCTAGTGGCTTAAGAAACAAATTGGGAAAGCAAAGGGATGGGGGCTATCAGAGTGGAAGTGATGAGAGGGAGGGTTCATCCAAGGGACGACAAGATAGAGAGGGAACTTCTAAGGGTCATGATGCAGAGGGTTCCAATAGGGATGGTGATGACAGGGATGCATCTTCCAGAGGAGGTTTGCGTTCTGGGTCTGCTACTGATGAAAACTCTGACTCTGCACCGACATGGAAGAAGCCTCAACGGATCAAAGTGCGGTTGCACCATAAGAGTTATAAGCAGCTCTCTGAGCTTCACTTGGGGCAAGAAATTGAAGCACACCAGGGTGCAATCTGGACAATGAAGTTCAGTCCTGATGGACACTACCTTGCTAGTGCAGGACAAGACAAGGTTGTCCATGTTTGGGAGGTTATTGACCACCCCTCAATTGCAGATTCAGGCAAGTTTTCTCAAATATTTGACATTATTTTGTTCACACACTGGGGGAATCACCACTTAGTTTCTCTTTTGTGGCAGTTTGAATTGTTCCAATCTTGGTGACTGCAGTCACAAAGGCTGAGTTTTTCAAATTATTGGAGTCAGATAGTGTTCAGGCAATTGCTCACTTGGTGTCTTCAGGAATCTTCGTGTTTAGTTGGTGGATGTGTTGGGTTTGGTGCAGACAAGACTGGTAGGGGGAGGGGTGGCATTCTAGAGAATGGGAGATCAGAAGCAGTGTTGGGATGTAAACCTGGGAAAACTTCCTCAGGGAAAAGGAGGTCTGGTGACCTCAGTAATAAGGTTCCACACCCCAAGCTTTTCTGGCTTTCAAACAAAGCCATGTGCTCTTTCCGTGGGCATACTGAGGATGTTCTGGACTTATCCTGGTCACGCACTCAGGTACAGTGTCACATTGAAACAGGACTTTGTAGTTTTTCTTGGGTGGAGCATTTTGGCTGGAGAATGTGGGAGAGTTAGCAGCACACCCAACAAAATGTTGTTGGTGGGTTTTTAAGTTTGTGGTACAATGAAAGAACATAATTAGGAATGTTTGAGCTGATGCCCACTGTAGTCAGTGTGTACACACTATTCTGGTCATAATTGGTGGTATACCTGTGTGTTGATCAGTTTCTGCTCTCATCGTCAATGGACAAAACAGTTCGATTGTGGCATATTTCCTATGAGGGCTGTTTGCGTACCTTCTCACATAATGACTATGGTGAGCAAACCTTATGTTCCCATTTTACTCTTCAATGTTCAATCACTATGGTGTACTGGTGAGCATTCTCATTGGCTGATGATATCTAAGGCAGGCACTTATTTGGTCAAAGGAAAACCTTCTTGTGATCCAGTTGTAAGGACAAAAAAAAAAGAGATTAGAAACATGATCACACTGTCTTGACAAGGGGGTGGAGAAAACTCTGAACTCACAGTAAGTGTTGGTGGGTATGAAAAAAGGTAGAAATATGTCTTTTCACAGGTGTCTTATTGCAATCTGGAACCAAAGATTTGATGGCTGTTATGGCAAGGGTACTATGACAGATTTCCTCAGTGGACTCTTACTCTTCAGCTGTAACTCAGTTGTTCACCATGGTTGTGGGTTGTGTGAAACCTCTCTACAGTGACATGCATACAGTTCAATCCAGTTGATGAATTTTACTTCCTCAGTGGGGCGCTTGATGATAAAGTTCGAATATGGAGTATTGCCGACCACCAAGTTGTTGACTGGACAGATTTGGGTGAGATGGTAACAGCTGTGTGCTATACCCCTGATGGCAAGGTAGGTGGTCATGCCTCTGTTTTTGCATCGTTATTTATCAGTTAGACTGTCCCTTTTTCCCCCACTTCTCTCTTTGTGCAATTAATAGATTGTTTAACACAACTCAGCAAGTTGGATTAGAAGTAGCAGCTTAAGCTTTCTTGTGAATTCCTTAGACAATTATGGGGAGGTGGAAACTTATTTTGCAAACTTGGATTTTAATCTTGATCTGACTAAGTGAAGTGGCTTTATAGAGAGCGATTGTGGGTTCTTACAAGGGAACCTGTCGTTACTTCAACACTGCAGGTTTGAAGTCATCCTATCAGTTCTTTAAATTTCAGCCTTGCAGTAATAGTTATGCAGTCTATTGTAAAATTCCAAGTATGCTTCCTTGCCAAATCATTGGAATGAACTTAATGCTTAACAATCATACCATAGATTCTCCCTATCTGCATTTTGACACCTCACAAAGGAGCTTGTTTTCCAATTTGGCCAGGGAACAAGCTGCAGCTGGAGGCCCATATAGATGTTCGTAATGACAGAAAGAAAAAAGCTCGTGGCAAGAAGATAACGGGGCTTCAGGTAGGTACCTTCTGAGCACCATCTGGCCTTCCATGGTCATACATTTTAGTTACTTACATAGTCAAAATATTTGTTTATATTAGACAATTTCTTAGGAATTCATGGTTTTTAGATAATCTATCACAGATCCTGAGTGATTTCTTACTTTTCTGTGGCCTTGCTGAGGACAATACTTACCTGTTTTTATTCATCTCGCAGCTCAGAATGTTCTTAGGATCTCTAATTAAGACTATTAGAATTGGCTGGTGGTGAGCAGTGCATGCCAGGCAATCCCAGCAAAGTTTTGGTGACTTCAAATGATTCTCGCATCCGTGTATATGATGACTTGGAGATGATCTCTAAATATAAAGGTGTGCCACATTCACAACTTTTGAGAAGGGTTACAGTGGACTGACCTGAGTTGATTCTATTGTTGTCTCTAGGACAAGGATAAGTTCGCTTTCTCTCTGTCTAGTCTCTACCTGCTCCTAGCACCTTCAGCAGATTCAGATACTTGATCTTGTCCATATATTAACCATGCATCTTGCAGTGACATGATAATGTTGGTAAGAACTCAAAGTGACAATCATGCTTCCATCCAGTTCAACATGATGTTTTGAAACCTTGATTATAGTGGAGTTCTGGAGAAATATATTTGAAGTGGTATGCAGTTGGAGAGCTGTTGGTTTGCATGACCTAGATGCATTCAGGTACTTTACAAGTGCATTTTCTGGCAGGCTTGCGAAATGTCAATAGCCAGATCTCTGCGTCGTTTTGTGGAAATGGAGAGGTGATTATCAGTGCCAGTGAGGACTCACGAGTGTACGTTTGGAACTCTGGGATCTTCCATCCATCAACAAAATCTGTCTGGAAAGATAGAAAGCGGTCATGTGAGGAGTTCTACTGCCACCATGTTTCAGTGGCCATTCCATGGCCTGGAGGGTCACCAGGTTTCAGCCTATCTGCCCCTGGAAGTGAGACTCCAGGAAGGTCAGTGCGCAGTGGCAGTGAGGGCTTTGTTTCTCCTTCCAGAGATGATCCTCATGACATCCATGAATCACCCTCCTTTGATGAAACCCGGCCTGTAGGTAAGTCATCTTCAAGAGATGAGATCTTGGGCAGCCAGAAGCAATCTTTAAGAGAGGGGTGTCCTGCAGGTATGCAGTTGAGTCCAGAGAGCCCTGCTGCACTCTCCAGCAGCTCTGCTGTATCTCCAACCATCAATTACGCCAAGGGAGCTGAGACTGATATCACAGAGTCTCAGAATGGGAAGTTGGATATTGCAGAGTCAGAGTTGCCAGGCCTTGATTCCATGAGCCTCGCAGAAGCTGACCCCCTCTTGCATGCTTCAGAAAACCCAAATTTCTTGCCTGGGAATGCCTCCAAAGGCTCATCTCTTGGTGATGAAAAGCAAGGTTGTAGTTGCAGTCGATCAGCTTCAGAGTCTGGATTAGCTCGAACTGCCTCAGAAGGAAGTGTTACAAGTGGGCGCCTTATTGGGGAGGCAAGCACTGGGGGGGATGCTTCACCAGCAGCGGATGCTGGCTGGGGTTTGGTCATAGTGACTGGAAGTTTGGGTGGCCGAATCACCACATTCCAAAATTATGGACTTCCTGTCAGGCTTTGATTCAAGTTGTCCATGAAACTATTGGCACGGTACAGTCGTTGTACTGAGGACATATCATTGATTTGGTCCCTCATTCATTATCTTTATTGCACACAGGATTTGGGTTCTGTTCATACGATGTTTCTGATATCAAAGGGTGGTGATGCAAAGATCAACCTTTGAGGTCAAAGCTTCATCAAATCCCATCTTCTCTGTTGTGTTCTAGCCAAGACCTATTTTTTCGGGGTTGATGACCATGATGATCAACACACACAATTGTTATGGAGGTAGTCTCACTTGACCGATCTTCACTCTCTTGCGTAGAGGTACCTTGTTTTTGCTAAGTAGTTACTGGTCAGGAAATATAGGATCAAGAGGCAACATTCAACATGCACTGTCAAGTTTCGTGACTGCAATGATTTGAGAAGAAATTATCAATAAAATTATCATTTCTGTACACATGTTAGGTGTACACCACCCAAGGTGTTATATGGAAGGCTGTCCTTCACACAACCCCAGTGCTGAGTTATTGTGTATGTAACTGAACACAATGTTTGATGTTCATTGAGCTTGCATTCTTTCATGTTTAGCCCAGATCACATGATTGTTCATTGCTCAGTCATTCTTCCTTATGTTGTACTTGTCATTCTCAGCATGTTCCACAACCCTTTTAAAAAAGGCTTTCCCTTCCTTCTATCATGAGTCTTCTTTGTTGCATCTTTATTCAAAATATTGATCTAATGGGTATCTTACCTTTTGAGATTTACAAACATTGCAGCAGCAAACATATTTGGATACAAGATGCGGTGCATAATGCTTTTTGCTAAAGAACCATTTTCCACATTGTTCACAAGCAAATTGCTTGAAAAAAATGGTCTTGGCTAGAGCACAACAAAGAGTCTTGACTCCTAGTGTAAAGCACTTGGGGGCTGATTCCAACTTTTGCACCTTGATTGCTATTGTAAAGCGGGACCAAAAACAATTACAGTTACTCTTTTAGTGTTGTAAAGTTGACGTGTTGATCCACGAAGAATTCTTGCGTGCTTCACGTAGTTTTGTTTCCAAGTGGGCCAGGCGGATTAGCTTGGCCCACCATGGGTCTGCATTAAATTAGGTGGACCGGACCGGACCGGGCCAGGCTCTCGGGGTTCTTCTTGTCCCCTTTGTACTCCCGCACAAGCAAGCAACCGCACACCATTCGAACCTCGCAGAGGTGTCGCAAAACCAATGTCGCGCGCCGAAGAGCGCGACAGAATGATTCCTATCGTAGCGCACAGTTGCAAGGCATGAGTCGTCGGTTGTCGGGAGAATTTCCAGACGATCTCGAAGGGATCCGGGGAAGCTCACAAACCCTAGCAGCAAGCGTTGGAAAGAAAATATTTGAGATGAAGGAAGGGGTGTGAGAGGAGGAGGAGTAGCTAGGCAGAGTGAGTGGGTATGTGTTTTGTTTTCTTTTGTGTATTATATCAGTTGATTACGAAGATATTTGATACAGTGGAGAATAATAGGGTTCTATAGGGGTGGGCCGGCTGATTTGGGAAGACTTTCCGCGGATTCAAGATTGCTTGCTGTGAAAGGGATGATTTGTTCTCTGTGGTTCTTTTGGAAAGTTTGAAGCGAGGAGCGGATTTTGTTGTGTTTTGGGTGGGGTTTGGTTTGTGGTAGAGAAAATGGAAGCCGTGGTATTCTCCAGTTTTTTGTTGCCAAGTGAGGAGCGTGTGAAACGTCGATTCTGTTCGGCAGGTTGTGTTAAATGCTCACCTGTTTCTTTGGCTCTCAGATCCGATGGGTCGTCTTCTTGTGTGCGTTCTGAATGCTCATCGTCTACTCTGTCATCGTCCGGGGGTGGTAACAACGCATTGTTGTTCAGTTTTGGACCCTTTAGAGGAGGACTGAATCAAGTGAGCAGGAGAGTTCCTCCCAGTAGGAAACAAGGTTTGATGATGATAGTCAGCCCCAAGGTCATCTTGACGGAGGAGCGGGGATCTAGTGATGACAGAAATGCGGGTGGCTCTAAGCTGTTCGAAAACCTCAAGGATGATGTCCCTTTGTTGCACTCTCTGCAGAAAGGGGTGAAATCAGGATTGCCTTTGCCGGACTTGGCGACGGTGGAGAAGGAGGAGACTGTCGATTTGGCCTCTAAGGACGAATTTCCAGCTCTGGGGGAAGAAGATAAGTTATGGGTGAGGATAAGGCAAGAAGCGCGCTGGGATTCAGTGAAGGAGCCGGTGTTAGCCAGCTACTTGTACTCCTCAATCTTGTCCCACGGAAGCCTAGAGAGGGCTCTTGCATTTCATCTTGGAAACAAGCTGTCGAGCAGCACGCTCTTGAGCACGCAGCTTTTCAGTCTCATAATCGACACTTTCATGGAGGATGACGGCATTCGTCGAGCGGTAAGAGAAGACATCAAGGCCGTGAAGGGACGAGATCCTGCCTGTAATTCCTACTCTCATTGCCTGCTCAATTTCAAAGGCTTTCTTGCCTGTCAGACTCACAGAGTCGCACACCGGTTGTGGAACCAAGGCCGTCAGTCTCTTGCTCTCGCACTGCAGAGTCGAGTCTCAGAAGTCTTCCACGTTGATATCCACCCGGCAGCCAAGATCGGATCCGGTATTTTGTTTGACCATGCCACAGGCTTGGTGGTGGGAGAGACGGCAATCATAGGCAACAATGTTTCCATCTTGCACCATGTCACTCTCGGAGGCACAGGAGCTCTTGGGGGTGACCGTCACCCCAAAATTGGAGATGGGGTGTTGATCGGTGCAGGGGCCATCATTCTTGGCAATGTCAAAATTGGAGAGGGAGCGAAAATTGGAGCTGGCTCTCTTGTACTCATCAATGTACCTCCTAGGACTATGGCTGTTGGAAACCCTGCTCACTTGGTGGGTGGCAAAGACAGCCCTGCACAGCTCAAGGAGATCCCTAGTCAAACCATGGATCACACTTCCTTCATGAAGGGCTGGTTTGATTATGTCATCTGATTGTTAGCAGTGGTGGCGGGGCCATGCCCAAGAAAGAAAATGATTCCCAGCTGGCATACTACAGCCTTTCTTGTCACACTGATTGTGTTTCTTAATAAATGGCACCTAAAGAAGTGCACTCTTCTGTGTGGGTTTGTGTCATCATGGTGTGCTTTGTTGTTAATGTTCTTCTTGGTTACAAACGTAAGGGAGGTGTATCTGGTGCACATCATACACCTTACTGCTTCAGGTAGTGGCACCTTTGTTAGCAGCACTCATAAGGTTGTGGCCACACTCATTCTTGTTGTGTTATGTTGGAAGTGTTGTTGAGGAGTTTTCTCTGCAATCTCATAGATAAGTTACATAATTGTGACCAACATGTGATAGTAATTTCAGTATTCTGCTGATGTGTTGTCTCATTCCCTAGGAAGCAGAGCTACTGCTGTGCTGATTTATCTGGAGCAGCTGGCATGGGGGCAAATTTACAACTAGATGGTTGAAATTTTCCAGCAACAAAGGTGCATTGTTTGGCAAGATTGAGCTTTCTCAGGATGGAATAGAGAAATCTTTTGCATATTGAAGTTCAATTTCATGAATGGTTCTCCAATTAAGGGCTTTTTCTTCTCACTGGTCATTTGGTCCAAAATCCATAGAACTTCCAACATCAAGCCCATGAGTGTTCTGGCATCAACAAATGAATGTGGCATTTCAATTGTTTGATTTTTTTTGCATTCACAGACTCTGTAAACATGTGCAGGTCACCTTCTATCATCCAATCATTAATTGGACACTGTTGAAGCAAAGTGGAAAGAAGAGGCAAGGGAGAGTTGTAATTGTGATGCACCTCAGAAACACAGCGTTGTTGGTGATGAATGAATGTAGGCTTGTCAACATTTTGAATCATGCCAAACAGGTCAGCCATTTGTTTGCCTTTTGTAAAACCCTCTGATCTCTGATCAACAAGTTCTTCTGGGTGTAAAGGGTCCTTTGTTCTATCCAAGTTTGTGACTTGTAGCACATTACCATTTTGTGCAAGTGTTTTTAAAATACTCCGAAAGGACTTGGAGAAATTTCCTAGTGTATGTTGAGGGCACATTATATACATGATATCTTTCCTAAAAAAGACGAGGGATCTAAACCCTATACCCACCTATACCAACTTGATCTCTTTCATTAACTCTCACTTGTTCTAAGCCTCCTATTACTATTAGATCTCATGATTTGCATGATTTGCATGCAGGCAACATTAGAGAGGCTATTGGTGAGATAACTACATACCAAGAGAGGGAATAGCTCTCTCCCTTCTTTGGCCTTCCATTTTGTCTTTCACATGATGGTTCCAACCATCGATTTTTTATTGGATTTTTCTTTCGCTACTCTTACTTGTTGGTTTTAGGATACAACTCTTTCACATCAACACTACTTAGATGTCTAACAAAAGCTTTCATAACAAAATATATTCATTTAAGTATGCAATTTTGTTAATTTTTTTAAGAAGGAAATATCCAATTCATTGAAAACTCGCATATTTCAAAGGTCCTAATGTTTTTTTTTGAAAATTGTAGGAAGTCCCACAACCATTTTCTGCAATTCTTGTTTTAACATATATTTGTTCAAGTTATGAAATCCATGACATAGTTGATGGACTGTTTTGCAGTGAATTTGCTCAATTTAAAAGCTAAAAGTCTTATGGATGAATTAAAAAAATTGCACACAATTATGACACTTTATGAGCTTTCCAGCTTCCAAAAGAAAAAAGAGATTAAGTTGGGACCATATGTCCCAAGACAATGCCCTAGAGGTTTGACGTCTATTACTTTAAATAAAGTGTTAGTTTAGAAGATAAGAACTCAAGCTAAACTGTAAGTGTTAAATTTGGAAAGGTGGAGCTATGGTGAAGTGGATGACCAAGGTTAGTTAAAGGTAGGTTTGAGAACAACACCTAAAAGGATTTTATGAGGCTTGGGGATGGGCACTCATCCTATGACTTGCTTCGTTTTGAAGTCTCATTGGGTAATTGGGCTGTGTTGCAACAATTGATTATTTCTTAGGGCTCGCCATTGTGCTTTTTGCATTACTCGGGTGTTGTCTTTGGTTTGGACTGTGGTCCTTTCTTTTTTTCTTCTCTTGTTTTTTCTAAAATAGGTATCCTCTATCCACTGTCCACCCTCTTTGGACAGGACATTAGGTAGTGGATTAGGCCAGGCCTAAAATGGTGACAACCAGTTTTATGAATTGTGTTTTCATGCACCCAATGGGAGGGGTCCAGGAGTGCCCAATTTTTTCCCTTATCAAAATGGATGCCTATTTCAACTGGAGGAGTTTGGAGTGGAAGTACTAGGCCCATTTTTTTTTTTTGGGGCCAGAAGATTCCCAATATAGATACCACTAAAATGATGCTTCTTGTTGTTGCAAAACTGATCGGCCAAAATTTCAGTGTCTTAGGTAGTTTTATTTTGTCATTGTATTAAATAGGCCATTGCAAGTTTATAGCTTTAAAGTGTTTTGTTTTTTTCCCATCATTTTTTCTCAAAGCTTTGTTGTCATTTTTTCTTCTGTGGGCACACACCAAATGGACTCGCTTGCAAAGCCAATTTTTTGTGCTTGTCTATTTCTGTGTTTTGCATTGTTCTTCCAAGGTTTTTTTTTTCATATCTCTTTCCTTCCTTGGCCGCCGACATCCATATCCTCGGTCTTGTTCATGTTGTCTTTCTTGTTTTTAATCATTTTGTTTCATAGTTGGCTTTTGTGGGATTGTTTGTTCACCCCACAAGTGCTCAGCTTGGGCTTCTTCTAGTTTACCCCTTGGTTTGTTTCCTTTGCCAAATTATGTTGCCCCCTTTGATGGCATGCCTTTTCTTTTTTGTAGGAAACTCTAGACGAGGATGTTCCACATGCAGACAAGCTCTCAAAATTAAAGGATGTCCAAGTGGCTTTTGGTATCCTTTCTCAATGTTTCGTTGAGAAACCTTCCTTTTTTGAAACATTGAGAAACCTTCCTTTTTGCTTCGTTGCTTCTTCCCTTCCAAGTTTTCAGAGTTAGCTCAATGTTTTTACGTTGACCCAGATGAGAATTTTTGAAAAACTTTTGGGTTCAGGCTCATTGGGGTGCCCTGAGGCCCTTTTAGTTTGTCCTTAGGTGACTTTCCCCATTTCTAGTGGGGGTGTAAGGTTGATTTCCTCGAAGGTCATTGTTCTAGTTACTTATTTGGGAAGTTGGGCCTTAGTTGCTCTTGTCATAACTTCCAAGTTTTTGTTGGATTTTTGCCTTTTCTTGTTGGAGGCAATAGGTGTGAATAGTTTGGGGCCATTACTTTTCCAAGTGCATTTGAGATCAATGTGAAAGTTTCTTTCCTTGAAGGTTGCAACATGTGTGCCCTCTTTTGAGCAATTAACTAAGAAAAGGCATAAATTGCCTTTAGAGAGATTGGAGAATTCCCTTATTATCATCATTTTAAATTTATTTTTCGATTTGCATCGGGCGCATTTGAGGTCATGTGTGGGGCTAAGTGCGGGCACTTTGTTTTTAGCTTGCGCAATCATTCTTTTTTTCCACCTGGCTTCAAATGTTTTTTCCATTGCATTGCACATTAAGTTGGGCCTTTCCCATCCTTTAGTCCTTGGGGTGTCACATTACATTTGTAGCCAACCTTTGGA
>Ga0209208_10008354_pt1 | contig 13807 bp, 11 predicted proteins | sample S1TSphfallax_3_FD_187694 | JGI IMG/M metagenome (GOLD analysis project Ga0209208, IMG submission 187694) | Host-associated microbial communities from peat moss isolated from Minnesota, USA - S1T2_Fd - Sphagnum fallax MG (SPAdes) (version 2) | ecosystem: Host-associated > Plants > Peat moss >...
CAAGACCCTCTGGATGTAGAGGGAGGAAGATGACACAGTTCTATCGTACTTATGTACCTATTGAAGGCTGCTCATTGAGAAGGAGGCTTTATGGGATTTCTGGAAATGCTGGAAGCTGGTATGGCCATGTTGCTCCATCCGCATTCATCATCCAAAGTTATGGAAACCTGGGGTTTCAAAGTTGTAAGGTTGGAATGGAACGACCATTTTGGTTGCCCGAATTTGTGATGAGGGTTAAAGGAGTATCAAGCTTTGAAAAAGAGACAATGGACTGAAAAGTCTCTCACATTTGCTCTCTAGACTTGAGCCTCTTCATAGGGTTGTGGTTATGGACTCTGGAGTATCCAACTTCAGGAAAGAGGCAATAAGCCCTTTAAGGGTGTAAAGAAAAGACGTCACATGTGTGCAACCATTACTCTTACAAGCTAAAGACCTCTGAAGGATCTGCGTTAAGATTACGGAGGAGAAAAAAAAACCTAAAAAAACCAAGACCTCGTGTTAAGCATTTACTATGACCCGTACCAAGGCTCCAGGGCAGACTGTTGTACAGCAATATGACAGTTTGCTTCTTCACGACTACTGGATTTGAGAGATTATAACAGATATATTTTTCGGCCTCATTGCAGGATAACACTTGACTTTAGAGACTCTCAAAACAAGTGGAGTTTTGAAGGGGGAGGCTAGTAAAAGGCAGAACAAAGCCTAACACCTGGCTGTTCATTGACGACATAGTTTGATCCATCCACGTCGGTTGCCATTAGTATTCTTCCACCAATTTGCAGTCCCAGTTTTAGTATTATTGCTGCGGTGGGGAAAAAGACAAAAAACTGAACTTGGATGTGAGAAATATTCATGCAGGGTCGTATACTGAGCTGCAATGGAGATGTTCTTAGAGCTTTTCACTTGTGCATTGTTTTGGATGAAAAACAGTAATTGAACTAATTTCATATCATTTGTAATGTCTTTCATCACAAACTTCTAATATCATAAAAAAAAATTAGAATTTATACGAAAATTATAAAATAATATCTGTGAAAAATTCATAATTTTCAAAATATAAAAATGACTATATATATATATATATATATATATATATATATATATATATATATATATATATGATGTTTTGATGTGAGGTATGTATCATTTGTATTTTTATTTAAATTATTTTATTATTGTGTATTAAAAAATGAACATTTATGTATGTTATTCAAAATGAATGTTTCATCTATTTGAATATTTAAATATTAAATATGTACAAATATCATTCATATTAACCATGACACAAAAATCATATAATTTTTTACAAACCTATGAAAATCAAATATCGCACAAATTTTTTATGATTCTATAAAATTTGATAAGTTTTTGATGTCAACTTTCTTAACTATTCCTAATCTATACCACTATTTTGTTTGTTCAATTAATTAATGGTGAAAGTACATTCTTTTGGGGGTTATTATGAGACACGTTGATTGACCCATCACAATAAAAAAGAGAAAATCAAAAGGACCTTCCCAAAATTAAAAATTATAATCCTTGTTAATCCTTACCATTTGGTCTACCTATATAGCTTACAAAGATAAAATTTTGGGCAGAAGATAATAGGATTAAATGTCCTGCTATGAAGAACAGCTTAAGAAACACATGTGAACTTGGAGAAGACTCTAAAAACATACTAAGAACATGATGGGAATATCAAAATCCAAAAACTATCTCAACTATTTGCAAGGTTCCATAACTGGTTTAATATTAAGGGGTCCAAAATTAGACATGGATATGCATGATGCCTAAAATATTAGGGTAGTTTGTGCAAAAGTGAAAGCTATATTGGAATGCAACCATGAAAAGAAAATTACTGGGAAGTAATAATAAAAAGCCTCGTTCTCAAGCTTGTCAATTCATATGACAAAAACCGAGATCGAGGGGGCTATATTTCTTGAATATTTAGCATGAATTGCTGAAACTGCACTAAAAAAGAGTAATGCTTCCTTTACTTGAAAAGTGAAAAAGTCACAATTTGTTTTTCCCTGTTGTCTACTCTTTCTATAAGACACCCCAATTACTGGACTTTTCTTTCACAAATATCAATAAATTCCATAGCTATAGCCATAATTGACAACACATCAACAGCTTTACATGAAGAGTATCTCATGTAAGCTGAAGGAAAATTGTGTGCATCAAAGTAGGTATGATTAAGAGGAAACAATATAATAGCCCAAATCACACTGGTCATAAGAAATCAATTGAGATTTTTTTGACACAAATTGAGATTTCTAAGAAAATCTATTGAAGGATCTTTCTTTTGATGCAATGAGTATCATATGAAGGGATGTCTTTGAACATGTGGTATATAGTAGATGGCGAAGTTAAAAACCCCATTTCATGGATTCTAATCAACACATTTCCTCTCAAAAGGCTACAACCAAATAAACCAAACCCTTGTATTGACAACAAGAGACTAGTGGGAACCCTAGGAGTTGATGTAATATTCCCAACTTTATTTTATGACACTTTGCTGTGAACTCATAGTTGGCAAAAGTGATCACTGTAGTAGATTTGTCACTGATGTTGTTGTTGTTGTTGTTGGCAGTCCTTTGATGGCTCTACAATACTGCCTCATAACTTTGAGCTTAGTGTCACACTGCAAACAAATCCAATATTGCCCATGAGTTGTTGTACCTAGTTCAGTTCAAGCACTCTGTGATCATGCACTGTCTAGTCTGTATTCATTATATTTGACAAATCCTTAGGCCTGGCCTACTACTACTACTACTACTGTCTGGGCTCAAACTACACTTGCTTTGCTCATTCTATTTGCAGATGGACAACTTTGGTCGGTGGTCCTTTTTGGTCCCTTCTTTCAGCTTGTTTTTTCCCCTTTGTTTAAAAAATAAAGAAAGAAGAGGTGCAGTGCATTAGCTCCATTCATTCCATTTGCATACCGGACTTTTTCCAACTTTTTTCTGTTTATACTTGTACTTGTTCACCTACATTGTCATGTTTTTTGTTTTGGACAGGGCTCTGAAACTTGCGACCTTTGTTGGTCTGGTCTGGTATCAAGTATATTACAAACTACTACTCTGGTCTTGATTACATTTGTCTGTATAGAAATGAAATACCAAAAAGGAACTCCTCCCAAGTAGCAGTCATATATTGTGTTTTCGTACTATTGTCTGATGTTTGGCACAAAATAATTCACAAAAGGTCTGGCCAGGGAAAAGAAAAAAGCTTAGAAAAACAAAAAAGAGAGAGATTTTTTACTCGTATGTGCTGAAATGGACGGGGTTGTATATTGTAACCTTTGTTGGTCTGATGTCAGTCTGGTCATGACAAACATGTCTCTTTAGAAATGAAATACCAAAAAGGAAACAGGTATCAGGTAGCAGCTAGATACTATACACCAGTTTAAACTAAAATAATCAATGTATTATGATTTGTGATGCATTGGTACCAATTTATATTGTTTTTATGTGGCACAAATAAACACAATATACAACTCTAGTTCATGGCCCTACCATTAGCCTAGGCCAAAAATGGCAAAGAACACAGCTAGGCATAGACAAATTTGCAGCCAATGTGGTGATGCAGTATGCACCCAAGGGGACTCAAGGTTTTCTTTCTTTTGGGGGAGGGTGGAGGGAGGGGGGTGTTGGAATTTTTTTGTTCCCATCAAGTTCCCAATATATACTTCAACATGTTCCCAAAATAGCTCCTCACTTTATCCCATATCCTTTGTCCTAAGTTCTACTCTTGTAGCTCAAAAGGAGGACATTACAACATATCTATTTCGGGACTGTTTGAAGGTTGATTTTATTTTTTTATTTTTTTAATTTTAAAAATGTTGCGGGGGGGTTGATGAGCCCAATCTAAGATGCCCATCACAAAATAAAATAAATTGAATTTGCAGGGTCCCTGCAACTAATTAATATGAGTCACAATATATACTGCCATGCTAAGACAGTCTTGTTCAAAATAGACTGACAAACAAGTAGCCATAAGGAAAGGGCCACCATAGTTTCACAAAACAAAACAAACTACAGCTTCCTACTCATGTGCGACAAGATTACACCTTCAGAGCCATACACGACGAGAGAGGAGGACGACTTGGCTGCATGGAGTACAAAGACTAGTTTCTAAACCCCAAATTCCAGACTTGTCAGCTCTCTCTACTCACATCCTTGAAACCCTAGAAATGTCTGGTCTTAGTATCCAGCTGGTATCCCAGCCCTAAGGGCTAGCCTGGTCTGGTGGTTGATACCCAGGCTTATAGTTAATAGTTTATACCAGATCAGTGTTTTTTCCAGGAATTTTTTTTCTCAAATCGCCAGAATTTTACGATAGCTTCTAGTAGGTAGCCAGGAATATAGAAAGATTTTGGTTTTTTTCTACTTTCTGGCTAAATCATCTCGTGGATGATCGTCACTTCAGCTACATCACAAAATTGAGAGAGAAAAAACCCTCAACCAGACACTGAATTCATTCAGCTCCGATTTCAAGGACATCAGATATGTGTTGTGTTGGGGGCATTCCTTGAAACAGGTTTTCAAGGAATACCCCAACACAACACATATCTCGAAGGATAAGCTCCCTAGTTTTGTTTGTTTGTTGACAAACAACCTGCCAAAGTTTATTGTAATGAAACATGGCAAACAAAGAGGAAAATGAGAAGGCAAATGAAAGGACAAAAGTCTGGTCCAAATTATGCATAAGAAAGGACTAAAGCCCCTTGTTTTGCAACCAAAGTCTATTAGCACAATTAATGAACTACCAACCATCAAGTGGCATATCAGAAGTGATTTTGTTCAATTTGCTCAATTATTGATTTGTTCCTAAATATGTTATCAAAATTTAGCAAATTTCTCTTATTAGTTTCCCATATGTGCCTCTATATGTTCCTACTACTGACCAAAGGAGCTACAATCCAAGGTAGCTATCTAAACTGTTGCTTGTATTGGGTAGGGTGAGATATCCATTGAGAAATAAGTTGAAGTGGAGTGGTTTGTGAAGCCTATTGAGAGAATGGAAAGAAGAAAATGGTCAGGGTAAATAGGACTGACCCAAAAAACAGAGGTGAGATATAAGGATGACGCGATGGTTTGGAAGGCCTTGCAACCAAAAAGTTGGGCACATCAAGTTTTGTAAACATTGTGATTGCAAACAACAATCTAAAGAAATGCTATGTTTATTCAAACAATTCTTTTAGTAAATGTTATGCTTTAATCTTTCTTTGATCAAGTTGTGTGCCTTCCCTACTCAAAACATGTCCTAAAATCCTAATGATTGTTTTAGCAAATTCGCATTTGCTAAGGTTCAATTTTAGGTTTATTTCCCTTAACTTTAGTAACACAAACTTCAAATGTTGCAAGTGGCTCTCCTAAGTTGTGTTGTGTATATTCAAGTTGTCAACAAAAATCTTCAATAATTTGTCCATATACTTTTTAAAAACTTCAATATGGATCTCAAAAAGATGTTGGTTGCATTTTTCATGCCAAAAAGCATAACATTTCAATCAAAGAGACTAGATTTGGCAATTAATGCAGCCTTCTTCACATCTTCTAGCAACATATTTACTTGCTAGAATCCAAGCTGCAAATCAAAAGCAGAAAAACATTGGGATCTTCCCAACTATGTAAAAACATCAACAACTAAAGGCATCAAGAATGCATCCCTTCTAGTATGTTGATTCAATGGATGATAATCCTCACATAACCATTGATTGTCATCTTTCTTTATAGGAAACATCATTCTTCATGCATATTTAGATGTGTTTTGGCTTCTCCCAATGAAACCAAAACATTTATCTAACATTTCATTTCCAACTCTTCCCAAAAAGATAATCTATTTAGGGTAGTGCGACAGGGCAAAAATCCTTGTGTCAATAGTGTGTTCACCAATACTATAACAACCTAGCTTTCTTTTATTCTAAGCAAAAACATCCTGAAATTGGTCCAATAATTGCCATAACTACTTGCCACTTTCATGGTCAAGGGTGGGATCCATATCAATTTTTGATTTAATTTCTTCCCAACAATTTTTCTTCTCATCATTGGTAATAACCAATGGTAAGGGTTCTATTTGTGCCTCACCATTCCTTGTGTCCTTGATTGAAACATTTTCAAGCAATCCTACTACTAATAATTGAAAAATATTTCATTCCTAGCTTCTTTCTTCCTCTGTTGTAACACACCACATTTAGTCTTCTAGATCATTAGAATTAGAAAACTTTCTCCAAACACAATGTTGTTAGTTTGGTTCTCAATTAATAGGTTGATGATTTGAATTGGCCTTTCCAGCTTAACCATTGCTTCCATTCCATCATCACCCATTTTTTCCAACAAAGTAATTGCCTCATGTTGAGTCATATCTACTATTTGTGTGAATGTAAAAAGGTTCCACATCTGTTCTTCATCACTAGATGCATCCTTGATGTTCTTAAAACTACTTTGACTTTCATCATCATCAAATAATGATACTTTATTATTGATTGTTGTATACTAAAATCCTTTGTCTAGACTTTCCATAATATCATGTTGTGTTTGATTCATAACAACCTACATCATATTGACCATTGTTCACTGGTAGAATTTGGAGATTGTTTCCAAGTCCTTGTCTCACTTGGATGGTGCCCTTCTCCACATACACTACAACTTTGATTTTAATCAAGAAATCCAATCCAAGCAATAGGTCATAGATATTAATATCCATAATCATAAAATTCATTAGGCATTGGATGTCTCCAACTTTTATTACAATCTCATTTATCCTATCAAGCGTTTAAGTTACAACTCTTGATGTAGTCTTGTAAAATTCTAATCCCATAATTAAATGCATTATACCATTTAGTAACTATGATTCATATAGTATAATGCATCTATATACAATCATTTTGAAGCATTATACAAGATTAGATGGGACGATGCATTATATGATTTCGTGGACCATTCTTACGACCATGATTGACATCAATGTTCCAATATCAACCAATCCTTCAATCAAATGATTGTTGACCTTTATTAATAGATGCAGTGTTTTGTTTTGATGACACTTGTTAATGCATACTTTGTGAATTGCAAGTGCCTCCTTTAACTTTATTAAGTTTGATGATTTCAGACTATCATCTTTCTTCTTTCGAATTATCTTCACAAGACTCTCCAAGTATTCCAACTCCCTTAATATGGACAAAATAATTTCCATCATAGTTTTAAAAGAATTTCCTTTTATGAAGTGTGTCAAAATCTTAAAGCATGATGGTCTTTTTTTCATGTCATCCATGTGTCCAAATCCTATACTTCTATCATTTGTTACGTCAATCTCCAATGTTTGCATTTCCATTGGCTACCTTTTAAAGATTCTAGCTTTGAAAAAAATGTCATGTTTGGTCCCACAGCCTATTCAATTGTTCTAATGTTGCTAATTCATCATCCAAAAGTACTTCTAGGTAATTAATTGTAGTTGAATGTGACTTGGTCTCCATCCCTTTCTTCCAACATTTGTTTTTAGTATGACCCATACTTGCATACTAACCACATTTGAAACCACAATTTTTTGTTTTATGCAGAAGACCACATTTACCACGTTTAGGTTTAAGCTCCCCAAATTTTGGACAAATAGTAACAACATGATCAACTAAGTTGCATGTTTGACACACTAAAAAAGTGTTGGCATTCATTGATCTAGTTCCATGACATGATGAAGTCCCTTGTTTAATTTTTCTTATGAATGAATCATTTGACGCATTGACTTGTCTCTTAACAACATCAACCACAACTCCTTCATGTTCTACCCTCAACAATTCAAATGGAATCTTTTCCAGTTCCACCAATACCATTCAACTTTCAAAGCTATAATGAGCAATGCATCCATATTCGCATAATCTTTCATCACACATAACTTTTTAATCTTAAGACAAAGTTTAAAAAGAAATATTTGCTTATGTTCAACATCGTCCAATTTACCTCTTGTAAAAAAAAATTCTGTCCTATCATGGTATCTTTGAACTTTTTGTTTAGGTTATTGTTTTATTTGGTCCAATTTAATCCATACCTCCTCCTTATCCACTATTCCATATTTTTAAAGCATAACAACTTTCATGGTTGGCCAATATGCCGAAACAATGGTTACTTCTATTACCATTCCTTAGATTTTTCCCTTAAATTTAACATGCCAATCTTGAACAATTTATGTTCATAAATCCCCCTCACTTCAACTACCATTTCTAGACGTTCAACCCAGTCATGTACATCTTCAAATTTTTTACCCCAAAATAATTCATCCATGCCCTTAAGGCTCACCATTACTAACACTAGATTGTCCTAATATAAAGCTATCTATTCAACACAAAAATCTACATGGTTTTCACTTTCTACTTTCCAAACAATTTTCCTTGTAGCTTCTTGGTCTAAAAACCAATTTAACAATGGAGAAATTACTCTTGCATGGTCTACCTTGATAATCTTATCTCCTTTCTTAAATAATTTTCCCATACTTGACAAGAAAAATTATAACAAATTTGTTTCTTTCTATTGGTAATTTTGGTATCTAGAGATCCCTTACAAAAGGCGGAGGTTTTCATTGTTCATCATTATTAATGGTGAATTTACAAGAGAATGGATTAGAAAGTTTATTTGGAATGGAAGTTTTCTAGCTAGTGTTGGTTGTTTGTTCATTTTCCACCAAAATTTTCATGGTAATTTCATCTTGTTGTGATACATTTAACTTCATCAACCATGGATCATTTTTGTCTTTCTTTAAACACATCCCCAAAGTCCATAAGTATCAAAGCAAAAGTGGTTGTTTCAAATACTTCATAATTCCATTGTGGTTCCCTGTAGTGATCATATTTGGCTCTCCAACTCATCAACTTAAAAAAACATCCGTATGTTCTACTTTGATAATTTTATCTCCTAGAGTAAATAGTTCTTCTAACCTAGGAACAAAAATGAACTTTTATGACTTTCAAATATTGCTCCATTTGGTATCCAAATATCTCCATTACATGACGATGAATCTTTACCTTCATAAATGGGGACTATAAATGGAATAAAAGAAGTGGGAGAAATAGGTTTTTCCTTGAAATTGAGCAACACCTCTCCATGTTTTTCTACCATCACACACCTTCATCCACACCTAATCTTTAATCTCAATTGCATTATGCGTTATTTTAACAACTATGTTTCCATTCCTTGCTTCAGACAGATCTAGACCAAGAATGTTGATTGTTCCAAATTCTGTGATGTGAAGAATTATAGATCTTGGCTCAGGTGCAAAAAATCCCCGTATCCTTGTCAAATACCTACTTCAATTGTTGTTCATGTGAAATTTGAAGATCTTTTTTCAACATAGAGTTTTCCTCACTACAGTTTGACATGTCAAAAACATTTTACAAAATGACATAATAATCCCAAAAGCATTTATACATACAAGTGTTTCAAAATCTAACAACTTTGATTTTTAAAAAAAATAAGGCACATAAATTTTTGTAGATGTGACTACATACAACAAATGTTATGTTCATTTCAAACAAATTTCTTAGTAAAAAAACAACAATAACACCAAATTTGAGTCCTTGCTACCTTGCCACACTTAACAATAATCTATGGACAAATGACGGATCAACACATTTTGAATTCCTTCTCATTGGCTATCATGGTCATTTGATTTTGAAATTCTACTAACTCATTCAAAGACCCTTAAATCTCATGCCATAATTTAATTAAGATTAAAAGATGATGCTTAACAAACAATCATCACTTCATTAGCAAAATTTCTATGCATCTTCAACTAACCCTATTTTTCCCATGAAATAGATGAATGTTCAAAGATCCCACAAACAAAGGTACTCAAACCTCCCCAATGATGACTATGGTTTGACTCAAATATACCAAATTTGAATAGTGAAACCTACAACTAACTAACCACATAATCCTTCAAAGCTTTTCATCCCCTCCATCATTTGTCCCTAATGACTCAATACACACTGATATTATGCTTACTAGTTCCAGTGCAATGGGAACCATTAGAGGCAAAAAAACAATTCATTCTAGGCATTCAGCCCAAAAATGATTAAAATTCACACATAACATCCTACAAAGACAATTTATTACATTAATCCAAAAGTAAAAACTAGGAAGAATATGCTTACCTTAAGGTCTTGTTGTTGTTCGGTATACTTGGCTCCTTGCCAGCTCCATCACTTTATGCAATTCTCCTCCACATAAAAGAAAAACAAAGAACTTAGTGCTAATCCTTAACCTTTTGCTCATTTTTAATATCATAGTTATCTTTTGAAGAAATGCCCACCCATCACAAGTAATCCTATGAATGATAAACAACAAGATAGTAGGTGGTTTTTTGAAGCCAAGATAACAATAGTAAGCGACCCATTCACGCAATACCAAAAAATTCTATCATTCACATTTTCATGTTACAGCCCCATTCAAAACAAAAAAATGCACTAAAATGTTCAATTTAGTAGCTGAGCTTGGTTTTGGTGTGGGCTTCACCTGGGTTAGGTTTTCTCATCGGGGTTATGTTGAACTTGTCTTTCTGTGCATTGGAGTTGTTCATTCATGTCAAAAAAAAAGAAAAAAGAAATATTCAATGCAATAAATGAATGGGGATCTACCTATTCTCTTGCTTTTGTGCAAAGCCACTCTACATTGTGTTCATTGAGGCATGAGCTTGTAAAACAAGGAACTTGATTGAAAGGGAAGCCAATGTTGTACTACTTTGGCTGGAGTGAACCACCACTCACAAGTGCACTGTGCAGGATGAATGGTGTGTGGACACTTATTTATTGTATTCCTGTCCCCTTAGCTATGTATCAACCATCCACATGCATATACCTACCAAGTAGATACTAAGTGCCTTTCCTACTCACTTACCCACATGGTAACCACTTGCATTTCTTACTATACTTATCAAACTTGGGCTCAGCTTTTTTTTCCCCTTCTTTTTATGTTCCCATATGGTTTCCAATAGTTCACCATTATTTATGTCAATCTCAAATTAAATTTAAATACCATGAACATGAAAAAGGCACTTGTTAATTTGCCTTTTGATATTCATGTTGGTGGGTAGAGGAAAAGAGTGAGATAGTTATTAGGATAAGAGTGAAATATTTTCACACCAGAATGAGGTAAGTATGAATTGTTTTTGAAATTGTCAACTAGACAACCATGTTGGAAGTGTCCTAGTGACATTATTGGACCCTATATCTGCTTTGCCTAAACCAGTTCTGGTTATCATCATTACTGGAATCACACATAAGTCTTTACATTCCTAGCGTGAATAGGAGGGTTTCACATGATAGGCTACCAAGGTGGAACCTTACAACTCACTTATAGTTCATTCACAATTGAGTCATAATGGGTTTCCAACTAATGGTGCACTGGTGGGTGCTGGGTCATATAATATGTACTACCATGGCAGGATTCAGCAGCTGTAAGGGGGAAAATGTAAGGAGCTATATAATTGTGTTGATGCAATAACTTAGTTGTAGACTTTCCCAAATTCTCTGAAAGATGTTCAGATTACTCATACGTTGGCATTGCTTGCTCAAAAGATAGGCATTTTCTCTTAAGAATGGGAACAAGAGAGCGAGCAGACAATAAATATATGGGTCCAGTACATACTTGCGAGCAACTATCCTTCATCAGGCATTGTAACTTGACACAACCCAAGTTTACTCTGAACAACCCAGAGCATTCACCACTGAGCATAAGGCACATGTTGCGGAAGGAGGCTACTGTGAGAAAATGATGAAGGGTATAATTGCTGACAGCTCAAATTATGTGTTCACAAGGTTGGCCCCCTCCCCTCGTCTACATACCTCTGATCCAAAGTGTCTTGACTACTGTTTGCTCACATACTTTTGTGCTAGTGTCGGGCCTAATTGCATTTTCTTGACACAACAACTTCAAGGAGATAAGTCCTTTGATAACTTGCCAATCCAACTTGCATGGGGTCGGATTTGCCAGAAAATAATGAACCAGTATGCCTAATGCACTGCAGTTGTTGCAACATGGTGACTCCACTTGTCAGGAGATCAATGACACTTAGGAGTTAAGATATATAGTGAGCGGCGACTAGCACAGGCCCATAAGACAAATAACTGTTAAGGTCTCTCAACAATCCCGCCTTGCAAGTTATTCTTGGATGAAAACTGAACATGGTAGCTGGGAATTGGAACTCATCTGGGATTTTAAGTCCAATTTGATTAAATTACTTCACAGAAACAAAGCGGTGTCCTTCAAAGTGTATTTCGAAGTCATGGGATGTATATGAATAAAGGCAAGGACATTCCATAGTACTTACAAGAAGTTGTTCTTTGTAAGAATGTGGTCAATCTTATCAAAAATTGCTGTACTCCCTCTTGAGTACTATGTGTTTTGTACGCATACTCAGGGCTAGCATACGAGTACATCAAGAAATACGTTGTGCAACCTTAACCCTTAAAAGACTTGTGAAAACTCACTTGTAATTTGGGTATCTAGTTGGCAAAATGTGATGTGTCAATTCCTAAACATGCCATGTGTCAACCTAAGGTATCTCACCTATTTTGTATTCCAAAAAAACTTTCACTTAAAGAGAATGTGAATTTTCTCACACAAAAAGTTGCAACTCATGACACATCCATAATATACATGTATCATTACCTAATGCCAGATTACCATTTTCATGTAATATATGCCACAATAAACACCACATATTGTACATTGTAATGGATGAAACCTCACATCATTTGTGTCATGAAGGCACAACTTTTTGTGTGAGAAAAACCATTTCTTCTCTTGTAATGTTTACTTCTAAATATTGTCAATTTTTTCATATTTTAAAACATTTTCCAAAAACGTTGTATTTGGGTTTTGGCAACTAAGAGTAAGGTTGATTAATGAATGAGGTTTAAGTCACTTCTTTCTAGAATGAAAATTTGGTAATTGGGTTCTTGTTTAGCTATGTGATGAGAGGATGAACGAATTGGGGGATCTACAGTAGGTTGTTTGCTTGGGTTTTGGGAAAGAAAACGGGGGGGGGGGAAAAAAAGGGCTTGGGTTCTTGTGCAATGTGATGAAGAAGAGAATAAGAAACTCGGGGATCTAGGTTGTGTGCTTGTTGCACTTGAGGACAGAATGGAAGAGCATGGAGTCACGTGGGCCAGTTGCTGGGAAGTCAGTGTGTGGCCCCAATATCACCAATGATTTTGGCAACAGAACTCTGACATGTTCCTGCAAAAGGACATAAGACTGACAAGAGGCACCCTGTTCAAACCCTAGTTTATTTTGGAAGCCTGCAGCCATCCATCAAAGGCCAAAATCATGTTCCCAATGCTACAACCACCGAACTAAGTTGTCATGAAGCCTCCACTTGTCCTCATTCACACAAGGAAGGGTGGGGAGGGGGAGGAGGGGGTCAGAAGACAGACGTGCAGCAGCATCCTGAAAAAAATTAAAAAATAAATAAATAAATAAATAAATTATATATATATAGGCACAGAATTGATACAGTTGCAAAATGCCATTTTGTGGGTATTATTATTTATATTTTTGACCTGGACTAAATAGCCCTTCCTATGAACACCCTACCTATTTTGCCTACTTCCTCTGTGGATGGATTGCCCAATGTCTGACCACGTGAGCAATCAGAATCCAGAGTACTAAACTAATGGGGAGATACTCCCACACATTCCAAGCTATCTAAAAAAAAATTGGGTCTATTCTGATTGAAAGAAAGTGGGAATAGGAAGCACCGAACTTTGTTGGAAGAAACAAAATAGGTGTGCCAGGGCAAGCTACCCCCAAAAAAA
>Ga0209208_10008355_pt1 | contig 13807 bp, 12 predicted proteins | sample S1TSphfallax_3_FD_187694 | JGI IMG/M metagenome (GOLD analysis project Ga0209208, IMG submission 187694) | Host-associated microbial communities from peat moss isolated from Minnesota, USA - S1T2_Fd - Sphagnum fallax MG (SPAdes) (version 2) | ecosystem: Host-associated > Plants > Peat moss >...
TTTATAATAACAACCCTCTAATGGAAATATATCTTTAGTGCAAAAAGAAAAAGAAAAAGATTTTCACATCATTTGACTGCTACACTTCATTCAATAGAGGGTACATGAGTTCTTATTGCTAGTGGTGGAGACTCTCTAGTATAGTTGTGATAGTGCTCATCCCATCATTTGAACATTCTTTTGGCATTTCCGTAATGCAACCATTCTTTTGCCATCATTCTTTTGGTCTTGCTCTTGTTATGATATCTCCTAACAATGAAAGACTAACTATCACTCATCAAGTTTCCAACCAAATTTTAAACACATTAGAGTTATCTGTAAAGTCAGGCGATTAGGGGGCGAGAACGGCCAGTTTCAGCATAATAGGGCATCAAACGTGTAACTGGCAGTGAAATTTTTACAAAAGGAAATAACTGGGACCCAAACTAGGTTTTCCACCAATTTTGGTGGTAAACTGAGTTTCATACCGTGTTTCCTTTTTCCTGGGCGCCTGCACTGCTGCTACATATGTTTTCACTGCTCCTACTTGTACAACTACTATAATTACTCTCGAACCTTGTGCAATAAGTGCTGAGTTTCAGCATTTCATACCCAGATATAATTACTAAAAAATTACTTTGAGGATACCACTGAAAGCGAGGATAGGGGCCAAAGCAGAGGAGATAGGGCGTGAAACAGAGGGTGACTTTACGGATAACTTTATTGTTTTTAATTTAGGTCAAAAGCGTTTTCAAACTGGACTGCCTAAATATAGCATTGGCATGTTACAACATGCAGCTTGTTGGACACCTTTACGCCACCAATTTTGCAGCAAGTCCTGCTTGACGCAATAACCTTGCAAAACTTTATTTATAAACACACCTCTGAAAGGAAAAGGCAGAAAGGTATCAGAAAAAGAAAAGGGAGAACAGGTTGTGGGCTCAACAATGCATCAGCATGCTAGGTAGGTGGGCGAACAATCCTCCATCTTCCAATCAATAAGAAGGTTCCCCCACAACGCCCTGGATTGTTTCCCACTTCCTTGGGACACTAGATGGGGTCCATGAGGGCCCAAGTGTCCCCAATTGAAAAGAATCCCTTAAATTTCTGCCTTAACCAATCAGCCTCATCTTTGGGAGCAAAGATACCTTCCCCAATTTAAGGACCTTCTCCTGCCCCCACAGTAGCCCTAAAACTATATAGTTTCCAAGAAGAGGTTACCGGAATTATGCATGAAGAAACATAATTGAAGATTAGTTTGATTATGTCAAAGCTTCTAGAGCTCAAAAGTTACTAGATTTGTTTAGCAAATTCAGGTCTTTTGAACATGAGTCCCATGCATAACATGTGTGAATAAGTGAGGTGTCAGTAAAAAGTGACATTAAACATTAAAAAGTAAAAATAAACTGATTTTTTTGGGGTGGTTTTTAATTGTCAAAATTTGAAAAAACTTAATGCAAATTGCTGAATTTCTATATCTGGTTCCAATAGGTAGTCACTAATTATAAAAGGAATTTTTAATTTCATATCTTAATTATAGCCAAATTGGGCTAAGATCACCACTCTGGCTACATCACAAAATTGACACCCAAATAATATTGATATGTACATATCAAGTAGTTCTGCTTCTGGATACAATCTTCAACTAGGATACCAAAACTTCAACCAAAATCACATCAATCTTCTTCCAATAAATTAAAATTCCTCATTTGAATTCAACTTTTACTCTTTCAATGAAGCACACCTCTTAAAACAACAATGCTTACTCCTCTCTCATAGGAAGACCTGCTTCCATTTGTTTAGTGTAATTGGAGGGCATCTTACTTAGCATAGTCTAATCGGAGGGAATGTTACTCAGCATATGTTTTCCTCAGCTCTTTGTGGGGCATTTCAAAATACAGGGTGAAGCCTCAGGGGCCAATCTTTACTGGAATTAAGGGCCCGGTATGGCGGAGCCAAGCAAGGGCCCAAATCTGGTAAAGCTTGCCCCTGAGGACTTTACATGGCATAAAAGACTCTCACTGGTTTCAAAACAAAATTCCTACGATACCTAGTACCCAATTGGTACCCACTGGGTATCACAAGGGGGAAAAAATGATCCCAGGTGTTTCAAGAAATGGAATGCCTGCCTCTGTTCGCATTCCATTTGGCGAAATGCTCACTGGTCTTGTACCCTCTATAAAGGTCTCTGCAAACACACTACACAAAATGAGCACATGTTTATGTTTTTGGAAACACACCCCATTTTTTTTCCCCATTTTTTCCCAGTGATACCCGGTGGTTATTTCCCTAATAATCATGGAAAAAAAGAAGAAAAGAAAACATCTGAGCAGATCTTTAAAGCATACATATCTCTACTACATATGAAGTACACAAGATTCACAAAGTACACATAAAGAGCTGACTACTCAAATGTGTACCATCCAGACCAGTGTGCTTCTTTTCTAAAATCCTGAGTGTCAAAAGGGAGGGTTACAATTGAACTGAAATGTATACAAGATGCTGTATGTAGTACATGGCCAAATCAAGTCTACAGAATAATTAGTTGGTTTTAAATATTCCATTTCAAAAAGTTCTATAACACTCTTCCTATGGGTGGTTTTTTAAAGTCTTTAGTAGGCTCCTTATGATTTTGCATGATCTTTAGTATAGTTGTCCCTGGACAATTCCAGAGACATTTTCAAATCTACCTCACTTCCTTCGTAATAACTGCCTCACTCCTTTCCTAATAACCATCTTTTACTAATCATTTCACCTCTTTCCTTACCCACCAACATGGATGTCAAAAAGGCAAATTAACATGTGCCTTTTCACGTCCATGATATTTATATTAATTAATATTAAATTTGACATTGACATAAATAATGATGAATTATTGATAATTGTATGGGAACATAATAAGAAAGAAATTTGTCATTGGTAGTGTGTACAACAATGTGGAACCCAAGTGGTATAATGGCAAAATGAATATAATATTTTCATGTTTTCTTTTGCAAACTCTAATATCACACATGGCAAGGTAATAAACAATACCCTCATTTAATATACTTACTTTTGAATGATTTTGTCAAATTGTGGTTGTTGAAACATGAGTTCATGAGAGAGCTTGGGTAGTAGTATTTGTTGTAAATCATAATAACAAAGAAATATCAAACTTTTATACATATCAAAACAATACATTTTCCTCTAATTTGTTTCTTTGGTTTGATTTTATTTTCATTTTGCATGTAGGTTGATTTTTCTTTTCGTTGTTGTTATTTGTGGGAGGGTGAGTTCTTTGGTTGTGGGTTTGATGGTGGCAATGATCATCCAAGTTGACATGTCGTGAACTTTTTTTTGTGGTGGTAACAAAGGAAAAAAAAAGCAAAGTATTGTGTTCCTATGTTGCAAAGAGCCAAGCTTGGTTACTTGTAGTTCAACAACAATGCAACACTCATGTGTAGTGAGCAATTAAATTGGCTCCATGCAAAACATGAGTGTTGTTTTCAAATAAAATATTTAATTATTGTATTATGAAATGTTTGAAACAACAAAACAAAATGCATGAGCATCATGATGAGGAAAGCTTGGTTCCTTGCACAATGTATGATCAATTGTTTACAATGCTCCTGCATTGTAACAACCAAAGAAACAACAAAAAATACAACACATGAATGATACAAGTTAAATTTGGATGTGTTGCAACAACAAAAACAAACAACATAGCACAATGTTCATGATTTAAATTTTTAAAAAAAAACCATTGTAACAACAAAAAATAAAATAATGCAATGCATGAGGGTTATGAGGAGTTATTTATCTTGGTTCTTGGAACCAATGCTCATGCATTGAAAAAAAGGTGACAATGAGCTTTGTATAATAGCAAAAGAAAACAATAACCATGAAGGTTGTCATAGGACACCACAAAAAGAATGCCATCGGTTTAGGTTAGGGTTAGAGTTTAATGTTATGGGTAGATTTTGCATGCAAACATAATTAATTAATTTTGCAAAGATGATTTTTAATTATTCTTAATCTGAAAGTCATGACCTTAAAGTAAAAGGAGCCAAAAATACTTGTTGATCACAATGAAACCATACTTGCAATATTTTGAAATAATCATTTATTTTATTTAGTGAAATATTTATTTATCTTTTGAAATTTTGTTTGTTTGCTCATGAAGTTGGAATCCCATGAATTTGAAGTCCTTTTTCTTTGTTATTAGAATCCTTTGTCATGCATAAAACACTTGTTGACACAATGTTTTTTAATAACTTTAAAATTGAATGGTTTTTTGTTACTTAAACTTCTATAAAATGTTCTCAAATTTATTGTGAACTCTAGCATAGAAAGGATACTTGTGTTGATCCTCTTAAGTGCATATGTATTGAATCCTTTTAAGTGCATGTATAAGGATGCTACTAATTTTAATTTTAAATGTCTTTAATGACTATAATATTTCAAAATATGTGATCATAGTTAAAAACAAAATGATTATAACATAAGTCATATTTGGTCTTAATTTCAATATATCTAGTCCAAAAAACTGTATTTAGAAAAAATATATATTTAAAATATAATTCTAATATTCAATAAACCAATGCATGAAAGTCACATGTATATTGTAATTTTGGTAAAATTTTTAACCTTGCCACCAATGGCTCCTTTTATTGTGACTACACCCTAAATAAATAATCAATTATACATTTTTGACTATTATCATATTGGATAAAATTGTTTAACAAGTATATTATTTATGAAAGGAATTTGAATTTTAAAAACCTTGAATGTCCTTTGATTTTAAACTCTAGAATAATGATATTCACTTAAGACAACTTTTATACCCAACATTGTATATTCCAATGTTGTACGCATATACGGATATAAACCCTACATAAATCATTAACAACACAAGTCTTGAAAACCCAACCAATCTAATAGGTGTATCATAAACTATTCCAAGAAGAATCTAGTTAGTGATAAATTATTTCAATCCATTTTTTGAAATAAAAGATGTAATTTAATTGTGTTATATCAGATATATGTGATTGATTTCTCACATTGTGGGTTAAGAGTTATGGGCTTATTGTCTTTCAGATTGGACAACTTTGTATTGGGTCCCTCCCCAGAATATCATACATACGACTCATGTTTGGCACAAAATAATTCACAAAAGGCCGAGCCCCAAATTTGTTATTATTATTGATATTTGTTGAAATTGTTGAAAAATGAAAACCATTGAAGGATGGATGATAAGTGGTTAGGAAACAGTTTTCTATTGGGTTTCAGTTCCCTAGTTAACCATAGCGGTTAGCTCAGTTGCTGTTTTTCACTACCCATTCACTAACAACCCCCCAGCAGCTTGTTAGTAGGTAGGTAGTAAAAACAGCCTTTACCTACGTACAAACCATCTACTTACCTAGTAGTTATCTATTTTCCTACCTATCTACCTATATATATATATATGAGAATTTATTGAATTTTGAGTAAATTTCTTCACTGGGAAACTAATTTAAAAATTTAAATAGCTTTTTCACAATTGCAGCTCTTTTGTGAGTGTCCTTGTTCACACTTGAAGCAAGGTACAATGAACTCTTCAAATCTGGGCCAGCCGTACAGGTGACGACACTACTGGAAAGTGTGAAAATCTATATATTGCTACACAGATATATTTTTTGATATATATATTGTGGCCGTTAGCGCCAGGGACGTGTTCACACTTGGAGCGCTACTTAACATTAGTTCTGTTCACACGGTGGGCTCAGAATAACAGGCCACACCTCTAGTATGTGTGGTATATACTAACACTTTACACCCCAAGTTACTACTAATAAATGCTAGAACTTTATGGCCTTGTATTAGCCCCGAGGCTGGAAAAAAGGACACCATCAAATCAAATTTGGGAGGCCAATTTGCATCCCTTGGGGCCAAGGTTTCAGCATCTATTAATATCCTGACGTCAATGTTCTAGCATTTATTAGTAACATGGGGCCAAACAATACGCAAAAAATTGCTCAAACTTGGCCCCAAGTTCTTTCAGCCTTGACTCCTAGTGTGAAGCGGGCCTTGGGGTTGATTTCAACTTTTGCAGCAATAGGAATTGCTTGATTTGGGCTAAACATTGGCCCCGACGACTCCCAGTGTAATATTGAACTTGAAATTTCCCTAAAGGTCCAATATAGTGGAACCACTCCCACTTTGACAACCGAATCCTGACTGTCCCTAACCTGAATATTATGTACAAAAGGCCAAGGACAAGAGTTGTAAAGAAGATGCTTTGATTACTGCAATTCACACTTTGGTATCTTGAATTTTATCTCCTCTGCCGCCGCTAGTGGCGCTCCCTTCAATTGTTTGTCTCGCTCTCGCGCGCGCCGGCTCTCTCTCTCTCTCTCTCTCTCTCTCCACATGCTTACATACACGAATGTTAGTGAGGAGTTCCAGCTTAGTTCTTTGTTTTTAACCCAAAGTATGACGTGCAACACATTAATATAGTTCTGACGCCAAAATTCCCTGAATTTGTCACGTTATTTGTGGTTTCAGCTTTTTGGAATCCGTTTTATCCACAAAAGATTTGTTGAGTAGGACCATTTTCTGCAGGAGTTTGGACACCGTGCTCTCATTCAAGGAGGTGGGGTGATGATGGCCCGGACATGTTCTGACTTCTTCTTTGTAAGTAGCTGTTTTGGGTGCCGCAGCTGACTGGGTGGGACGCTAATTGACGATTTTTCTAGTTGCAGAATGTAGGATGGTTTTGGGTGGTTTTTATAGTTATTTTTTTATTACGTGGGCTTGTTTTTCGTGGACTAGAATTTTGTGCTCCACGCACATGGGAAATCTATGGGAGATTTGAGTCTCATGTCAGAGTCCCTTTCTCGTAGCTTCCAGAAGAAAATTAAGGAGACCCAAAAAAGAAAAGAAAAGAAAAAGCCTTCTTTCTTCCGAGCTTCAACTCTTCTTGTGGTTTGAAACTAAGCACCACCTTCATTCAGACCTGAGGAAGTACCAGCTCACATCTGTAGTGTGTAGAGCAGAAGAAAAACACGAGAGAAATTGTGGGTTCAAAATAGTGAAAATTTGTGCTTTCTGAGGAGCTAGTAGTGGTGATACAAGCATGATCTCCGACCTCAAGCATGACTGATATTTTGGGTGTGTGGGTGTTGCAGACAGACCGAAACTTGGTGAAAGCTTCTGATGGACTAGTAATCTAGTCAAAGGTGAGATAAGATTGAGTTCAGCTTTTGGGTGAGCAGCAGAAGTGGATGACCAGCTGCTCATCAGAAGAAGCTATCGAGACTCAGGACCAGCTCTTGCAACTTGCTAATTAGGCAAAGCAGTGGTCGTCATCGACTCAAGCTTAAGGATCAGAGTTTTTTCTTTGACAAACAGCAATATGGGTTCAGAAGGCGATGAGTACAGCGAGAAGGGTGGGGATCCGGTACTAGTACTGAATCCGGGAGATGGAAGAGATGCCATCAGGAATCTGGAAATGGGAAGAGGAGGCAACGAGGACGAGTCCCCAGTGGAGCAAGTCCGGTTAACAGTACCCACCACAGACGACCCAACTCTACCAGTCTGGACCTTCCGAATGTGGACCGTAGGATTGTTTGTGTGCATTCTCTTGTCTTTCTTCAACCAATTCTTCGAATTGCGTTCGGAGCCGCTGATCATCAGCGCCATCGCTGCACAAGTCGCGTCTCTGCCTATCGGCAAGTTCATGGCCGCTACTCTGCCCACGAGACCGTTCCGGTTGCCGTTCACCAAGTGGGAGTTCTCGTTGAACCCGGGCCCGTTCAATATGAAAGAACATGTTCTCATCACCATCTTCGCGAACGCGGGTAGTTCCTTTGGGAACGGTGATGCTTATGCTGTGGGGATTATTACCATCACCAAAGCCCTCTATAAGCGCAAGATTGATTTTTTTGCAGGCCTTATGGTTGTTATCACCACCCAGGTAAGTATCCTTATTATTATTATCTTCAAAAATAAAAATAAAAATCTTTCTTTGCTTCCAGGTCAGGGTTTCTATTTCTTTTCAATTTTGTGATATCAACAATTTGGCAAACTTTTCTAATGATTCGCAAAATTACTTGAATTTAAACTAGAAAAAAACACAAAGTTTCCAAAGTTTCTCCAATTCTTTTGTAAAACATAACTACCAAATCTGTCATCAAAAGGGATGAAGTTTTTTTTTCCCCCCCCCCTAATGCAAATTATTCCCAAAAACTAGGTGAAGTTTCACCAGGGGTTTTGGCAGGGACAAAGTTCCCAACATTTTTTCCCTAGGTTGAGTTTTATGTATGCTGCTTTGGGTGCTGCTGCAGTTTGTGATTTTGGCTTGCAAGTTTTTCTTGCATACACTGACAAAATAGTTGTCTCTGGAAGAAGAGGAAAACATAGTAAGATATCCAAAGTCCTGACTGTTTACATGATGTCAGATATTGGGTTATGGTTGGGCGGGATTCATGAGGAAATATTTGGTGGACCCTGCACACATGTGGTGGCCTTACAATCTTGTGCAAGTTTCAATCTTCAGGTACATTCCTTGTGCTTTTCCTAAGTATTGCTCTATGCACTCTACGGTAAACCACCTTAGCAAAATGCTTATCAAGACTCACCATGTTTAGCTAGTTAATAAGTTTTTTGGGTGTTATGACATTAGGTACTCAATGTGACTAATGCCTGTTGTAATCAACATTGATTTTTTGCAACTTTGCAAAATTGCAAGCTTAAAATCACTTCAGCATATTAGACAGACAGGAAGTTGCGAAACTCTTACTTGGAAAGTAATTGTTTGAGGACCTATCCATGGCATCTTAGAAGAACAAGAAAGAAACTCAACAAGGGAAGGAGCAATATTACAGTGTCATACCTGGAATACCATGTAACATGGTTAGGTAGTTTGAAGCTTCTCATCACAGAATGATTCTGCCTTGTGAAGTACTCAGAGAAATTGCCTAGTATATTTGGAGGGCACCTTATATCCCTGAATATCCTCTTTGAAGGATCTTATCTCCTCAATTGTGAGGGGGATCTTGTGCCTAAATAAATAGGTGTAAATCTGCTTCCACTATAAAGGAATAGGTGCTATCTGATCTCACAATTTGAGATTCTTTGGGCAAATTTTTTTCCTTCTTTGTTCAAGTAGTAAATAATTTCACAAATTTCCTCTGAAGCTAAAGTGATGGTGGCAATCCTTGTTTCCACATCAGGACATTACATGAGCCCGAGACTGGAAAGGGGTTGAAGCGGATCCAATTTTTTCTCATAGTATTGGTTTTGAGCTTCTCTTACTATATTTTCCCTTCCTACATGTTCATGATGCTGACATACTTCTCATGGGTATGTTGGGCATGGCCTAATTCCGTAACTGCCCATCAAGTTGGCTCCGGGCTGAATGGGCTGGGTATCGGGGCTCTCAGCCTTGATTGGGCAGGCATAGCAGCTTTTCTGAGCAGCCCACTGGTATCTCCCTTTTTCGCTTCTGTGAACATCATAGTGGGCTTTACGATTGTGATGTACATTATAACACCAGCTACTTATTGGCTCAATGTGTATAATGCAAAAACATTCCCCATATTTTCGAGCAGCCTGTTCCAACCCAACGGTCAAGATTACGACATCACAACTGTAGTTGACTCCAATTTTGAGTTAAACTTGACTGCCTATGAAGAAGTTGGCAACATTCATTTATCAACCTTCTTTGCCATAACATATGGATTTGGTTTTGCTGGCCTTGCTGCCACTGTCTCACATGTTGCCCTCTTTTATGGAAAGTAAGTAAGCTCCTCTCTATGTCCCTGGAGTAACTATTAGAGCATCTTCACTGGCAATAGTGAAATGGTCTGTGCACAATACTTTGGATGAAATAGAGCCTTCAAATAATCAATGTAAAATCAAGTTTGAATGTCTGGACTTTGAAATATGCAGAGGATGGATTCAGTGACTGTAAAACGCCAAGTGAAAGAAAATGATTGTTTTTGATTGGTCAACTATAAAATTGGCCGGGGTGATGGCCCAGGTGATGGAATTTTAATAGTCTCTCACCTCATATAGTCCAATTTTTCATGTTATGGGTGGGCATGGGGAAAGACTCTATGGTGGATATGAGCCCCAAATTTAGTGCACACCCATTCAGAAATATGCATGGTCGAGATCAACATGTACAATATATACTAGTTTTTTCATATGCAGATTAATAAGAAGACAGAATGATATGATTGGTGGAAATGATGGACAGGGAAATCTGGCTGCGAACTCGGGCATCATTTAAGAACAATGAAGTTGATGTTCACACACGGTTAATGCGACGCTACAAAGATATTCCCAGTTGGTGGTTTCTCATCCTTACAATTGTGGGCATTGGTGCTTCTATTGGAACTGTTGAAGGTTACAAGGCTCAGCTCCAGTTACCTTGGTGGGGGGTGCTATTTGCCTGTGTTCTTGCTTGCTTTTTCACCCTCCCCATTGGAGTTATTGCTGCTACCACCAATCAGGTACACTACTTTCTAAACCCTTTACATGTAATTAGCACCTAAATTGGTGATACCAGAGTTGGAGATGTCGAGACCTTGGTAAACCCAGCTGCTACAAACAGCCCCTATGTGCAGTAATTTGCCTCCAATAGCACTATCATCCTTATTCCCAACATCAAAAGATGAAATCTTGTTGTATCCATGAACTGATGGCACCCCCTATCAAAATGAGCAAATCTGTATCTTAGTCTGAAGCATCAATGTTTGTACTCTGTGACTGTACAGGTCCCAGGGTTGAATGTTATCACAGAATATGTTATGGGCTACATTTTGCCGGGCAAGCCTATTGCAAATGTTTGCTTCAAAGTTTTTGGGTATATTAGTATGGTACAGGCAGTGAGTTTTTTGCAAGATTTCAAGCTTGGGCACTATATGAAAATTCCACCCCGCTCGATGTTCATCGTTCAGGTCTGCAACTACCTAACAGTTCCCACTCATTTCATATTTTGTCTCTATTCCTTCCTGACTGTATAGAGTAGCAAACTTGATGTTCAATATGCCTTTGATGTGTATTTTCTTTCCTTAATCTCTTAATCCATTTTTTGTGACTTTTATCCATCACATGTGAATACATATGTATATATATACACACAATTTTTTCTGTTCATTTTCAGATCATTTCAGGATCCTCCTTTCACTGAAACTTATCTAATAGCTTTAAACTAGCATTCTGTCTTCAGTGGATCTTGAACCCAAAGTTTGACAAGTTAAAAAGGCTTCTCTGACTTTGTAACATTTCCAAACTAAAATATATTCTGTTGGGTTATTCCCCAATTTCGTAACCCATACAAAGAAACCCAAACTCATCCAATTTGTGATTTTCAAAAGGCAGCTAAATGGGTGTTGTGTGAGATTCACAGATTATTGGGACAATAGTAGCAGCTGTGGTGAATGTGGGAGTGGCATGGTGGCTACTCACAACTGTAGAAAACATTTGTGACATCAACCTATTACCTGCCAGTAGTCCATGGACATGCCCGAATGATAGGGTGTTTTTTGATGCATCAGTAATTTGGGGCCTTGTGGGTCCGAAGCGCATCTTTGGAAAGCTGGGTGAATATTCTGCCATCAATTGGTTTTGGCTTGGTGGCCTTCTAGCTCCTGTACCTGTATATATACTCCACAGATATTACCCAAAGGTGAAACTTTTCCGATTAATTAACATGCCAATTTTAATCGGTGCCACCGGGATTATGCCACCAGCGAGTGCAGTGAACTTCACTTCATGGTTCATTGTGGCATTCATTTTCAACTTCCTCATATATCGGTACAGGAAAAGCTGGTGGCAACGCTACAATTATGTTTTATCAGGAGGGCTTGATTCTGGAGTCGCCTTTTTGGGAGTGTTTGTATATGTCACCCTTCAACTTGAAAATAAGACTCTTAATTGGTGGGGTAACAATGTTGATGGGTGCACATACGCCACTTGCCCTACTCAACCTGGTGTTAACATTACAGGATGCCCTGTGTTTTAATGGTAAGTAAGTTGATATCAAACAACTTATGTCAATGTATGTACTCTAGAATACAAAATAGATTTGCTGCTCAATAGAAGTTTTACTGTATCAGTGTACTTCATTCAAAAAGGTTGCTTTTCGACTTATGTTTAATCTCATTTTCAAGTTTGAATCCTTAGGTTGGACTCATCTTGAGCTCTTTTCCTAAATTGTGCCCTGTACTTCTTTTGTCCACCATGGTTAAGTATGTGTTCTGTGCACTTACTCTTTAACATTAAATCAATGGTATTGTTGACAGTTAGAAGTTATAAAGTCCTCACAATTAAAAAATTGTTTCTGGCATATCTTTAGTCATCTTTTGCGAGTTTATGTACTTGGGTTAGACTCATCTTTGGTTTTCCTCCTGAATTGTGTGTGTGTTCCTTAGTCAATCATGATTAATCCCTAAACATCAGGGCAGACCAACTTGGTCCACTTTTCAGTGTAGTTTTCTCTTACTTTGATGACTAGGGGTTAAGGCATGCAACTTCATTTAGTGTTTCCTGTGTTGTTTCACACTGCAGCCCTTGTTCTTGCTCTAAAGAATTCGATTTCAAGCCACCCTATTCACAGAAGCTTGGCAAATTGGTTTTGATGAGTATGCTATTTTAGGTCCCTTGCAGAGAACCTTAACAAAGCAATGAAAGAATCACCTGAAAGATCTTGAAAAGGTGCAACTAATAATCAAAAGAAACATAAGGTTGAAGGTTTGTTTGTCATTGAAGGTCTGCATGGCCTACCGTTCAGGAATCAGTTTTCTTGGGTCAGTTTTCAATACATCTTCAACCATGACTGGTCCTTGAGCTTCCTGTAAAAACCACATTTATTTCTGCAGCTTCTTTAGACAAATCCTTTTCTCTTTTGCATGCATATTCTCCTCCACAGACACATCTGTCTCTCTTTAGAGCTTCTTTTGTGAGCTCCACAGGTGCTGTCAAGCTCTTAACCTCTTCTTCTGCCATGTGGGGCTGTTTCTCTTAAAGGCTACCTTCTTCTTTTGCTTCCCTGATTTCCTCACAATCAGGTATCTAAGTCTAGAGCTTCCTGTATGAGACCCAACTTCTCTGGAGATTCTCAAAAGACCTTGACATGTGCTCATATTTTCTTGACTGCTTCTTTAGCAATCAAGTCCTCTTGAATTGCTTCCAACATAATACCTATTTCATCTTCCCACCCCGGCATTTCTTTTGTCCATCAGATTCTTGGTTGTGCTTCCCGAGAGAAACCTGATTTCTCTTCAACATTCCCTCAGGAATACTTTGCCCATTTTCTGAAGTTCTAAGATTTGTATTCCCTTCCGACCCATCTTGACATCTCTAGTATTTTACTCTGGTCTTCAGCATCCTCAATTCCCTCTTCAACAAATTCCCATATTCATGTCCTCACAATCCTGGCAAATCTATGTAAATTTACTGCAAAGGGCCAAATTAGGACCGCCAAACTTCAGTCAACAAGCGGTGTACCGCATAATGGCTTTGCCCTTTAATGTTGGATTTGTGTGATATGGTCAGGTAGTTTGAATGCAAAATGAAGGAATTGGGTAATGATTTGTCCAAAAAGCCTGAGTTACTTCTCATGTACATTGTTCAAATGGGGTATTGGATCACATGTGATCAAGTTCTGAGTTGTACATTGAAGTACTTTGATGAAATTTAAGTTCCATTACAATTGGATTGTTTCTTGGCTATAGCTTTTCAAAGCATGAACACATTATTTAAGTCATCTAAGATAATTGTGGGACATAAGGTTGGGGACATTGATATTAGCTTAGTTGTTGAAGTGTCAACACAAGAATTGTCAAAGATAAATGTGGGGGGT
>Ga0209208_10008356_pt1 | contig 13807 bp, 13 predicted proteins | sample S1TSphfallax_3_FD_187694 | JGI IMG/M metagenome (GOLD analysis project Ga0209208, IMG submission 187694) | Host-associated microbial communities from peat moss isolated from Minnesota, USA - S1T2_Fd - Sphagnum fallax MG (SPAdes) (version 2) | ecosystem: Host-associated > Plants > Peat moss >...
TTTAAACCCCTAGGTTTTGCCCAAAGTCCTCCCCTTCTCATCTATATAGGTGGGCCAAAGGAAGAGGCACTCCATCATCTTTCCATAGAATCTTTTATTTTGGGGAGCCTCCATAGTTTCCACTTTTTTTTTTTTGGTGATAAGCCAATCAAATTGGCCCATTGCCAAAAAAAAAAAAAAACGTTGGACTTGTGAGGCACCCCCAACTAGTTAATATGATCATCACAAATGCTATTATAACCTCTTTCCATACCTGAATTCACACGAGAGGTTTGCCCCGTCTGCAAAAGAAAAAGAAATCAGTGTGAACATGGGGAAAAACCCACAAGTATGAACACAAAATGGATTAGCTGGCCATAGCAACGAAGCTCTTCTGTTGCTGCCGCTCTGCATCTACCGATCTTCGCCTTTTGATGTTTGTCGCCATCGCCGAAGTCGCAAAACCACTTCGAATCCTGGTCTTCTTGACGGTACATAGATGCGCGATCCACGAATTTCTCTTGCCAAAACAGTTGATATCTTCAGAATAGAAACTGTTGCTTTTTTGTTTTTTTTCTCTCTCTCTCTCTCTTTTTTGGGGTTGGGGGTGGGAGGGTTTCCCCACACTCACCACAGACACAGAGTTGGGAGAAAAAGGTGATTAGGGTTTGTGGAAACAAGAAGTGCTGGGAAGAAGCTTACAGCAGCTCTGTCTCTAAGATCCTCGTTAAAGAAAGCATTTCGCACGGGTAGTTGCAGTGCAGCTCAGAAGAGTGTGTTTTAGAGCCCCCCACTCCATCATCATTTCACTTTGTTGTTTGAACTGGTTTAGGAATTCCGTTCGGTGCGATCTGAGGTGCTGCTGAGAAGGGGATGAAGGCTTGTGGAACTATCTCGATACTCAGCGATCGAGGTCTTTCTTGTTCAAGTGCAGTTGTAGTAGGGAGTGGTTTGAGATGGTGTAAGTGGATCAGAAAAGCTTGAAGATACCTGTTTAAGTAGGGTTTTCGCTTTTGCCAAACCCCCGAAAAAACGAGTAGAGACGAAGGTCCGAAGGGAAAGCTTCAAAGCGGAAGTTCTGTTCTGTGGTGGCCCTTTTTTCGTCCGCAGAGAAAAAAACAACAACGGGTGCCTTCTTCCCGACTGGGGCACAGGTGGTGGTGCCACATAGATCTAGCCTCGGACGGCTGTTTGACGAGGAGCCAGGGGAGCGACAAGGAGACACTGTGGAAGATTCTGAACGCTTGAAACACGCTCTCTCTCTCTCTCGGCTTTCCAAGAACTAGAAAGCATTTCAGCGGAGATTGAAGGATTTCTGAGAAAAATGTTTTGGCGGGTAGCTGGTTTATCGACGACTTCTCCGGTGAGTTTTGCTCCGGATCTTCTCCTCGAATTCCACCTGCAGAGGTGGAGAAAGATAGGGTTGTTCCACGTCGCAAGACGAGCGTTTTTTTTGGTCGGAGTGATAATTGTCGGCAGTGAGGGTTTCCTTTAGCTTCTTGCACTTTCCTCTCAACTATCAAAGAACAGACGTTCGGCAGCTTTCCGCAAATCAAAACCTTCCTTATACTCTTTTGAGAAGTTCATGTCACCACCACATCTCAAAATCCTGACAGCAGAGGGACTCATAGCTCTATACCCAGATGAATGCAGGCTTCTAATTCCCAAGCTCGGTCATGTTTCTAAAGTTGTGAATCAATGACGCACGGCTGCACGACATTAACAAATGAGAAAGGGTATTGAGTCTAGATCAAAGCCACAGAACATTCACAATATTGTCTCACCGGCAGGAGTTGAGCTAGAATTGAGCTTACATGATGGTCAGTCCATCATGGTTGTTTGTTCAAGACAGTAGTAGCAAACCAACAAGGCTGTTGGTGACAATTTTATGTGAAGACTGCACAGATTCTCATAGTCTCATGCGTGAGATCTATAACCCTGCTGCTTATGAGTTGTATGAAAGTTATGTTTCTTGAGCTAGCCAACATCGGGACTGAGTCTTTCCAGTGTTGATGGAAATGCTACAGGAACTCAGGACACAGATTTTGTATAATGGTTTGACCAGTTTTTAGGCCGATTATTCTATGCTTATCTATACCTGTTGTCAGGAGCTGCTGAAGTCAGTGGGTAGTCATTGTAGCTTGTCACTGCTCTTCATCATGGAGGTGAAGGGTCTGACAATTTGTGAGTGACTCTCATAAGGTTAATACTGCACTCATTGTCGTGCTACCTTCAAATTATTGTTGTATAGATTTCTCTGCAATGTTGTAGATATGATTATGAGGTGTATGTTCTATGTTCACTGCGCAGCAACAGGGTTAACTGTGAACACCTTATGACTTGTTCCTAGATCAACTGAAACTGATGTTCTTGCAGACCCATTGTGTCAACAATTCCTTTTTTTTCTTTCTTGTTTCTGGTTCTTGTAGTCCGAGCTTTAGAGATAGTTGTTTCCAATATCTGCTACATTCCACAGGTTTGCTGCTATCTGCTTTTGAACAATTTCTAGTATGGTTGCAGTGATATTTCATGTACATTGTTGGCAGATACTTGCAGTATATGTGTTCTTTTGTTAGTCCCTGAAGTAGGGTTTGTGGCTTGTCTATCACTTCTCCATCCTGAATTTTTTTGATCATGATTGATTTGTCCTTGATTTTCTGCCATCATGCTCAAGATCTCTTTGGATTCATCTAAGTTGATCTTCCGTTGCATTCAGGTGGAGTCTGTGCTTGACAAAGATGGGTATACTCTAGAAGAGCTCCTGGATGAGGAGGAGATCATTCAGGAATGCAAAGCTCTTAACAGCCGCCTCATAAATTTGTGAGCAGCTACAATTTTGGATGATTCTTTACTCAAGCTGATTGGAAGGAGTTGTTTGTACCTTTCTTATTTTTGTTTGATAGGTATTGCTATTTTATGTTACTTTGAACAACTTGCTTTCACCTTTTGCAGTTTAAGGGGGAAGGCACAAGTGCGGTCATTGCTGTGTTTTGTCATAGAGGAGCCACCTGAGAATGCAGAAAACAAGCGTGCCTTCAAGTAAGTGGATGCTGATAATATTCATGACATGTTTCAATAACTGTGTAGCTAATGGATGAGGAGCTCGATGGAAGTTAGAGATGTCTTTAAGAATTAGGTGCTGTAGAGGGGAGTGGAACTACTTTCCTTGCCATGTCTCCTGTATATGAATCACTTTCTTTCTCTGCATTGTACTCATATATTCTTTGATCCTTGAATGGCAGGTTCCCATTTATTGCATGTGAAATTTTCACTTGTGATGTTGAGGTCATATTCAAGACACTGGTTGAGGATGATGCAGTGAGTGGTACTACCTTGTCAGTCTTCACTTTATGTCGGGGGATAATTTGCCCACTAAAATCACTCAGAGTAGATCCATGGCCAGTTCAATTGTTTCTGTTTTGAGCCTGTGAGGACATTGTGTTACTTGGTCTCTTGTCATCAAACCTTGGGGCTTGCAGAAGTGGCATATATGGATCAAGGACTGAAGTGTTGGGAGAGAGTGAGAGTGTCATAGAGAAGACCTTGAGTTTTTATTTGTGTGCAGCTCATGAATTTTCTTTTCTCCTTTCTGGAGCCTGGTCGTCCACATGGAACCTTGTTGGCAGGTTACTTCAGTAAGGTAAAGGCTCAACCTTGTTAACTGAAATTGGAAATAGATGCTTGGGTGTGAGCAGGTTTAAGATGCAGAACAGATTGTTGACTGATTATGCTCTCTTAGTGGGTGTTGCATGCTCAATATATTAGACTTCCTTTTACAGGGTTGTCTCATGACTGTAGGAGTATTAATGCTGACTTGTTTCCTATCATGCAATGAGTGATTTTGATATGGGGATCTTTTGGTGTGTAATGGACAGTTTGGGGTTCTTGCAAGGTTCTGCAATTGTAACCCTTCGGTTGACAAATTATATATGGCTACTTACTTGAGGAACTTAGAGTGGGAATGTTCTTGTGCTAACACACTAAAAGCAACATTATGTTGAAATATGACTGCAGGTTGTTGTAAGCTTGCTGCATAGAAAAACTACACCTGTGATGCGGTATTTACAAGTATGTCTTCTCTTTTCTCTCCAGCCCTGGCTGAACAGACCACAAGAATTCATTCACAAAGTCTTTATTTGTGAGTTATCCAGCACTTGCATTATTTGGGATAGTTGGTCAATAGTTTTCTTCGCATTTAATTGATTGTCTCACCTCACTTGTCAGTCTCTTGCTAATGGTCCCTGTTGTAGCAGGCTAATTGCCTTCTTAAGTGCCACTTATGAAGGGAAGTGCTAGAGTTTTGGGTTGAGCACTTTATCTCCTGTCCATCAATGTGAGCTTAAAGGTTCTAGACCTGTGAACCTTCTGTACTACTTGATGGTCATGGGTAAGTTCTCAGTGTGTTTCAAGTGATGGGATGCATTCTCAATTGTTCTGTATGTTGCAGTATTAATCTTCCTTGGCTGTTGGGTGTATGTAAATATGGTTTTCTTGCAGGCTCATCAGGAGATATTAAAGAAGTTGGTGGATCTTATTGGGATCACCTCAATTATGGAGGTGTGCTTTTATTTCCTCCTTGACTTTTCATGTTACAGAGAAGATTGATTTGAACTAAGGTTTTAAGGCAGTGCAGTCCTCTCTGAAAAGTGATAAAATTCTCACTCTGAAAAGTTAATTAGAAGTACTGAATGTTGATGGGTATGACAACAACTTTGCCATGCAGCCTGTGTACCATCTTGGATTGTTCTCAAGCACAAGTTCTGTATTGGCTTGTAGGTTCTTGTCCGTCTGGTTGGTGCAGATGAACATGTTTATCCCTTTAATGTGGATTCACTCCAATGGTTGGCGGATACCGATCTGCTGGAGATGCTTGTTGACAAGCTTAGCCCTCCGGTATCCCTTGTTTTTACTTCCTGCCTACTTTTGCATCACTCAGCAGAAAAATAAAGATTCAAGATACAAGTCTACCTAGGGTCTTGCTTTTTAAAAAGAGTGTGGTAATCTGGGAGTTCCAAACAATAGAAGAGCTGATGCTTACATTTTGCAGTCAGTATGTCTCCAAATTATATGTTTGCCCAGTTGGTTTTTCTGTAGAAAAGTTGCTACTTGTTATATTGTGGATTGCTTTGTGGACTTCAGGATCTTCAGCTTCTGTGAGTTATTTTCTGAAGTTACTGTGAGTTTGTGCAGAACTCCTCAGAAGTGCATGCTAATGCAGCAGAGACCCTGTCTGCTATTACTCGCATTCCTCAATCTGCCCTTGCTACAAAGCTTGCCAGTCCGATGTAAGTTCTCTTTACATGGTATGCATATATAGTCATGGCACAAATTTACTATATATGCTGCTGATTTTTCCTCTTTGGGGATCTGTCTTTTTCTTCAATCACAAAACTTGTCTTTGTGTACAGTGAATTTAACTTTTGTGATGAGCTTTGACAGGTTTGTGGGGAAGCTCTTTAATCATGTATTGGAAGATCCAGAGTCAAAGTCTACACTGGTGCATTCACTCTCTGTGTGTATCTCTCTTTTGGATCTGAAGAGATCTGCTACAATAGCTGCTGGAGCTTCTCGTGGTCAGCATGTCACTGAGCCTGTGCCTACAGCCAATCCAGATACTGTGGAAGGAATGCTGCACAGACTAGGTATATATCGTTCCAGTTGTCTGCCTTCCACCACATGTTTGCCACTCATCTGAGTAGTGTGTTTCCAGGTCTTATACTGTTGAAGGCTCTCTGTAGACATCTCCCTCTCTTTCCTTTCTTTTCAGTTTTCTCTTTGCAGCATGTATGTACCTAGAATATATATATCAGTTGGCTAGGATCAGATCTGGAAGTCTAAAGGCTTCTCACCACCTGGGCTTGGTTGTGTCTGACAACTGGATAGCTATTGTGAGTTTGAATATGTTTCAGGCTGTTATGTTGGACTGCTGTTGACATTGCAAATGGAAAAGTTTTTAGGATGCTGTCTTTCCAGGTGTTTGCCTTAGTGTTGGCTTTGGCTTAATGTCAGGTGACTTGCTTAAAGTACTGGATGTGTCTACGGATGGCAACATATTGGCCACTACTTATGGGCAGCTCCAGCCTCCTCTTGGCATTCACCGACTTAAGGTCCAATCTTGTACCCTTCTCTGTCTACAGTAGTGTATTATAATAACGATTGACAAAAGTGCTGAGTCAATGTCATAGCTTTTCCATTAAGCACTAATCACATGCAATTGTTGCAGATGATATTTGTTTTCTGCACTATTGTGACACTAGAATATTAATTTCACTGGCTTGAAACCCTTGTTTTTCATCTGTCTTTTAATTCTTCATTTGATTGCAATCTAAACTACGTGAATGTGCATCTTTGGAAGATTGTGGAATTCATTGCCGTTTTGTTGAGAACAAATAGTGACGGAGCCAGAAAAGAGTTGGTATCCTCAGGGGCAATTCAACTTCTCCTGAAGCTCTTCTTTGAGTAAGTGATTTTGGCCAGCAACCAATAGCCTAGGCACTTTGAAATGTGTGTCAGAAGAAATTGTTCCTGCTTGCTATTAAGTAGAGTATAAAAGGAGATTCTGCAGTAAGGCAAATTGAGCAGATTCTATGTTGATTAGAACTTTTGCTCTTTTCTGTCTGGTTCAGAGATTCCTTTCTGTCTTCTGCTGCTTTCTCTTTTCATTTTTCAGTGTGACATTGAGTTCTTAGTTTCTTCTTCTACAACTTACTGTCTTCTCTTTTCTTTGCAGCTTTATCCAATAGTCTCATTGAACTTGCTTTTAAAGCTTTGTTGTTTTCTACTGTCCTTGCACTTGAAGATAGTAGCTATGCTGGGGACAGATGTGGAATAGATTTATTGCTCAATTTTCTTAACAGGACAGTTTACTATGTTGGGTGGTTGTAGCTACCCCTTCAACAACATTCTGCATCATCAGGTGGAGAGTATTGTGTCATCCTGCTTGGAGAGCAACAATCAAGCATTACTTGATCACCTCTTCCAGGATTGTGATTTTGTGGCAAAGTTATTGGCTGCAGAGGAGAACCCTTTTGCTCCTGGCACACAGTTGGAGGTAATCACTTCTTTGAAGTCAAAATCTGTTCACTATCACGGTTGCAACTTCTTTTACATTTGTGTATGTGTGCAATTGATATTTTGATTGCTTATGAGCAAACGATTAAGCAGAGGTACAAGCTGATCTATTCAATTTCCTTCAGGGTTTGGATAGTTATAGCTCCCTCTTCAGTTGTGTGCATAATAATTTATACAGCATAGTTATAGGCATCAATGAATTGAATGCAGGTTCCTGTACAGCCAAAACCAACAATCACCAAAGCAAAAACAAGGATAGGAAACTTGGGACACTTAACACGGATTGCCAACAGGATGATTCAGGCATCAGCATCGAACTCCACCATACAAATCCACCTACAGGTCTATAGTCTATACCAGCATTTAAATCAGTTTCAGGTCACAATACATGTCACAATAACTGGTGAACCAAACATACATTTGCCAAAACCAAGAAATCCTGACATACCATGGCGAGAGGCTGTCTTTGGAATTTGCATGTTGACATGACAAGTCAAGTTGTCACAGATTTGACAGAGTTTTCTATCTCCAATAGATTGATGGATTGTGTGGTGTAGTTGAGGTGGTAAAAGGCTGCAAAGTATCATCATGTTTGATTCAAACTTCCAATGGCTTTTAAACTCTTTATGATCGTTTGCAGGCAAATCCAAAATGGAATGATTGGGTTTCTTCCAAGCTTCAACCTCGCAACGTGGTTGAGAATGTTTTGCAATGGTCCTGTGGGTATGATTTGTTCAAACTCCTTTGCAGATTTGTTGGAAGTAGTATTTTCATGTTTGAAGTATTTTTGACTTTGCATATTGAGGGCTGTATTGTGGAGTAGGTGAAAAGGAAGGGTAAGAAAGGAATCTGTGTGACCTGGCTGCAAGTCATGGGTGAATGCAATTTTTTATTGTTTTGAGTCTGGTGAATACAGGCGTCCTACTAGTGCACATGACCCTACAGTCAGAAGTGATGATGGTGATGGCTTCCGGGAGAGAGACTATGACATTTCCAACATGTCTAGCAACTTGTCACATGATGCCTACCGCTACAGCATGTTTGATAATGATGATGCAGATGAGGTTTGTGCTGCCTCCATTTTGGCTATCTGGGTTGATTTCTTTGTTTGCTGATACTGTGGTCCAAAAATGCTGTTGTGTTTCACACCCTTACCAGTATTCTGGAGCAATTTGCACAAGCCTTTCTAAAGCTGACAATTCTGTTTCCAAATTTTGGTATGACCTAGCTGGGCATGTGTAATTGTGATGTATTTCAGGGACATGGGGCTAATGAGAGAGATGAGGAGGTAAGAAATATGTATATACCCTTCTCCTCCTGTCCTTTGGTAGTTCATACAACACTTCCTGCCATCATCCAGTAGGGCTGAGCATCTTCATCTTTTTGAAAAATCCTGACCATCTTTGTGTATGCAGGATGTTTTCTTTGATGATGAGTCAGCAGAGGTTGTGATTTCGTCATTGCGACTTGGAGAAGAGCAGGACAGGTGAACTGTTAACAAAGTGTTTTTCCTTGTTTCTATCACCCTGACAATTTGCATACAGTAATTGAGTGGGTTGCTCAAATGAGGGCTTATTTTGACAGGGCTTACTTGCCTCATATTTCTGGATGTCCATAAATAACTATGTTTCACATCAACCCCTAAACACCCAGTCTTTGACTTGACGTAATCATTGCAGATTAGACAAAACATGCTTGCCAATCAAAATATGATCCTCACTCCAATAATATTTTTGTCTACTCCTGCATGGACATCCATGGAATTCTTCATGAGGACCAGGACTGTCTGTTGTAGTATCCTTGATATAGGATAGTGGGAGATTTGTGGGCTTTAAATAGCTATTTTACATGGTGTATGTTTGTTTTGCAGCAGTGTGAGTTGGTTTTCATTACAAGATGACAGGACAAGAGATGAAACATCACCAACCTTCTTCATTTCTTCTTCGCTGAGTCATAATGAGGATGGACTGGTCATGAGCCCTGTCTCCCCCACAAATAGCAGTGAAGGAAGCAGCAGTGATGATGAGGTGGTACTAGGGGAGGATGATGATTTGGTTGACACTGCCACCTCAGCAAATACCTTGGGATCCTTGAATCCCAAGCTAGAAGAACTTGGAAATGGAAAGGATCTCAATGAGGAAAAACAAGAGTCAATGATCAGTGAGTTTGATGAGAAAGACCTAGCTTCAAAGCTGCAAAGTTTTGGATTGTCAGAGAACTTATCGTTGTTTCACCAGTCTCAAGATGAAAACTCAATTCAAGCTGTGGAACCACCTGATTGGGTGTCAGGTTTGAGAGAGACAGCACCTTCATTGGAGGGCACATCTGGAAGGGATATGGACAGTGAGAACAATTCATTTGAGGTTCATGTCCTTGATAAACCATATCCTCAAGGCGAGGACCCAGCTCCATCAGGGTTTTTGTCGAATGCTGAGATTGCTCCAGGACCACCAGTGATTTCTCCTGTATTAGATACTCATGATTCCATTCATGCGGACAGCAACATGATCAACCCACTGACGGGGGAAGAAGTTGCAGGTGTAGAGCCAGATGGAACAGCTAAAGCAATGGAGAAAATGCTGAAAGAAGGTGTGGTTGGAGAGGCAGGTCCCATTCATGCCAAGGAAACAGCACATTTGATCGACCCTGAGTCTGGGTCAAAGGACAATCTAATTGTTGACTCTAATTTCAATGATGTCAATTTCTGGCGTAGTGATTACCCACATTCAGTCACAGAAGATGAGCAGTTGTAAGAGGGCCTCTTGTGTTTTAGGCCTGTTTGTATATCTCTGAAGGGTCTGTCTAGCCCATTCACAGTAGTAAGAAGGCGGTTGTTTGAGCCTACAGTCTGTAGCCCAATTGTGTGTCCTACTTTTTGTTCTCTGTATTGCCTCATCTGCTACCAGTTTGGTGGCCTGTTGAGTGCAAATTCTATTTGAGATGGACCCTCCTTCCCTCTTTCTCTCTAGGATTATAAGATCATATGTGTACTTTCATGGAATCCTGAAAGGGGCAGTGATCTCAATCGGAGAGGTGTAACTACATTTGTATTTGTCACACACACTTAGTACTATATAGGAGGTGGCCAGTTAGGTGTGCCTATTGCAGTGGGATTGCTGTTTCTCAGTTGTCTCAATTCCTGGCAGTCTACCCAGGACAGTGAAACCCCAATAATCACTGTTGTGATTTGCTGTCTGAGCGGTAGGTGGATGTCCTCCTTGAGCATTGCATTGTTCCACTTTTAAATGCACCACCTGAAGTTCTGACATTGGAAGATCTATGCTTCTACATTTTGCTGTTTTCATATGCTTGTGTTTTCATAGCTTCTTTGTACGAAAGTAGTCGCAGGTTGCCATGGAAAAATGTCTAAATGACATTGACTTTGCAAGTGGTTGTCACTTTGTCACCCCAGAACATGAACCATCTTCATGTGTTACAGATGATGACCAACTTGGGCTAGTTTATGATCTACACAAATGAGGTTCTTCACACTACAGAACATGCCCCATGGGCACATTCTGCTTCAGTTCCTCGTGAGGGTGAGGCCTACACTAATGATTCGTTAGGAGGTATAATGTGCCTGTCCCTAGGGCACATTCTCCCATACAGAAACTGTGCAATGGGCCTTTTTGGGGAAGCATGATGAGCTCTTGAGACATTTCAGCTAGAACCAATGTAACAAGAGCAGAAGACCGTGGTCTTTTCACATGATCTAATTCCTCACCCTCAAGCTCTGTGTGTGTGTATGCTCTGCAGATTGCTTGTGTGTGATAGGCACATGGATGGTACAATCAACATGTGGTTAAGGTATTCAATTGCACGGAAGTACAAAGAAAAGTGTTTATCGGAATTTCCAAAAAAGAATGTACCATTTTATGACTCTTAGATTAAATGGGTACGTTAACTGTTAACATGCAAGGCTCAAAATATTGAACGTGCATGAAGCTTGTCTGCTAGTGGATAAAATTAGGGGATGATATAAGGGTGGAGTTTTATCAAAACCTCTCTTATTCAGAAAAAAAAGGTGCACCCACCACAACACAAGTTGAATATGTTACAATTCACAAGAAAAAAAAAATTGTCATATTGTGGGTCTTGGTATGACACAAGAGAAATCAAATTTCAGTGATGATGAATGATCTGAACTACAGTAGACCGGCTGGTGACTCAATGCTTAACTGCTCAGGGCAGGCTGGATCCAAGGGGAGGGCTCCATCATTTCTAGTGTCCAAACAAAACTTGAATCCCTCCTCTTGACGCATTTGACACACTAACAATCGTTGAAAATGAATTAGAAATGACAAAGTTAATAGCCCCCCAAAGTAAAGGAGGTCAAGAACTCAAAAAAACAAACCACCAAACAGTACAAAGACCGATTCTCAAACACCCAAAAAAATTCCTTGTATGTGACTCTGTTCCTATTAGAGTTCAAATATAATTTGTAAAAAATCAGGTGGCACTCATATAGCACTTTAAATTATTTAAAATGAATAAAAATAAGAAAGTTATGAGGTTTGAAAGTAGGAGGGGTCTAAAGAGAAGAAAAAAGAATTTATTTTGTAAGTTGAAAAGCTTATATTTCTTCTTGTTATTTCTTCATTATTCATTTTCTTTTGCATTTCAAAAATGATTTCCAGGCTTGAGGTAACGTTCTCATAACATTTTAAATTACTCAAAATGAAGCACATATGATAAAGATATAAATAAGTGTTTGATCATAGGCAAGTGATTGGTGAAAGGCCGATCTACCCTAGTTCAAGTAGGACAACTATAGGGTTTCACAATGTTTTGTCCTATCAAATTCAAGCTCAAATTTTATTTAGCCCATTCCCAAGTAAAGAGACATAGAAAGGTGTTTTTTCAAATCTATATCTTTTTAAAGTTTTTTTTTCCAACATTGCATTCATAAATAAATTTTCAATATCTTCCCCACCAATTTGCATCTCTCTTTTTTTCAATTGAATTAAAAAAATTTGAATTGGAACTCAATTCAAATTCCAATCCATGTATTTGAATTGAATTGAATTTCAATGTGCATGCAATGGAAGTGGAGTATGTTATAAACTAATATCATAATAGAGTCCTAAATCAATGCACTTGATGTTTAATCATGAATATCTTATTATTATTTTCTCTCAAGATATGCAATAATTTTAGAGTTAAATTTGAGTGAACATAATTTAGCCATGGGTTGTGTAATTTAATTAAAGCTATTGATTCATGATCACACATTGCATCATAAAACAAATGTCCAATTCAGATAGCACCTAATACATATTAAGTTTTGTCCATTTCATGATTATGTTACAACTTTAAAATTACATCCAATTATTAACAACTTTTGTTGATATTAAGTGTATGCTTGACATTTAAGTTCTATCATAAATGTTGATTTATGTGTAATTTTAGGTATTGTTGTGCCAATATCATAATAGATAAATTTTATTGATGATTGTATTCATATTCACATGTACTTTTCAAATGCAACAAATGTTAATTTTGTCAAAGATTTATATTCATCAAGCTTGTGATTGTAAGATTGCTCACACATTTGTGATAGATTGTAGTGAACAGTTGAAAGCTTTTCACTTATATGATTGTTAATGATTCACTTGTGCAAATTGAAATAATTGTCACGCATGTCACTTTACAATTATAGATATGACCTTGATAACTTTATGTCAATAATACAAGTTAATATTCATGAACAACTTTGATAGTGTTAATGAATTTAATTCATTATAACTTAGACATTTTGTAAGATGTTACTTATATATACCAAATTTTAAAGGCCTCTAAAAAAGAATTGAGAATAGTTTCAATACCTCAAAATAAATAACCCTCCAATAAGAAAATTTGTTTAATCATTTTATTGATTGATTTTTTTTAAAAAACTAATTCACAAAAAATATATATAAATTGAATGTTATGTTCAATGAAGTTTAATAAATAAAATCTAGATGCACCCTCAATCTCATAAAATTAATGTTAAGCACTAATAGAATTCCTAGTTAAACATCATGTTTAGTTTTAAAAAATTTCTTGGAATGTTATTGTACAAAATGTAATACACAAAGGGCTTAAGAAAAGGAGAACATTTTAAATTATTTGAAATTGTCCTTTCTTATGATTTCAACCCGCATTTCTGAATCAACAAATAACTTCAACATGTGAATAAACTTTAAATATAAATGAATCACAATTTATTTTTCTAGGCAATGTTGACTATTTTAAAATAATTCATATTTTTCCTTACATGAAAGGTTCCTTGATTTGGATTAATTCCAAATGCCTAAAGCATATTTAAGTTGTCCCTTCAATTTGGAGAGATTAAGATTGAAAATTTGAAAATATGATGAACCCATCAAGTGAACAATTCAAGTGATGGAATAATTAGTCAAGTGTAAGCACTTCCAACCTTTTTCCCCCTTTTTTCTTTTTCTTTTTTGTGTGGAAATTTTTTATAGTGCGGCAATAAAAAATCCAATATTACAAGGCATAGAAGACTTTTTGGCAAAAATGTGTCAAAGTCACCAAATTTAAGGGGATTTTTTTGAAATTGCCATATTTGAACAACGTCTTCCAACAAGTCACCAAAACATAGCAAGAATTTTCAACTTTTCAACCTTGTTTTTTTACCTTGGTTGATTCCTCTTGTGCCTACATCACAAAATTGGGGGGGGGGAGGATCCATGTTTAGAATATATGCAAAAGATTATTACATTTTGTTTAATTATCAAATCCTATTGTAAGTTCA
>Ga0209208_10008357_pt1 | contig 13807 bp, 3 predicted proteins | sample S1TSphfallax_3_FD_187694 | JGI IMG/M metagenome (GOLD analysis project Ga0209208, IMG submission 187694) | Host-associated microbial communities from peat moss isolated from Minnesota, USA - S1T2_Fd - Sphagnum fallax MG (SPAdes) (version 2) | ecosystem: Host-associated > Plants > Peat moss >...
TGAATGGTGATTAAACAAAATGGTTATAAGATTTTAGTAATTAGGGAAATGCTTAGGAACATCATATGGCTATTTCTTTTGTCAATAGTTATTACTTAAGTGACAAAGTGAATTTGGCCCACTTTCTTCGTAAGATTATTTTTAGAGATTAATACATACAAAGAAAACACTTCTTTTTTTTGTGTAGAAAAATTGCAAAACATCACCAAAACAATTCATTGCTTCCATTTGTAAATTTTTTAAATGAATATACTTTCAAATATCATTGAACATTCCAAATCTTTGCAATAAAGTTTTTTAATAGATCATGCATACAATAGTGGGTGTCTTAGTTTTGTTCTTAGACTCTTAATAACTTATTAGTCAATAAAAATCATTGGCCTACTATGTCAGTTGTCAAAGTAGCCACATTGACATTAACTTATTCTTTTGGTCCCCTACAAGCTAATTAAGAATGGATAGTTTTGAAGTGTATTTTTGCTCATAATTTGTGGGGCACTAGAAAAGTGTACTGCTTGGGCTATAGATATACATGAACTTATGAATTTTGCATAAGTCAATTAATTGCATTATGTGCATATTGAACTTTATAACCTCAAAACAAATCCCATTTTTAAAATCCAATGTGTACAATATAATGTGCCAGTTAGAATCACACCTATATATATATCACAACATTTGCATCAACTTCTTGTGTTCTAAATATTTAATCCTTAAAATGGGTTAAAGGAATAGGTTGATGTGGCACATTGGGATTGGTTAATTTATATATTTTTACACTAATTGTGTGGATTAAAATGTGCCTTAAAACATTATTGACAATCTTTAACAATTTTTTTCAATATTTTATATTTATTATATTAATTTCAAATCTATCAACATGTTACAATTGACATTACATCAAATTCAAATTTAATTTAGCTCATTGTGCTTTAAAACACGTAAAATAATAGTGGTTACACTTGTAGTGGGTCCTTACATAGTGATTACACCCCCAATGTATTAACAAGCCAACATAAAATTAAGAAGAATGTTATTTTAACAACCAAAGATTTGACAAGAATTGTTTCAATATGCATAAATGATATAAAATTTTGTGAGATTGACACAAGGCTTTGTGTTAATCTCACCACATTTTGTATGATCAAAATTAAGAATGAACTAAATAATAATGAACTATTGAAAATTGTCTACAAATACTTGAAAAAGAGAAAAAGAGGGAAAAAGGAAGGGATATTATTAAATTGATAAACCTCCGTCTCCATTATCATTATTCTTATTTATTTTTGACATTTTCAATTTGAAGCTTAAATTGATATTTAATACTTGGTTAAATTATTAAAGCTTCGTACGTTCCATAAACATTTCATAAATCTAGCATTTTTTTCCCTTGCCATAGGGTTCTAATTTATTATTAGCGAAGAGGGGATGTTGCTAGCATTCATTATGTATATATGCAATCCAATAATTCATGCTACATCTTGGCTATGCCAATATGTTGGGATTTTGCTTGCATTGCATTTTTTTTTTCACCATAATGTATTATTTGGCAAATTAGTAGGTCCATTTCCTTGTTTGTAATAATCCAATCCCACATGTTCCTTGTTGTTAATTTTAACCATAGGGTTGGGATGTTTGTCTTTCCAAATGCCATCTTTAAACAATGGACTACTTGAGAGTTATTATCATATAATCTTTTTATTGCCATAACAATCAATGGCCATATCTCTAGCTTTGAAAACTAGTTTTTGTACAAGCACCATGGTTCCTTTGTTTATGTTCCTATCCAACATCTTCTTTTTTGATGTCTTCATATGTGACTAACATGGCAACACACTTCTATGGTTTTCCAATAGATCTAATTTTGACATTAACTTGGGGACCTTGAACTTTCTTGGCTTGAAAGTTTAATGAAATTTAATGTAAAGACAATTTCATGGTTTGTTTGGGATCCCATCTTTCAATACATACACTACAATTTTGAATTATTATACAAGACAATGTAATTATCACTTTCTTGTGTGGAAAAAAAAATATATATATAACAACTACAATAATATTATTTAAAAACTTGTAACACAAAAAGACTTGACTTTTTAGGGTTAGGTTCTTAAGGTTGGATTTTTTGGTTTTAAAATTTCAATTAAAACTTTTTAGGATGATGACTTGTTGGGGTTTAAGGTTTGGAACATGAATTTTTAGGTTTTTAAAGACATTTTTCTGGGTTTAATAATGTGGTTCCAAAACTCCAAAACCCATGGTGGGTCCCAAAAACCAAAAACCCATGGCAGATGCCCAAACCCTTAGACCCATGGCACATGCAAAACCTTAAAACCCATGGCACACACCAAAACCCATGGTCCATGGCAAAACCCAAAACCCCACATTGCGGTGAAACCTTAGTGTGTTGGACCAAAATGGACATCGTAAATAATTATTGATAGAGAAATGTAATTGAAGGTTATATCATAGTTGTGTTGAATCTTTATGGTTTAGATTCAAATATTTGTGGTAATTTATATATGTAATAAAATATTTCATAAAACATTTTTGCAATTAGAAATGGTTACATAACATCTTTGAACTCTTAAAGTAAGAGATGTGTCATGTAACAAATTATGTGGATTCTTTTCAGTTTAAAAATAATTAATTTCAACGTGAATTGATCATACATATTATATATGACATGCAAAAATAAAAATTTGATAAATAAAATTTTCTTTTAACATATTCACTCTAAAATGAAATATTTTAAAAAGACCATATAACAATTAGAAAAAAACTATGTAGGAACAATATCTTTGTATTATCATTATGAAGAAGGGTTTGAAACCAATTATTTCATTCAATAAGGCTTAAGATACAATGAACATCTAATATTTTTTCTATTTTTACATAATTATGATTGGGAAAATAAATAAATGAAATGAAAGCAAAAGTCCATATTAGTATTAACAATTGAAGTAAACTTACATAAGAAAAAAAAAAGTTATAGAGCAAGGTGATTGAGTAATTTTATAAGAAGTTATGGGTTTTTGAAAATGAGTATAATGTTAGGGCTTAGAATAATTGTGAAAGGTCTAACAAAGGGATTGTAAAATTTGTGTATTCATGTGTCGAATTTTCATTTGGCACTTTTCATCCACCACACCATGCTTTCACCCAATGATACATATATGTTCTCACCTTAAACCTAAATCCTTAAACCCCATGGGCCAAAACCTAGCCATAGAACTTGAACCCATGGGGTTAAGTTAAGTTCACATTAGTTTCAACTCTAAATGGTTGGGTGGCCTACTAGGTTTAGGTGTAAAAGGAAACTACATAAGTGGGGGCTTCTCCCACTTTTTCTCTTTTTTTTTCTCATTTCTCATTTGAAAATCACGGTTTTGTCTTGAAGTTTGAGCTCATTTGGTGATAGTGAAGGGTCATTGGGCTCACTTGGTAGGATTGAAGATTCTAGTTCCTCCTCATCAAATAGTGATGGGGAAATGTTTGATGAGATGGATAGATAGAATTAGGTGGCTTTTGCAATTATAGTTGCTATTCCTATTTCTTTGAACTTGTTCAATGCCAATAAACTTGAGGATGGTGTGGGTTAATTAGAGCATCCAACGATGGGTGTGTGTAACATGATAATCAAAAAATTTGTGACATTAAAGTTGTTTAAGATTTTCACCAATCTCACTTTAGGGGAGTTTGAAAAGTTAACAACACTTGTGGTATCCACCATCGCATGTCACATGTGTGATCTAGAAAATGGAGTTCATAGTTTTTTTCTCACAACTTTTAAAGTTGATTCCCATGATAGTACCATTTGAACATTTTGTACATGAAACATCTTAATGTTACCATGTATGACACATCATTTGGAATTGGTAGAAGAGTGTGTTATGTGAAGATGCCATCTTCATTACCTCTTGCACTAATGAAGTGATTAAAGACAAAATTTGGTGGTTTATTCTAGAGACAATAAGGACATATTAACAACCATGCTAAAATTTGGTTAAGAAGCACAAAAAGATTTACTCAATGAACAACACCATGGTTCTTGATCATCGAGGCTTGTTCATTTATTTGGATATAGGTTATCTAGGTTTTTACCATTAAGTTATTACTTTTGTGTTCTAGAGTTACATAAGAATTGGCATTAATGATTTGTGCACAAGGATGAGTATTTTTTAGTACTTATTAGGGGTCCTAAAGTACATGAGCAAAGATTAGAACAATTGTGCACCAATTTGGGAGGTGCAAACTAGACTTTGATGTTAGTCATGATGTGATGTAGACATACATTACACCAAATTTAACATCTATGACTTAGACAAAATATGATTAGTGGACAAACCTAGTCATATTTGCCATGTTTTTCCCTTTAAACATAAATTGATAATCATGAATATGATTACATGACTAAAAGTCTTCTTGAAGGTGGTCAAACCAAACTTTTATTTAGTTTACAATTTGAAATTAATATTCATGAATAAAAGGAAAGTGAAATGGAAGGTAGTTATAACTATAAAAGCTTGTAAATAAACATCCATACAATTAATGCACAAATAGAAAACTTTCATTTTGAAATTTTTCATGTAAAATATATGACGTCTTCTTGTTATAATAGGTAGCTTATGTAGCCCCTACATAGGCCTATCTAGACCTTAAGTAGGACCAAGTAACCCCTAGGTAGCTCCTAGGAAGGCATGTGTAGACCTTAGGTAGGACCAAATAACCCCTAGGTAGCTCCTATGAAGGCCTATGTAAACCTTAGGTCACCCTAGGTACTAAAGGTCATCCCCAAGTAGCTTAGTACCCCCTAAGTAGGTCTATGTAAACCCTATCTAGCCTAGGTACTCCCTAGGTAGGCATATGTGAACCCTATGTAGCCTAGGTAATGTCTTAGTAACCTTAGGTGGCTTTAAGTCAGCCCTACATAGCCTAGGAAATCCTTAGGTAACCCCTAGGTAGTTTAGATGGGTATGTGCAAGTTAAAATGGACCAACATTTCCATAACACTACAACTTTTCTACACCCTTGTGAGTTATAATGTGTCCCAAGTTAAATGTTTTTTGAATCTTTATGAAAAAGGATTCAAATATATGATTCTTATGTAATTTATTTAGGTGAAATATTCTAATTATTTGAAAATTATTTATTTACACCAAATGGGGAACTTTTAAATGTGCATGGGCTTCATTGTAATAGTACATAAAGAACTTGTCAATGGACTTACAATTATCATAATTTGTATTGATGAATCCATTTAAATTAATCCTCAAAACTCATGTCAATGTTATAAGCAATTCAAAATAGGGGTTTGTGGGACTTTTGACAATGATATGAAAGTTTGGAGGGGTTTTTTACTATTGTAATTCTTTTAAAAAAATTGTTGTCCAAGTTAAATGCCTTGTCCACCTTGACTAATGAACATGTCCATTTTAACTAGAGGCTTATGGCTTGAATGACATGTGTATTATTTGACTAGTGAACTTGTTTAGAATGACTTATTTGAATATACATCAAATTGAATATCAAGTCAAGTTGAATAAAACAAAATGACATGCTTGGTGAAAATGACCAATGGTTTTCTAATCAATGCACTAAAAGAAAAATGGTAATTTATGACTGGTCTTTGTAACTAGTTTTTTTGTCACAAACGACATTTACAATTTAAATCCCATTAATTACATTGGTCAAGTCACATATGACATAGTTGTAAACAATAATGAATTTTGGATGAAAGAAAAAGTCAATGAAATACACCTTCATCCTTTGACTAGTCATATACATATTGTCATTTACAATAAAAATGCAATTATTTTGGTGGACATGAAAGCAAATGATTTGTTATCACATGTCTTATCTTTTAATCATTTTAAATGTTTTAAATATAAATTTGAAATAATCTAAAAAATTTAATTTATGTGTTTGGATGGTTTTATAATGTGACACGTGGAATAAATGTGCCACATAGCATATTAATTAAAACTTTCCAAAATCATTTTAGGTAGGCAGGTATGTAAGTAGTTGAACTACGTAATGAAATAAGAAGGATTTAATTATTTATTTACTTAGACTAAACACATACCTACCTACCTACCTACCTACCTACCTACCTAAGCTAAATATTTATTGAGGTTGGTAGATAGGTAAATAATTATGTTAGTAGGTTGGTTAGGGAAATAAGGTACTTACTAATTAAAGGCTAAATCTTTTTGGTTTAAGATTTTGTAATTTGTTTTTCCCATATGACCCATGTCTTTTAATATGAAAATGTACAACAAAAGACCTTCATTATATACTTTTGATGGTGATAATGGAACACAAGGCTTATGTGATAAAATTCAGTGTTGGAATTTAGTTACAAATTTTATTATGATTAAAGAGGTAAATCCCAAATTAATTTCAACTAAAAGGTTTTTTCCATATAATAATAATATTATTAATGTATCTAAAAGCTTCCTTAGAAAAACTATTTTGTTATTTTTCACATTAATATTTCACTTGTTATGACTATTTTTAAAACTATTATAATAAGTATTTAGTATTAATAAATATTAATATTAATATTTGAAATTACATATATGATAATAGATTAACTTCCTTACTAAATACTACAATACTTTCTATTTTCCATTCATAAAATAAATAAATAAAATCACTATTAAGAAGATTATTGTAATTGTTGTAAAACTTATAATAGAGTTTCTAATTATAGTAAAATAAATTAAATCATTTGTGATGCAATACCAATTATTTATTATATAAGAAACCAATAATATAATTTAATGTATTATGTTTTCATGAAAATAAATTGATTCAATTTATTTGTCTAGTTGTAGTAAAATCATTATAAATTTTAAAAATCAGATTACAAACTAAAAATCATAAACTTTAAATCATGATTAGTTAAGTTCAATTATAAATTATGAAACTACTATAGATAATGTATAAATAAAATAATTACATTTATATTTGAATATTTTATATTTATGCATTATTACTGTATATATATATATATATAATAACATTAGTAATTTTATTGTAAACATGTAATTATTAATACTAGATACAATAATTACATCAATTTATTGAATTATGTTAGGATTATTCCTTGAAATAAAAGTATTGATTTTAAGTTCTAAATTATGAATACTAAGTTAAATTATGAATTATATATTGAATATGTAATTTCTGTAATTAATATATAATTTCTGAGTTTATTAGAATGATTTTTTCATTACTCAAAATATTCAGTATTAATGTAAAATTAATCTTTTTAATAACATTGATGTTTTAAAATAAATTTAAACTAAAACATTATAAGTCAGAAGTTATGAGTAATTACCTTTAATTATAAATTAGGCCACTTCTATAATTAATGTAATAATAAAGGAAGTACAATGATTTTTTAGTAATTAATTTTAAATACTGGAGAATACTAATAATTAGTGGATAATTTTATGTTATAATTATTATTTTATTTCAAATAAATCATTACAAGTGATAAATACAATAAATTAATCTAGTAAATTACCCTAATTACAGTAATTACATTAAATAATATAGTTACAATGAATTTTTATGATTTTTTAATTTTTATTTTAAAGTAAAAATCAGAAACTATGAGTACTAACTCCAATTACAAATTATATAGTTACTACAATTAATGTGTAAATAAAATAATTATAGTGATTTGAAACTAATTTTACGTTAATTGTAACAATAATTTTACTATAATTACTGAATTCTATTTTATGACTAGATAATAATAATAATTTTTGTAAAAAATACAACCATTATGCATTATCAGTCATATACATTTAATACACGATTATGAACCCACACACCTTGGAATATGCATAATACATGTTGAATACACATAGGGTTGCAACTCATTTGATCACATTTGCAAATTATGGGACATAGATTGGCCTTTTTGGATGAAAACCATGTTAAAAGTTGTAAAAAACATTAATCAAAAGTTAGTCACAATGGAGTTGCCAGCAAAACCAAATGCAAAAACTAGTTGCAAAAGTGACTAACGATAGTCATAAACAACAAATAATCACAAGTAGTCGCAAATTCATTGGGTACAAAATCTCAATTTTCTTCTAATGATGTTAGTTAACAAGATGACAAGATTTTACTACATAGGTATAACTACCTACCTATGTATCTAGGCTTACTTGCATACCTAACTATTACCTAGGTTAGGTTAGTAAACCTATTAGGTATGTAACCAAGGCCTACATACCTACATACCTACCTCTTACCTCCTCTACCTACTTATTAATTATCAAATTTTCTTGCATACTTACATATATAGTGATGTGAAATAAAAACAACACAAAAAATAATTATCTTTTGGAGCTGTAGTTGTTGAAAAGGACTTAGTTTATCATTGTGAAGGTGAGGGGTTCAATTCCTTATACATGTAACCTATGCGCATGCTTAAAGGATTTGGGTAGGTAGGTTAAACTAAGGTACCTATGTAGGCTAGATTAGGTAGGCTAGGTTTACCACCTACCTAACTATTTACAATTTATGATTTACTTAAACCTATATACTACCTACTTACCTATAATGATAATAATATTAATTTAGAGAAATTATTTAAATTTAAATAAAAATTCAAGTCGTCAAATGGTTCATTGTTTGCTAGTCAAATGACTAATCAAATAGACTTCTCCTATTTTGTGAGTAAAAAAAACCACCCTAGTCATAATGGTAGATCTAAATCAATTTGTCCATATTGATAAGGTGGTCTTTTGACATTGATCATTTTGGGTATTTTCTTATTAAAATGGCATAAATATGAGTTTCAAATTTGTTACACCAATGCACATAGACAAATTTAATTTAGTTTAAATAATTTAGTTTCACTTAGACTAACATAATTTAACTTGCTTTAATTTAGTTTAATGTACTTAAATTCATTTATTTAAACCTAATTTAATTTAACTTAGCCTAAAATAATTTAATTTAACCTAGTTTAACACAATTTAAGTTAAGTAGATTAATTTAGTCTAATTTATATAAATTTAATAATTTTATATCAAGATTTGTTTAAAATTTAATCTAACATGTTTTAACCAAATTTAGTTTATTTTATTTTAATTTATCATAGAAAGCCTATTTTAGTTTAATTTATTTTAGTTCAGTCTCACTTAATATCATTTAGCTAGGTGTTGCCAAGTTAAACCAAGTTTAGTCAATTCTAACTAAGTTTAACCAAGTTTAACCAAATTTAAATTTAACATAATTTAACCTAAATAACCAAAATTAACCAATTTTAACCAATGTATTTTTGTTTAGTCTAAATAACATAATTTAGCTTATTTTATTTTAGTTTAGTTAATTTGAATAAAATTTATTCTAATTTATCTTAGTGTAACCAAGTTTAGCCTAAATATTTGAGTTTAATTTATTTAATCTTAGTTTAACCAAGTTTAAATGAAGATATTTAGTTTAATGTAGTTTAACCCATGTACCTTAAGTTAGCTTAATTTAACTTAGTTGACCTTAAGTAGCCTAATTTAAGATATTTTATCATAGTTTAACCACATTTAGCTGAAATTGCCTATTTTATGCTTGTTTAACCATGTTTAACCAAATTTTAGCCAAGTTTAACCAAAATAGTTTATTTTACTTTACATTAGCCGTGTTTAACCAAGTTTAGCCAAGTTGAGCTTAAGTAGCCAAAATTATTCGTGTTTAGCCGTGTTTAGCCAAGTCTAGTCTAAATAGTCAAATTTAGCCAATTTTCTCATAATTTATTATAATTTAGTCAAGTTTAACCAATTTGAACCTAATTTAACCTATTTAAACCTATCTTAGTTTAGTCTTTGTCCATCCTAGTTTAGCTTAAGTAGCCCTAGGTCAACCTAGATTAACCTAGGGTGATCTAGGTTAATCTATGCTAAAATATTTAATGTTTAAAATTTGGTGGTAATTATATTTGTTAAATTTTGTTTTGTAGTGTAATGGTTAAGGACTTGAACACCAAAGTGAAGGTTGAGGAGTTCAAGTCCTCCCATTTGCAACTTAGATATACCTAGGTGTCAAGCCTATGTGGCTAGCTTTAGGCATAAAGTTTTATTCACCTAGCCTAGGCGTCCTAGGTTAGGAGTCTTAACCTTATTTAAATCACCTTTAATTACCATGTGGCATCACATTATTGGGCCAAAAATGTAAATTTTCTTACTTTTTGGTGCCATCTAGCATGTTGTGGACCATTGGATGTGTTTGTATGATTATGAACATTGTGGTCGCAGTCATAAGGGATGCAATCATAATGGTGTTTATGACAAGACCATTTATATGACTTGCGGTAAATACAACTTGGACATTTGGACTATGTAGTCATGTTATGTTTAGTCATATATTGGTTAAGACTAAAATGCCAATCAATTTTCCAATCCTATTTATCATGTTTTGGCATCCAACAACGTCACACCATTTTCATATTCAAAATACACTACTTGAAAATGTATTTTCATGGAAACTTTTTTTGGCATTTTTGTCCACTTTAACTTTCACACATATATACATTAAATAACCCTAACATTAATATTTTAGATACCTTAAGTAGCCTTTACGCAACGTATTTAGCCCATATGGAGCCCTTAAGTAACATAAGTAACCCCTAAATACTCTAGGTAACCTAAGTAGCCCCTAAATAGCCCTTAGGTAGGCCTTTAAGTAACATGAGTAACTTAAATAGTCCCTAGGTATCCTAGATAACATGTAGGTAACCCTTAGAGATAACCTACATAGCCTAGGCAACCCTTAAGCAACCTAAGGGTCCCTTAGGTAGGTCCCTAGCCTAGGTAGTCAAAATAGCCCCTAAGTAAGCTATGAGGTAACCTAAGTAACCCTTATGTAAATGACAACCCTTAGCCCCCTTAGATAACTTAGGTGGTTTAAGTAGCTCCTAGTTAGACCCTTAGGTAGGCCTTTAGGAGCTTAAGTGGGCTAAGGTAGGTTGAGTAGGTCACTTATGTAGGTTAGAAAAATATATAAATATATATAAAACATTGGTGCATTGGTAAGAACTTGGCCCCTCAATATGAAAGTGAGAGGTTCAAATCCTTATTATTGTAACCTATCTATTTTAATTTAGGCTAGGTAGTTTATGTGGTTAATCTAGATTGAGGTGTTTACATTATGCCACCTAAGCTCCTACCTAGCCCATAATTTTAGCCTAGGTGTCCTAGGTTAGGTAGGTTAGGCAACCTAGCCTAAGTTGCTTAGCCTAGGTAGCATAGGTTTTGTCATGTGCCACCATGTCGCATGGACAAATGTCATGTGATGAATGATTAAATTAAATGGATACATAATATATACATATGATTTACTTAATATGTTAATCCAATAGGCAAGATGAATGATGAAAATAAAATCATATGGTGTATATGATTGTGGTCATAGTCACAAATGGAATTTATGACTAAGGACAAAAATATGATTAGTGGATATTAAAGCTATCCATATTGTCTAACTAGTCAAGCAACCATGTGTGGCATTTATGACTACAAACCAAATCATGGGTGTAGACATGCATGCTATGTTTTGGTGTAGTGATACAACAAGATGCATGCAAGATATAGAGTGAAAGTGGAATGGAGCATAAGAGGGTTGAAACACATGTGGAGGTCATTAAATGAAGAGATTTTATTTCACAAAACCCAAGTACAACCATTTTTTAAAAACAATTAAAAAACAAACTTTAGACTACATAGGTGTTGAATAGATTTCACATTTGAAATCATTAATTAGCAATCACATGCTTGATGTAATTGACCATCTAGGTGGGATGGAGACTGTTAATTACAAGTTTAGATGCTCCTAAATTTTAACCTTCAACTTTTTTTCATTTATAACCTCAGTGCAATAACTTCCTTCAAGTTACCAATTAATGATTATATTATTTGCCCTTTTGAGTACTAACCATCATTTTTTGGTTATTGATCACCATTTTTCTTTTAACAAAAGGTCATATTTAGAAGAATCTAATTCCATTTATATTTTTGTTTTGATGTTCTTAAATCGATTACAACATGTAGGCTTTTGTTTTGTTTTTCTTTGAAATTGTGAGTGTAGTTGAAGGGGTCATTGGTATGTTAGGCATGTTCAAAGGTGGGTCTAAGTCAGTGTTGGGGGATGAGGAAGTCATTAGGAGAGATTTTGGCTAGTAGTACCATTGAAAGGGATTGTTGTCATTTTAAGACATTGTGTGTTGCATGTCCCTTCTTGAAATGTGCCAACATTTCAATTTTTTTTTTTGGGAGTGCTTTTCATTTGATTGCAAGTCTTCAATTCTTTCAAATTAGTTTCATGTAATCTTTCCTTTAGGGTTTTTCATTATAATTGTGAATTGGATGTTCTTCTTTATATATAGCATACATAACTGTTCCACATTGCATACATGGAATGAATTGCATTACTTGTGTCATCACATGAGTATAATGCAAAGTAGTGGTTGTAAGTGACACATATGGTGTTCAGGTGGAATGACTAAATAATTTGGTAGGTCTTTTTGTTTCTACAAGACCTATGCTTGCCACCTTCCATGATTGGGAAATTTTTCCATGTTGAAAAACTTAAACTAGTACATCATTAAACATTAGGTTTGAGGTTGCATGAAATCCAACCATAATTTTTGTAGTCACAAACACAAATTCATAATCTTTCAAACCTAGGTCCCAATTGGGGGATCTAAGTAATCACAAGAAAGAACACCCCATGTTGCCATTGTTGTAATAATAGTTTATGTGAGTTTGTGTGTGTTTTAAATCAACTTCAAAATCTAAACCAATCAAAATTCAAATTTGGATCAAAATACAAACTTAAATTCACCCCCTATTCAACATGAAATTATGTCAAACCCTAAACCCATACTAGCATGACTAAGTATGGTGTTTGACTAACTGTAGCCAAAGGTGCCTATTTCAAGTTGAAACCCCTAGCATGATAATGAAAAAAAATCTAAATTTCCTCTTCCCATGTGTTTGCTATTAGCACTATTGCACTTTGATTATGAATAGTTATGAAAAATGAATGTTATTGTAAAAAACTAAGTTTCAAATTTGAGCTTGGTCATTGGCTTCAAGAATAAAAACATTTCAACTTTGATGCACAATTTCAAGATTCTACGATGCTTTGCAACTTTTGTATTTTTCACAACTTCAAATTACTTTACAAGTTTCCATGAAAAAATATGCTATATAACTTCCGAGTTTGTTGCACTTGTTTCATTGCTTTGAACTCCTTCATCTACAATCCTTGTGTTGCCTCTCTTTTCTAGGTGCAAAAAATTGCAAAGATTGTTGCAATCTTTGTAGCTATGAACTCTTTCACTTGCACCCTTTACTTTGCTTTTCACTCTTCTAAGTGCAAAAAATCACAACATTTGTTGCACATCCCCAACAAATTCATTGCCTTTCACTTTATCATTTGCAAAACTCAAAAAAAACCTTTTACCTTTCGCTACCTTCTTGGGTGCAAAAAACCAACAAAGCTCATTCACTTAACACAAGAACATGAATGAATGTGTATTTTACAAACACGTGCCCAAGCTTTTGCAACTTTATTGAATGAAGGTGCAATTTTGTGTTCAACACCTTCCACCAAGATTATTAATTATTACATTGATGAAAAAACATTGAGATATGTAAAAAAGAAAACTAGTGCTTATGACCCAACTAATGGATCTAAGTTTGTATAACAAAAGTTCAATACTCAAACGTAGAAAGGACATAGAAATATCAATTCCTTGAACATTAAGGGTCTAGGGTGACCAATATTA